>Ga0126336_10001495_pt1 | contig 12275 bp, 8 predicted proteins | sample SidCmetagenome_FD_92530 | JGI IMG/M metagenome (GOLD analysis project Ga0126336, IMG submission 92530) | Coral microbial communities from El Islote,Puerto Morelos, Mexico - Siderastrea C C metagenome | ecosystem: Host-associated > Invertebrates > Cnidaria > Coral | place: El Islote,Puerto... | reverse complement strand
TACATTATAGTAATAGTAATGTATACATTATAATTATTTAGATTTTTATGTAACATAGAAGAGCCAATTAATTTTTGGAGTGTTATTAAACCATTATTATTATTATTATTATTATTATTATTACTTTTTTATATGGTAATACTCTCAGTTAAGCTGTTCAAGATGCATGGTTCGAACTTTTGTGAGTGAAATCCTAAAGTATGACCATTCAATTTTTAAACCACAGAGCAGTACTTTTCTGTGAAGGTGTGAACTATTCCGTACAAGGTGTTTCTAACGTTTGTCTCTGTTGATGATATCCTAAAATGACCATTCATATGAAAGCTACTGAGCAGTGCTTTCCTGTGGTACTGTTTATTTTGCTGTACAAGGTGGTTCTACCTTTTGGTCTGTGGATGAAATCCTTAAGTGTGACCATTCAAATGAAAGTCACTAAGCTGCACGTACACTGTAGAACGCGATTCTTGTGAGTTAGTGCAGTCGAAGAGATCCTAAAGTGCATTCATTCATACTAAGCTGACTTTCCTGTGATCCAGCTTTTTATGCCGTGCAAGCACCCCTATGTAACAGACCTGGTGTAATGCCCGACCTGGTGAGTGATTTTGCCCACTTTGATTCCTGCATGGTAGATTCTTGCCGAATAATCCCTGGTGAGCTTTATGTTTCCCTGGTGTAAGCAGGGTCTGTTGCAGAGAGGTGTTGTGTGCAAGGTGGTTCTAAACCTGGGGGTATGTAAAAATGTGACCAACTAAATCGGAACGCTGTTAAGCAGTAAATTTGCGGTAATGTTTTATTATACTGTTCAAAGGTCGTCACAGTGTCAGTTCGTTTTTCCCTTTCTTTACCATATAGAAACTTTTACTAATAAAAATTCTCAAAATACTTTAGTAGAGGGTTAGTTTAAAACTGTCGCACGAACCTTTTTGATGATTCCTTTCCCGTAATAACACCTCAGAGCTCGGCTAAGTTTCTCATAGTTCATCGGCATTTTCATATTCTTAAACGCTCCCCATCTTTTCGCCACCTCTTCAGGGTTTAGAAATTTAAACTCCAAGCGATCTTTGTTGGTCCAAGTTATTATAGAACGGCAGTTTTCGTTTGCTAGAAGTTCCAGCAAGAATTCCCACAAATGAACGATGTTCTTGTAGCGAGGTTCTCTGTCGATCATCTTTGGCGAATACTGATGGGTGGAATTTACACTTTCCAGTTCCTGTTCGGACAACGCCTCTGTTGACTCTGTAATTTGGTCATCAACAAAAACATAAGCAAGAAAAACAAACGTTAAAAAACATTAAGCAATGACATACATTTCGGAGAAGAATTAAGATTTTCGCAGTGAGTCAGTAGCAATTCAAGCATCTATTTAGCTAGCATTTGCACAAAAGCCCGAAAACTGAATCCAGGCATGAGCGCTGAATGGCCTAAAAGTGAAGAAAGCGAAACACAACTTTGGGTTCACCAAAAAGGTTTAGCTTCGCGTTTAGCTGTCCGAGAGTGTCTGCCGAAAATCAGTTATAGAACGTTAATTTAGTCTTTTTAAGTTTAACGGCAAATTGAGACTGACCGAGAATCGAGTAGTCTAATGCTCTCTCTGCAAGGGTTATTGCAAGTCTTGAGTCCGTGAATGATACTCGCTTCACTAATGGAATCAGTCTTAGATTCCTAACTCAGCTAATGACGTGTTGCAATAAGCAAAACTATCCAGATTGGCGAATAGGATCTGAGCTTAAACCTTCCATGGATTGAAAAATCCACCCAAAGTAAATTAAATTCCGGACTGCATATCTCAGGATTCAGCCGGTGATAAATTCAAGTGTTTAATCGCAGAGCCTCAAGCAAGAAATTTCATGCATATTTTTAAAAAAGTTAATTGCAGCCACGCATCTGGAGGGGAAAGACCCCATCAAACGTTCAAGTGCGTTCCCGTGGCTTCAGCTCAATTTCAGCCAACTGAAACCCGTGCTCTTTTTATGAAGCGCCGGGACAAAACACATTATCTTGCGCTCGTCAGCGCAGTAGGTCTCGATGCAATGTTTATTTTTCTAGAAGAAGAATATTGAAATCTCAGTATTGAACTTTATTTCTTGTAGACTTGCATGTTTATGTATTTAGCGAGATACCAACGCCATAACAAAATTTGGATCTCACAAAAGGAAGTCGCTTGTTTGTGGCCATTTTTGGAAGAAAGCTTCAACATTTCTCCAAATTCGGACAAATAAGTTTAGTGCCGCGTCCTCTAAAATTGTGAAATTAAGGTGTCTCGGGTTTTTTCTGTTATACGGTGATATCATCTTCAGATCATACCTTCAAATTTACTGCCCATTGGAGTAGATTCGTTCCCAGGCATGTTCACTAATCTTGCCGCGAGAAAAACCTCTTTAACAATCCTGAATTACGTTCTGTTATGTGACTGTAGAGGGTGTTTTGCGATTTATGTGTGTGGTGCAAATCTAAGACTTCCCTTGATTGACTTTTGTGACAGGAAATTATCAAAGGATAGAAAATATGTGTTCCTAGGTCCGTGTGTATACCAGTTCCTGCACTAGACAGGAACCCGTTTACTGCAGCCGGCTTCCTCTGAGTCAGCAAACGTGACACATATTCCAGAAAATTCCGCTGAGGATAATTGACCTACAGTAACGTAGGACAATGCTAAACAGCTTTCATTTGAATGGTCACAATTTAGGATTTTATCCAGAGACTAATGAAGTTAGAACCATCTCGTAAAGCACAATTAACAATACATTAGAAATATTTAATACATGGAAGGTCCGAGTGGTTAAGTGCGCTACATAGGCAGTTGTGAAAGCAAAGCCTGAAAAAAAATCAGGCTTGAATGGGATTCGAGCCCATCATACCCTGCGATTATTGTCGTCATTTGAATGTTTCGGCCAACCACGTTGCATATCATAATATAAAACGACACCACAGTAAAGAACGATCCAGAAGCTAATTATCTGAATGGTGACATTGCAGGATTGAATCCCACATACATGTAATAAAACCTTAGAACCATCTTGCAAACATGCAAATTTAAATAAATAAATATTGGAGTTTGCAATGACCAGCATGTACTGCATACAGAGTGGTTCATCGACGCCTTCGTCCAGATGAAATTGGAATTTAGAAATGTTAATTGGTTTTTCGTGGAAGGAAAAAAAAGAGAAGAACCTTAGCGGATAACGCTGCAGGCAAGGACGATCGAGAACTAACAACAAACTCCAACCACATAAGGCGTCAATTCCGGGATTTGAAGCCGTGGGCCACAATTCCACGGGCCAGCAGGTGAAAGCTCTCTCTCTCACCACTGGGCCATCCTTGCTCACTCACACAAGAAGTGCCTTTTCCTATATCTACAAAAACAAAACCTTTGCTCGAAAAAAGGTTGTTTACTCTTAAACCGTTAACTAAAAATACTTATGCTCATTATTGTTCTTTATCTCTCGAGAACTATTTAGCTTACACCGTGACATACAGAAAAAAATTATCGAGACGAATGTCACGTTTGAATAATTCCAGGAACATTTTAAACTCCGCGGTATCTTAATCTAACTTGGATTGCAATAAAGTTATGACCCGTAGCATTCAAAAGTTGAGAACGAAAGAGAACTAGTGTGGTGAGCAAACTAAAGAATTGGGAGCGTAATCATGAGAGTCCATTAGGAAGTCCTTTGATTTTTAGTTTCGTTTTCCTGTCACGCTTGTATCACAAGGTGGTAGCACGTAGCAGTGCACACAGGAACTGGCAAAACATTGTTATAATTATAATAATAATAATAATAATAATAATAATAATTATTATAATTATTATTATGACTATTATTATTATTATTATTATTAATCCTTTATTCATTTGAACAATATACCTACATTTAAAGGACAAAAGTACAGAAAAGAAATAACAATATTAATTTTATATTAATTTGTGCTATGCTTCAACTGCCGAAACTTGCATAAGGGCAAAACGTTTTATGTCTGTACTCTGTGCGTGTTGGAGTGCGTTTTTAGGTGAGTTTGTATCGGTTATCAAACTAGCCTTCCTAAAGGGGACGTTTGAGTTTTTAAGATTCAATAAAATGGATTGGCACTATCAGTGTTGTCCTAATTCAGGCTCTGTGCTTATTATGTTGATTCAACATGGCTGCCGAGGGAGTTAAACTTTATTTAATTTTTCCTTAGAAAAATCCGTCTCTCAAAGCTTACAAAAATAAAATGGCGCATGATAGAACGATTTCTTTTCAAGTTAAGTGTGAAAAAAGTCAGTATAGAGGAGAAAAAGCGTCCTCGGTCATAAATACTATTTATACTGTTCTTCAGTAACTCGACCTCATGACGTGTTTAAACATTGAAGTGTTTTGTCGCAAAGTAGTAAGGCAATTGCGCATTGTGTAGAATGACTACATTAATTACAACATTATTATTCGCATCAGCAGTGCAAACCGGGTGTCTATAAAAAGTAGCCCATAAACACAGCTTATTTTTCCACGTCGCGTTGATTATATTGACAATTTTTAAATGATCTTCCCGTTAACCGCAGACTACTTCCCAGACACACGAGACTTGATTCTTCCTAAAGGATGCTATTGTCCGAACTAATTGATATTCATCGATGAAAATAGTCTGGGTCAAGCCAGAATTAGCGTAGTATCTATTGTTTGTACTCAAGTGTAACTAACAATAGACTTCCTGAGAAACAATCTACAATCTCGGACTTTTTAAATGGAACACACAGACCACCCCTCTCCCCCAAATCAAGGATGCAAAATGGCGCGTTTTTCTGTTCGCGCGACTTCAACATTGATTTTGGCGGCCGGGGAGTAGGGGGGTTTCTGTTCCATGTTATTCCGTCCGGGATTGTAGGTTGCATTTATTGTCTTTTTTGATTTCCAAGGGTGGACAAAAAAAATCCAAATAACATTTTGTAAAACATTAAAAAGAGCAAATAAATAAGTAGATTAATAAGCAGCTTTCATCAGAATATAGTTAGAACCACCTTGTACAGGAAAGTACTGTTCAGTACTGGCTTTCATTTGAATGGTCACACTTTAGAATTGCATCCACAGACTTAAAAGTTAGAACCACCTTGTACAGCATAATAAACAGCACCACAGGAAAGTACTGCTCAGTAGCTTTCATTTGAATGGTCACACTTTAGAATTGCATCCACAGAGTCAGTCACACTTAAGAATTCGTCCATCAACAGGATAACTTAAATTCGTTATTTTTTTAGATTTGGTTCGGAGTGGAACATTATTGCTCAAAGTCTGAAAACAGACGAAGCTCGTAATGACGAACGCCAGCTAACGAACAACAAAAAATTTCAGTTTTTTCTGCCACTTTAATTTCAAGGAGGATTTTTGTGGAAGAATCGAAATTCACTTCTATCAAACGCCAAGAGATCAAATGATGCTAGAAGTAAATATTGAGTTTGTGTACAAAATCTTCACGTGTACAGCGTATTGAATTGAAGTCGTTTGCGGCGTGTAATATATGATGAGGCGTTCTACGCTCCAACCAAACAGAAATTGGTTTGCTTTACCTCTGAGATATTGGATGCCATTTAATAGTGATAATCTGATAATGGCATTGACATTAGGAACACAAAAATAAAGGAACTCTCTTTGCAAATTATTGTCCGGAAGACATTGAGCGATTTTAGGACTTCCTGATTGTTTTCTTCCGTGCATTAGCATATTGTGTTTCCGGTCTGTTACAGTCACGTATTAAACATGGTCACGCTGTGCTACAATCGCTGTTTTCGCCGTTCGAAAACTAAATGCTTTCTTAAACTATACATTCGTTCATGTGAAATGAAAAGAGATTTTAGATTTGGAATGGGCAACCATTTTGATGTATTTCTGTCTTGTTTTACGTTCATTATCGTCGTACGCAATTAAAAGGTGAGGTAGCCAAGAGCGGTGTCTGCTTACGTAATGACCGATAATAATTATAGAGCTGGTGCGCGGGAATAACACAATTTTATTATTACGTTTTCACGCTGGCTTTGTTTAAACTTCCATTTACCACTGTTAAAAACTTTCAACTCATTTTTTTTTTTAATCATTCTATTGAATGAGAGATCTCAAAGGCCTCCTTTGGAGAATTCATACGTCGTCATGCAAGAACTCGCAAAGCGTTACATGATCATCAGCTTTTAGCATAACAAAACGCAGTTGCGTCATTGGTGCCCCTTGGTCAGTCCATATAGCCCACGTATTTGACCTATTATTTTCAAACTTTTTGTTGTAAACAGGATGGGAAATTGTTAACGTTTATGCAACAGGACTTCCTGTTAAGTGCGACCGATTATAAATAAGAGCATTTGGCAGCTAACAATCAAATTTGAGTCAGTGAAGTTTGCGCTTTCAAAGATTCTCCTGCGATCGAAGAAAACATGGTCACCTCAGTTATGGCATATGGGCGAGGTATATATAACAACTTATTTTGCTTTATTGTCCATTCTGATCCTATTGAAATTGTACTAGGGACATTCCCCTTGCACAGGGGAATATTTATACGGTAGGAGCTTTGCCGAAAAAAGTCCCCAATTCTACAACGGCTAATATAAATTGTGCATTCGAGGATATATGGTCGTCCCGTCAGATACCCGAAAGACGAGATGGAGGTCTTTATTTTTCAATGGTTAACCAGGCTGTCAAAGGGGTTCAGTTATCTTTCTATACCTTTTAGTTCTTACAAGAAACTAAGTGAGAGTCCAAATAATATTGCGATGGCTGTTATTTTAAGCCGCCGTAAGGAAAAGCCAGATCCAAAGTTATAACAGTATTCTTAAGGGGGTTATTCGATAAGGGACGCTTCACATGGAAGAGTTCGCTGTTCTTTTGTTATTCTCGCCCTGGTAAGTTCTGACTTTTGAGTCGCTGGATGACATCAAATGAATATCATTGAGCAGTTCTTTTCCTTGTTTCCTGGCTCTCTGAGACTGGAAAGTCGATGAAATCCTATTAAAATGTGGACATTATTGAATCCTAAACTGTGAACCGCCCTTGTGAAATTAGTTGTAAGTCTCCGGCGTTCGCCATGGTTCGTGCAGGTCTTCAATTGCTTTTCATCAACGGTTTTGTAGAATAGCGTTGGGCATTGTTTGTTTGTTTTAATTTATAGGTTTGGTTAAGTTTCAAGACTGATTCTAGAGAGAATTCATTTTCAAGCTACTTAAAATTTCAACCGTTTGAAGCACAACATACGAAGGTGTTGCATTCGAGATAAAACCAATGAGTGAATGAGTAAGTTTGTCTTTCTTTTCAGTTGAAGCAAGAGAAGATGCAGGAAAAGCCGCTAATCCAGAAGATACGAAAGAGATTTCGAGCCTGTCCGACGAAAAGAAGCTGACTACAGAACCCAGAGAGCCTCGATACAAAGACATCGTTCATCTTTGGGAGTTTCTGCTCGAACTTCTTGCTCAGGACAGTTGCCGTTCTTTGATAAGCTGGATTAGAAAGGAACGCGGGGAGTTTAAGCTAAAAAACCCTGAGGAGGTGGCGAAAAGATGGGGAATCTTGAAGAGAAAGAAAGGAATGAATTATGAAAAACTGAGTCGAGCCTTGAGATATTACTATCAACAAGGAATTATCAAAAAGGTGAGTTAAAGCTGGCCCTTTTCCACTAAAGGTGCTTCAGGTATAAATTGGAAATATTTAGTATTAAATATAAACATCATTTGTTCCAATTTCTTGAAATAAATATATATTATATAATTATATTTCTTATATAACAATATTTTTATCCTGCTTTCTTGCTTATGCTAGAGTTTCAGTAAAACTATCTATACCGCTCAACAGGTCTTATTTGAATTTTCATTCACAGATTAGAAAACCTTCGTACAGTGTAATAAACAGGTACAAAGAAAAGTGCTAAGCTTTCATCTGAAAGATCACCCATTAGGATTTCATCCACAGTCGTAAAAATGAGAACCACCTTGCACAACATAACAAACAGCACCTAGAATGCATTGCACTCAATTGAATGGTCGCACATCAAAGGTTTTCTGGATCCGAGAAGGCTTGAGTTTAGAACGGGGAAGGATAATTTTGGGAGTTGTTCAAACAGAATTTTCTTCTTATGCAGAAAAGCCCAAAATAGCCAAATTAAAATATAGCTAAGTCAACGAGATACCAGTATTAAAACGACGGGTCTTATTTTGTGAAAAAGTATTTCAAAAATGACCGTAATCTCGTTAGGAAGTGAGGATGACCTAAAATGGTGGTGGAGGATGACTTAAAATTTCATAAATCATATATGTATTGTATACAGTCAAAGTCATACAGTATTTATTACAGTATTTATTGTTCAGTTTTACAAGAAAATTTCTTTGGCTATAATAACTAAGGTGGCGAGTTATTAATCCTATATTAACTTATTCTCTCGCAGGTCCCTGGCCAAAGGCTGGCGTACAAGTTCAACAAACTTCCATACAAATATGAACCTGGCGTGACAAGATCCTTTCGTCACGCAAGCAGGATAAGTGCAAGTATCCACGACGAACAAGAACGACAATCAGTCACGCCACCGTCTCCCCAGAAGCCCATTGACGTTGTGCCGTCCCCTTCAACTTTTATTCCCACCAGTACTCCCCTCGAGAAATGTTGGTCCTGGCCTGTTATACCCGTCCCAAGATGCCCCATCTGCTTGTGTCCAGGTTCCGCACCTCCACTCTGCACTGCCGGAAGTGGAAAAACCGGAAGTAGAATCATGTTCCCGGTTTTTAACCCACTCACACGGCCATCATTTTCGTTGGGTTTTGAACCAGTTATGCCAGTTTCTCCTGTTTTTGAGACATGGTCATCTGCCAGTTTGTCTCTTTCGGTTTCTGTATAAAAATGAATTGACATCAATAATAGTTTGCTTTGAGAAAAGTGCGATGTAACTGTTACGTTTAGAAACTGTAGAAAGCTTGTATATCTAGAAAGATATTTCATTTAAACTGAACGACTTCTGTGAAGTTAGAGGACATTAAATGCATTGCATTTGTATGTAAAGTTTTGAAGTTCATGATCGAACAATGTAAATTTCATTAATAAACATGCTTATTTTTCTGGCACAGTTTTGTACAACACTGTATACCTCTATTTTCCCGATCGATGATCGTTTGTTGTGATGTGCTTTTGGAGGGTGAAACCGGCGCAAGGGTAAAACCAAGAAAAAAGCAATGTAATACCCATTTGAACAAACAAGGGGGTTAGTTTCTAAAGAAACTGTGATGCTGCGTCGGTGGGGACGTGAAACACAAAATTTTGGATTTATCAACTGAGTTGATAAGGTAAATTGGCCACCGTAAAGAGACTGAAAGCTGACGTTTCGAGCGTAAGTCCTTCGCGGAGCAAATCCAGCTTTCAATCTCTTTACGGCGCGGTGGCCAGTTTACCTTACCAACTCAGTAGATAAATCCAAAATTTTGTATAATGACACCCATTTGACCAATCACAACAGGGAAAAAGATAGATCAAGTGCTAAGGGGGGAAAACATGTAACTGGCACCAACACAGGAAAACGCGTTTCTCTCGTTGGCTTATGCTCTTTGCACGAAGTTGTTTAACCAATCGTAGGCAAATATAAGGCAATGGCATCATGTCAGCGTCTTGAAAACTAAGAAATGAAAGCGTATACCCATACCCTGGAAAATCAGGCGCTAATATATGATATTTTGGGAACTTCCTCAAAATCCGTTTCTGGGCGTTTTTGGTGAAATCCAGTCCACTTCTCGCGACGACTTCGACATTCACTTTTCCGGTGGCAACTTCGTTGTGGAAGTCGATCGACTTGTTGCAAGTCTAGAAATTTGGAGTTTTAACCAGCTGTAGAAGTGATTATTGAAAAGACAAAAAACTTTGATAGAAATGTAAAGCTTTTTATATGTTTTCTTTAATAAGTCATGTAAAAATGTTTTACCCTAGCATTGGAGACCAGCTACAACAGACAGAATTAAATTAGCGATTCGTCAAGATAATATTCCTAATGTTTTGAGGATACGTTAGATGTTGATCACCAGAATTTGGTGGCACATGCAGGTAATATCCCCTAGTTGATGATTTACTTCATTCTTACAACCTGTCTGCTAGACAAGGTATTGATATTGTAGGGAGAAGTTAGATGTTGATCACTAGAATTTGGTAGTACACGTCCAGACAATATCCCCGAGTTTTCGTTTCTTTACTCTCGTAACTTGCAATGTATTGACACCATAACGAGAATTTAGATGTCGATCTTTCGAATTTGGAGAAGTCTACGTACATCAAGACAATATTCCCAGAAACACACCTTTATTTGAACGGTCAACCTGCTTCGCCTTTTACAGATTCAAAGGTTAGAACTGACTTTGTACAATCGACTAAACAGCACCACAAGAACGTACTGCTCAATAGCTTTCATTTGACTGGTCATACTTTAGGATTTCATCCACAAACTCAACGTTAGAACCACCTTGTACAGCATAATAAACAGAACCACAGGAAAGTACTGCTCAGTAGCTTTTATTTGAGTGGTCACACTTTAGGATTTGGCAGGACATGTGTCGCGTTTGAACCTAATTGTATGGCCTCGCTCACCTCGAGTCCCCCATAGCTCATCCAACTGGCACCTGGAAGGTCATGGGTTCGACTCACGCTAGGAGGACTCTGAGTATTCGACTTGAGAGCGCTATTTCATTCTTTCTTTTACATCCAAGTCGCCATTTCACTTATCATATACTCAAAAAGTTAGTTTCGCCTTGTACAGCGGCATAATAAACAGTACCACAGGAAAGTACTGCTCAATAGCTTTTATTTGAACGGTCACACTTAAGGATTTCATCAACAGAGTCAAAAGTTAGAACCACCATGTACAGCACAATAAACAGCACCACAAGAAAGTACTGCTCAATAGCTTTCATTTGAATGGTCACACTTTAAGATATTCATTTACAGCCTTAAGAATTGGAATCATCTTGCACAGCGTAAGATTCCATCCTACAGGAAAGTGCCGTCTGAATAGTTCTAATTTGAATGGTCCCACTCAGATTTCGTCCAAAGACTCCAAAACCAGAAACACGCTGTAGATCCTAATACTACCGATAACACGGTTACCTTTCCGTTCTCTTTTTTTGTTTTTTTTTTTTTTTTTGAAGGTTGCAGTTTAGGATTTCATCGACAGACTCAAAATTTTTTACCCTGAGACAGTGAAAGGTAGATGGATAAGAAATGTAATGATATGAAATGGTATAAAAACTAAATTTAAAAAATTGAAACTGTAGCTCAGTGTAAAACAGTTTATTTATACATTGGCATGTGAATTAAATAAATAGACAGGCAATGCAATGAAAGTCAAATATACTTGGCATATTTCAATTAAGAAATTAATGAAATTAATTGCTTGGAATTCTGTTAAACTTTTTAAGTCGTTCCCCTTTGGGCGAAGTGGATTGAATAGGTGGATCAAGTCAGTATTGCCTGCAATCGAAGCATGCATTTACTGTTCCAAGTAAAGAAAGAGATAGTACTTTTTAAAGTAAAGAGAGTTTATGAAGTTTGTTGGATAACAGCAACAGGGATTGGCGTACAAGGAACACGAAATGTATTAAAAACGGGATAAACAGGATTTACTGTTTTAACACCCTTTGATAAAGGATGTGACGTCACTGTTCTGTCAGGTGGGAAGATGATTCTACTTCGTGTGCCAGAGATTCGTGATTTAAGACACGGGGTTGCTGGATACCACAAAATGGAACGAGAAGGCATAGGTACATGAGGCCATGGAAACTGTTTTCCTCTGGGAGTGCTGGTGGGGGTGGATGCTGAAGAGCTGGTGTTATGAGGATTCATCTGCCAAGGAACTGATTTGGCTTTGCTATCTTCTTGTTCACTGAGGCTTTTAGCCATCTTTTGTGGCTCATAGAGAGATTCCTTCATGCCTGGTTGGTATTTGTAGGGAAGCTTGTTGAACTTGTAGACCAATCTTTGGCCTGAAACCTTCAGGAAAAACAAACAACAACTTATTTAGTGCAACATTATATTTATATCCTCAGTATCATCCTATAAAAGAATATCAAACTCCGCGGATTTTTGTCAAGCATATAAGGAACAAGTATAACGAAGCTTAAGGACGTTGGCTGCCAGACTGTTGATGCTTGCTAATGAAGGGAAAGTGGCTATGGACGAGTTTTTCTCCTGAGCACCAAAATAATAATATCATAAAATAAGTGAGATAAATCCTTAGAGCGTCGAGACTTCCTTGTCATGTTGATGATGATGATGATGATGATGATGATGATGATGATGATG
>Ga0126336_10001494_pt1 | contig 12282 bp, 9 predicted proteins | sample SidCmetagenome_FD_92530 | JGI IMG/M metagenome (GOLD analysis project Ga0126336, IMG submission 92530) | Coral microbial communities from El Islote,Puerto Morelos, Mexico - Siderastrea C C metagenome | ecosystem: Host-associated > Invertebrates > Cnidaria > Coral | place: El Islote,Puerto... | reverse complement strand
ACAAAATATATTCAGCAGTTGTTTGCTTTTTTGTGAATGAGAAAGCAAGAACAGAAAATTAGTGGCACACAACTCTCAAAATAGATCTAGTTTAAAATATTTGAAAACAAAAGGCCAAGTTTAGGTCACGAAAAACGTTAAAAGGGACTGGAAAATCCTGGAATTCTAAACCTTAATAGGGTACAAACCATGTAACATTGCTCGTGATTTATGTTTTACCATTTAGGATATCAACATTCAGCTTTTACATTTGGAGTGGAAAGTCACATAGACCAATCTAATATCGATGGCTCTGTGGTGCCTCCAGGAGCTTTGGTGTCAATCGTACAGAAAGGTGTTCAGTATGTCGAAGCTGAGGTGACACTCAATGAGGTGAGACTTTTTTCGTAAAATAACATTCAGTACAACAGGCATCACTAGGGGGGGAGGTGAGGGAGTCAGGGGGGAGGTGGGAGTGTTTAATGGGGGCACAGTGGTGTAGTGGTTAGTACGATGGACTTCGGATCTGAAGGTCGGTGGTTCGACGCTAGTCCCTGCCATCGTGTTGATTCCTTAGACAAGTTACTTTGTCCCACATTGTCTGTCTTCACCCAGGTGCTGGGGGGTAACCCTGTGATGGACTAGCATCCCATCCAGGGGGGTAGCAATACTCTCATTTGCTTCATGCCACGGAAACTGGGATAAGTTCTGGCCGTGTGGGGCTCCTTGGCCTGAGTGCAACTTTTATCCTTTTTTATACAACAGGCATGTAGTCAGAAATTGATGTTTCTGAGATTTTTCCTCTTGAAAATGTTAAATTTGCATACTTTTGTACATGACTGTGTGGCAAGGCTGCCACCTACAGACTGTAGTCAAACACTCGAAAGTTGCGACAGTTACTGACACTATTTGAAGTAAGTTTTCAACCTTGTCCTTCCAAATTTGCCAGAATACTGTGACTTAATTTTGTACGCTCTATGTAGTTATTATATCACTTAATCACTCAAATTTCTCAATGAAAGATGTAAAGAAAGATGTTGGCAAAGATTGCCCTATAGGTAGTTTTTTCTTTGCAAAGCTGGTCTGAAAATAGGAACCACCATCCCACCATCTTTTAACTTAAACTTATTGGTATCATGTCTTGAATAAGGGTTTGTTGCTTGACTGACTGACTGCTGACAGCTGGATGACTAACTGGATGTCTGACTGGCTGGCTGACTGGCTGGCTGACTGACTGGCTGGCTGGCTGGCTGGCTGGCTGGCTGGCTGACTGACTGACTGACTGACTGGTTGATTGATTGATTGATTGATTGATTGATTGATTGATTGATTGATTGATTGATTGATTGATTGATTGATTGATTGATTGGTGGTTTGGTTGGACGATTGATTGACAGACTGACTGGCTGATGAATTTTAGATGGAAATTATGGATGGTCTTATTTGCCTTCATTTATAACTCTCATAACTAATGTCTAATAATTGTCTTTCTTTCCAGGATGGAACCATACTCGATGACAACAGTGAGCTAGCCCTTATAGACGCCGTTCTTCCAGACATAGTAACCACAAGACGTACACTGTTACAAAATAACAGACCACTTAAACCAGATATAAAGCATGAAACAAATATTGATGACAGTCATTACAGCCATGATAATTACAAGGGACATAGTGAAATCATGGACATTGATGGTCCAGTTAATGACATTGGAAACCAGAAGGCTATCCTTTTAACAGGCCATGAGTCAGAGGTATAGTATTGGAACAAATTAGATTAGATTACGTTGCTGAGTTTTTTGTAAGCAAATTGTAAGGCACAGCCTAGGTGACTATCATTGATAGATAAATGTTCCACATGCATGTGAACATGGGATAAGCGTGACTTTGGGCATATGTGGCTTTAAATAAGATCTGATAATATTATGGATACAACTGATGGTGAAGGACTGAGCCATGCTTACAAGTATGCTTATCCCAAAAATCGCAAGAAATCATACTTTGCAAGGACAGTGTCATTTCTTTCCATTTACTTTAGCACTAAACTAGCTACCCACCATTCACATTAACCGTGTACCGGTGGTTAATTTGACTTTGTGAAGATTTGATTCACAAAATTAATAATCTTATAGATGTGGCTTTTAATGACACACAAACCCTGAACTTCTAAACCCAACTTGTGACCACTTTGTTTTATTGCAGCTGTTAATTATAACTACGTCAACAACTGACAATCTATTCAAAATAGAGATAGATTAAGTGGATCAAAGACCACCGATGATAGTGCACAAACTTGACCTTTTGATCCCATTGAGCTGAGCTTCTGAAAATCTGCTTCGATGATTGATGGCAGTGAAAACACAACTGCTGTTTGAGTCTTTAACCCTTTAAGCCCTAACAGTGACAAAAATGAAATTTCTCTTCACATTATCACTACTTGTTCAAACGTTCAAGTGATGAGAATAAAGAAAGTAATCACCAAGGATAAGATGTGTTGATATTTAGACAAATTGTCCTTACTAATTCCATAAGAAATGTATGGAGAATATCCATTTTTATATCAGGGTTTAAAGGGTAATTTCAGAGTTTGCATGTTATTGAAGGGTGCAGTGATTGCTTAATTAAGTTGACACTAAAAACAATAACCTTTGTATCATGAAACTGTCATTTTTCTTCTTTATCAGGTTTTTGTTTGCTCTTGGAATCCATCACAAGATATATTAGCATCTGGGTAAGTTGTGTGACTTTGCATTTTTTTAGTACTGTAGTTTCAAATATATTCATTAATTTTTATTAACAAAATGTTTTATTCCAAGGTCTGGGGATGGTACCGCAAGGTTATGGCCAATGAATGAATCAGGGGTTGGGACACCCCTTGTGTTACGGCATCAGTTCAAAGAATTGGAAAACCATAAAAACGCACCCAAGGATGTCACATCACTAGAGTGGAATGTGAGTGTACAGTTTTGATAAATCCTTTGCCTTTTGAACCCTCATTGACCTGCTGAGATGTAAAAGAGAGATGTGGTTATTAGAAATCTGAAAAAATTTCTTTTTACTAGAATGATGGAACGCTCCTAGCAACAGGATCTTATGACGGACAAGCAAGAATATGGAGTCCAGAAGGTAAAACATTTCTCAAGCACTGGCTAAAGGAATTCAAATACTGTATTTTCTCAATTAAATGCTGGGGGTGTTTATTTAAAACTAGACCTCGTAGACCCAGCGTTTATTTGAACCCGTTGTTTATTCAGGGCCCGGCGTTTATTAATAAGGAGATCTTCTATCATTATTGACAGGCTTAGTTGTTTGGTCTTTAAGACTTTAGGTTCACTAAAATTATAGCAAAAAATAGCACAACATAAGTAAAACAGGAATAGTATGTCTCACCAATTTTGTTTTTTACCAATACAATTCAAAACAAGGCAGGAAATTGGGTGGTCATTGCCATGTAGAATACATTAGGCCAACTTATTTTAGTTCGAATGAGCAAATGAAATGGGGCTGAAGTACAGTAGTGGTTCATGAACGCTTTTTAAATTGCTATAACTTATTTTCAATGAGAATCAGTAACATAAATCTTCAGTTCAAATAAACTCCGGACCTCAAATAAACGCCGGTACCTCGAACAAATGCCGGGGGCATTTATTTCAAATTCAACCTAGTTGACCCGGAGTTTATTTGAGGCCCGGCATTTAGTCGAGAAAATATGGTACCGTCAAAATGTTGGATGTACCAGCTTGTGAACAGTCTTACATTAGGGCTGTTTTAGATGGTACGATTTTTGCTTACAACTGTTGTATGCGACTTCCTCACATCATGTCTGCAACACGAATCGTGTCGTCTAAATCAGGCATACAAAATCTTCACTACAGTTGGACGCAACACAAAAAATGTCGTACGATCTTGAAACCTGTTTAAAACCTTATGACCATTCCATTATATCATTCAAAATGTTAGAATGATGAGTTGTATACAATCTTTGCTTGACGCAAGCAGTGCACGCTGAAAAAGTCGCATATGACAGTCATGAGCAAAAATCATACCATCTAAATCAGGCTTTACAAAGCCAAATGGTCACAGAATAATAATTCAACCTTGCATTGGCAGTGAGACCAAAGTAAACAATACTGATGCAAGCTTGAGTTGACTTGATTTGGGTGACTTGGTCAAATTGTAATGATAGGGTGAATATTTCAAAGTCAATCAAAGTGAATGCAGCCAAAGTAGCAACCAAACAGAGGTGCAAGTTATTGGGAGTTTTCAACTGGCACTACCTTGTGCCTCCATTTGACCAGGGATTTATCTACTAGTTGTGTGAAGTAAATTAGCTGTGATTCCATATCTGTTGTCTACCAGTTTTCAAAAGTAGATTAATGATTATGCTTTTGTCTGCCCTTTACAGGGGAGCTGGTTAAAACACTAAGTGATCACAAAGGACCAATATTCTCCATCAAATGGAACAAAAAAGGAAACTATTTACTTAGTGCTGGTGTAGATAAGGTATGCCCATGCTAACATTGTGTCATTTATGTTATTCAGGGTTTTCAATAGGAATATGAGTAGGAGGCAAAATTTTAGGAGTAGGTGGAGAATGAACTACTTGCACCAAAGGCACAAGGATTCTAGTATATCTGAGGGTACGCTCCCCAAGAAAATTTTGAAAATTTGGGCCTCTTAGGATGCATTTGCTGCATTCTAGAGCATAAATTAGGGTATTTGAACAGAACAGGAAATGCAAATTGCCGCTAAATTACTCAGAATTCAGGCAAGATTCTTTTGTTGTTCATGAATAAATCTTGGCCAATCCAAGGCTCGTGTTTTGTGGTGAATGTTTCTCATGTTAGTCGTAAAATATGAGATCATTTCTCAATCAAATAGGCGTCGAGTTCGTGTGGAATAGCCGGCGAGTTTCGCCGGCTGCTGGCCCTTATTGAAAACCCTGGTTATTACATGACACTTTACTCTCACACTTCCACTGTTCACCCAGAATTATGCACTGATGGTTTCACTCTGCAGTTTAAAAAATCAATCAGGTGGTCCCAGTTTTGTTGACTACAAGATTGTAACATTACGCTCGCGATGAATTTCATCACACAGCCGCCCCAATTACAGTCAACTCTCATTATAACAGACACCATCCAAGATTTGGTTTCCGTAATGAAGGGAGTCTACAATTGCGAGAGTTGTTTTCAGAAATTTCTTATTCTCTGGGGCTTCAGCCGCTGTCTGTGGTGACGGGGTGTCTGTAATAGATGGGTGTCTGCAAGGCAAGAGTTGACTGTATCATGACCTGATGCCTTTCCTGGAAAAACAGTTTACTTTCTAGCTACAGACTAACTCCAATAAAGATATTATCTGAGGTGCAACTGCAAGTTTGTTGTTCAGTGTTACTACCATCTTGTTGTCAGCAAAATGTGATCTCAAAATTATTACTTTAAGGACGGTGTCTCCTTTTCTTACTGTGCATATGTTCTGCGCATCTTGGTTCTGGTACAAGATATTCAGGTTTCTTAAGGAATTTGCCTACTAATACAATGGTATTTTGTGTGGTCTATGACTAAGTGGAAAGAGCAGATCTTAGCAAAGGGGTATCAGAATCCAAAAAGAAAGTTGGGGATCATAGTGCACTTTCAGAGATAATTGAGCTTAAATTTGGAAAGAAAATCCCATACATTCTTTGTATAGCTTTTTCAGAATTATGGTTGCTTAATTGTCTCTGAAAAATGTGTGGTTACCCACATTTTTCTTTTTAGATTCCAATAGGTCTTGCTAAGATCTGCTTTTTCCCCATAGTCATAACCTTTGCAAAAATACCTCTGTATTAGGACCCACTGTCCTTTAACAAACCTAGAATGTGACCAAGGCACTTTCATTTTGTTTTATTTCCAGAGTACCATTGTTTGGGATACAAATAACTGGGAAGTAAAACAGCAATTTGCTTTCCACCAGGGTAAGAAAGATCTGTGTTAGATATCTTTTAAGCACTATTAGTGTGAATTTTATTTACCTCCAATATCTTGTTTACATGGTAACATACTCACATGCATTTATCTCCTGTTTTACGTATAGCTCCCACATTAGATGTCGACTGGCAAAACAACAGCAGTTTTGCGTCATGCTCAACAGACAAAATAATACACGTCTGCAGAATAGGACTGGACAAACCTGTCAAGTCTTTTCAAGGACATACTGTGAGTTTGTTAAGTAGTGCTGATACTGTTCACTCTGCTTTCAGATCATTTTACTTTTGTTAAGTGTGTTAACTCGCTAAGTCCATGCAGAAAGCAATTTGCTTGCTCCCATTGGCTATTTTAAGGTCACATGATGGCAACTAAATTCATCTGTCTCCCCTACGGGCAGTAATTGATGAACTATATCCCATGTGGGGTACAATCCATCGACAGTTGCCCGCTTGAAAATTTACTTCTGGTGAATCACAAAAATGGTGGGAATTTTGGTCGCATGGCAGAATTTTCGACTTCACCTCGGGAAACATCAAGACTCTCTGGAAAACAAAACTAACTGTTTCCCGAGGGATCAGGCATTAAGTGTATATTACATCACTGGGAAAACATTAATGCAAATAGTTTGTCTCGTTTCAGTGTGTTTTGTGACATGTATGTATCTTCGTTTTATTTTCATTGTTTTTGCAATTCTTTTGGGTACGAAAAGGACACAAGGCCCTGCTTGATGGCGATGCATCAAATCCTGAGTGATAAGCATCTTTATTTCTTTTTACAGTTTTTTCAGTACATTGTTGAGCAGAGTGTTCTTGAAAATAAAGAAAATCACCAACTACATGTAGGGGACATTGTCTTGAATGGGTGTAACACGAATTCTAGAGTTATCCACAACTGAATTTGCCTTACAGTGCCAATACATTGTCAAGTAAAGAAGTGAAATATTGATTTTTCTTTTTTCCTGTCAACAGAGTGAAGTAAATGCAATCAAATGGGACCCGTCAGGGTCACTTTTAGCATCTTGTTCAGATGACCTGTCAGCTAAGGTGAGTTCACCTGCCACCAGCATTTTTGTTCAAATTTCGTTGACTCATATCTTCTTTTGTCAAATATGAGTATTTTAAGAGGCAGTGATCACTCTTTTAACTTTAAATTTTGTTCCACGAATTTTTGCAGATTTGGAGTACAAAACAAGATACTTGGTTGTTTGATCTTCAAGGTCACAAAAAAGAAATTTATACAATAGCTTGGAGTCCCACAGGACCCACAACAGCCTGTCCTAATGCTCCTCTTCTGTTAGCTAGGTAAGTTGCAAAATATAAGCTATACAAAGTATTCTCTAAAATGATGAATCCTACAAAAAATACCTAGAAATATGGTGATTATGTGTATCACCAGAAAGTCACTGACCCAGTTTAAACTTGATATCTGCCGTATCTTAGTATCAACCTTCCTTGGCTATTGGGACGAGAGGCCAACGGCAGACTCCGGCCTCAGACTCCCCTTGCGGCCAGCACTAAACTTGAGTTTCTTAAACATGAAGAGACTAAACTCATTACTATTTCTTCCACTTGGATGGAAAGTGAGTTCTTTGCAGCCATTTTCAGGGTGACCTGCAGCATTTTTTTATATTTCTCTGATATGTTGCCAAAACGTCTTTTTCTTCTTTTGAGCTGGGGAAAGACGAACCTGGAGGCAAGATTCTTGTATAAGGAGACAACAAAATCAAATGGCCCAGCAGCCCTAACCACTGAAGGAGACGGGGTCAAAACATCCCACTTTCCGTACCCTCTAATCCCAGACATTCTTACCCTTTGGTGGCTACTACTACTTTGCACTTTTTGGATTGCAAAATATTTTACAATAAGGCATAATTCTTCTGTATTTCTGCCTCAGGGATCCCCTCTCCCACCCTCCTTCTTCCAGATCATGCCCCCCCCCTCCACTGGGTTCCCTCCACTCTCTTCCTCCCTTCCCCAACTAACCTTCAGACTGATAGTCTTACACACTTAGCACCATGGTTCCACAACACTGTTGGGGATAGACTGATGCCCATAACGATGGGGCAGAGGGTGGGAGATGAGAAGATAGCAGTCACTTCATACTACTGTGGAACCTTAACTATCCAATCTAAAAGTAGTCTGGATAACTGGGAGTTTTGGGACAACATGAAGCCAAATAGATAACTAAGCAGGATTTAGGTGAGCAATCATATCCTCTATTTTCAGAGGAAACTGTTTTCACAGAGGCCTGAAATAGCCACATGCTCGACCTCGTCTCTTCTTATAATGTTCTTAATCAATTTGTACTCGGAAACATGGAGCAAACAGTAGCCTATTTTAAAGAAGCACTCACTCCCTTTTTTTTTTTTTTGTATAGTCATAATTTTGTGGTTTTGTTTTCAGTGCCTCATATGATACTACAGTGAAACTGTGGGAACTTGAGCGAGGTAGCTGTGTTATGTCACTCTCCAAGCATCAAGAACCAGTTTATTCAATTGCATTTAGTCCTGACGGTAAATACTTGGCTTCTGGGTCAATTGATAGAGCACTAAACATCTGGTCAACACAGGTTAGTAGATCTTTAACTACTTTAAGGATGGTGCCTCCTAACACAAAGGTATTTTTACACAGTTGATGACTAAGCTCAAAGCAGACCTTTGCAAGGGCTATTGGGATCAAAAAGAAAATTGTGGTAGCCACATATTTTTCAGAGATATTAAGCAACTATTATTCTAAGGAGCTTTATAATACAAAACAGTGTTTGGCATTTTCATCCCAAATTTAAGCTCAGTTATCGCTGAAAAATGCTTGGTTACCTCCAGTTTTCTTTTTGGATTCCAACAGCCCTTCCTAAGATCTGCTTTCCCCACATGGTCATGATCCTTGCAAAAATACCTTTATGTTAGTAGGCACCGTCCTTATAAAGAAACCCGAGTTTCTCTGATTGGCTCAACATGTGCAGAACGTGTGCGCAGTAACAAAAGGAGGCACTCCTTGAATAATATAATCATATTGAATAAGTGATTGTGTGCGTCAAATTTACAAACTCGAACCAAAGGCAAGAGTTCATGATTCGAATACAAATGGCACAAGTTTTGTATATAGCTTATCACACAATAGCCCAGTCTTGATTTCACCAAGACTGCTAGATCAAAAGACAAAAGACACATTTGTATGGAGTCAGTCTCAATCTGAATTAAACTATTCACAAATAGCAGTGAGAAGATAAACTCTTCACAACTCTGTGTATTGTTTCATTCAGCACTTAGAATTCAGCACTTTCCTACTCTTATTTATGCATATTTTACTGCAGATTGAGACTAAACCTATGAAAATGCATCTTTGGTATTTTTATTCAGCAGTCTTGGTGGACTCCGGTAGTTACTTCATATATGATACAAATGCATCAGTACACTATAATGTATCATATATGAAGTACCTACCCTCGAAGTTGAATTATTGTCTTAAAATGTTCATGTTTCTCAACTGTCTTGGCAATACCAATCATTTTGAGCAAGTAAATCAAAGGAAATTTTTGTAAATCAAAAGAAAATGTGCTTTACAGATTCATTTCTCTTGTTTTTCTGTATGAATTTTTAATAAGTGCTACTACCAGTACTTGATTTCTCTACGTGTCTTGCCTTACTAGATAAGTTAGTTGACAGTGAAATTGGCCATACCATTCCTTCTCAACATTCTGTTTTTAATATAGTCGAAGCTTCCGTAAGCGGACACCCTTGGGAAGCAGACAAAGTGTCCACAGCTAGAGCTGGCTACTTACGGGAGTGTGAAATACAGAGTGTGAGTCTTCCGGCAAACAGGGTTCTGTCGAGGCAGCTGTCAGTATAACTTTCCCATTTATGAGAGTGCCCTCCCAGAGAGTTTCGACTTTGTTTGAATCTTTCTGTTTCTTTTTCCATTTCTTCACCAGTTGAAACCAAGTCAGTGGCATGTTTGGAAATTAGTCTAAAATTGCCTTGTTCGTGTGTTTGACAATAATTGCTTGTATTAGAAAAGTTGTCTATCACGTCATCTGAGGTCTCAATTTATAATCTTTGTTCTTATAGACTGGCACTTTAGTTCATAGCTCCCATGCCAATGGGGGAATATTTGAAGTACAATGGAGTCCTAGAGGCGATAAAGTAGCTGCATGTTATTCAGACAATACGGTGAGTGACACGGCATCCTGATGTGATTTAACATGTGCATTTTTATTGCGCATCCATTTTTGGTCGAAGAATTCTAAAAGCACGAAAAATGCCAGTTTTTAATGTGGCTAAATGGAATTTAGGCAAAGTTAAAATCTAGCCAATGCTGGTCAGCGGTTTCACTAATATGTGGTGGGGGGGAGGGGGGAAGTTCCAGGGGCGCTTACATGTGCTTTCCGCTTTGCTGAGGTTTGCTTCGCTAGCACATTTTGCTTTCCGGCCTCTTAACTGCTGAGGAGATTGCTGCCCTCCTCGCTTGCTCCCTATACGGCACCTACCCTCCATACTTCAATTGGCTTAGAGTTTAAATTAAAATCATTATAGAGTTTTCTCTGGTACTAGAAATACTAATAATTGTCGTTTCTGCCCTTGCCTCTCCGCAGCTGTGCGTGTTAGATGTCCGGAACCTTTGATGTTTTTATCACTCTTAGCGCGAGTTGAAATTTTGTCTCAAGAATCAGGGAACTTCATCATAACTCATCCAAACACCGGGGACTGTTTTGCAGTTTGGTCGCTGCAGGAAACTGCTGTGTAACTTAGAGTGTGTCTTCTTTTGGAACCATTCTGGAGCAGGAAGAGTTTTAATGCACTTGCAGATCCATTCTTGTATTTCTATTAGCTGTTACCTTACTGTGCTCATCATGGAATGCCATAATCAATTAAGCAGGCGAACTAGGAAAAACTCTGCGAGATGAACGTACAATTTCGGAATTTTTTATTGCTTTTTTTTTAAGCGCTCTAATCGTTTTGCTTTTCTCGATTTCGGAATCACAACTTTGGCAAGCACGCTGAATTGTAAAATAGTTACCAGTCGATTCTCTAAGATGAGATTTCAATCGGAAAATGTACTCTTTTCCTAGCAAATGGATGAAACTAGTCGTGTGATTGACATCATGTTGTAATTCTTCATTCTGAACATCTTTAACCCTTGTACATCTGAACATCTTTAACCTTTAACCCTAAATAGTAATTTGTCAGTTGTTGTTAACATTCTACTCAGTAGAAATAACAAAATCGCACTATTCAGTTTCATCCACAGTCTATTAGAAACCACCTTGTACAGCATAATAACAAAGTACCACCACACGAACATACTAGTCTACATCTTTCACTGAAATAGCCACACTTGGGGATTTTAAATAGAATCAACTTATTTTTAAATTCGCCATTTACTCAACAGCTTTAAGGCCATTAATTGAGGAAACAATTTTATTTGGGAAAATAACCGTTGACATTATTACTTTAACTATTCACGAAGCTACTTAATGGCAGACCGAGGTTTTTTGAATGCATCTCAAGTGTCCATATTTCAAACCGTCACTTTGTCATGTTGACTAACAAACGTTTTCCTTCTCACATCAAGTATTTATATGACTTTTTTTTTACTTGACAGAGTATATAACACATCAGATTTATAAATCTTGCTCAACTGTACACGTAGATAAAATAATTAAGTGTGGTGATAAGTTTGTATGGATGTGTAGGTTGATTGAAATACATCTGCACTAGCTGTAGTAAACCAGACTAAACGATTTAAAGAGGGTGCAAAAAAGGGATTGAAAGATAGGAAACGGCAATCGAAGGAAAAGTGGTTATTTTCTAACGAATTTAAAATCCATACAAACTAGTAGAACGCTTGGTTTTCCTGTGCAATAATGCAGGTATGGTTGGCCGGGAAGCAAGACACGAAGAACATCTTACTGCATCTTGCAGACATCTTGAATGATGCAATATGTGCCTCACCGTAGCAACTTTTTACCAGGTCTTTGCACTTCGTTTTAACGCATTTTTTCCTACTCCCGCCAACTAAATTTGGAAAGGAAATAAATCCAGCCGCCTAAAAACGCAAAAGAAAATCTTAACCATCAAAACCGAGCTTCACTTTCAGGTCTGTTTTTTCTAAAAAGTCACGGAAATGGCCATGTTAAAAAGCCCGCTTGTAGCACCGCTGACCAGTTTTAGCGTTTTTCGGCGCTGTACATCGCCTCTAGTGGGATTAGACTCAAACCTGGTCGTTACTCATTTCAGTTTTGGTGAGGTGAGAGTGGGTACTTGTAACTAAGGCGCGCGGGGTGCAATGGGATTTCAAATGTTATCCATTTTCCCTGCTTCAATCTACTGATTGCAGCTT
>Ga0126336_10001493_pt1 | contig 12283 bp, 8 predicted proteins | sample SidCmetagenome_FD_92530 | JGI IMG/M metagenome (GOLD analysis project Ga0126336, IMG submission 92530) | Coral microbial communities from El Islote,Puerto Morelos, Mexico - Siderastrea C C metagenome | ecosystem: Host-associated > Invertebrates > Cnidaria > Coral | place: El Islote,Puerto... | reverse complement strand
TTGTATACTATTTTTAAAAATACTAAAAAGACCTTCAAAGAGTGACTCAGCGGCCTCGGCCAATTCGCGCGACGTTATTTTATCAGGACCACCTGTCTTTTGTATGATGTGAGTTAATTTCAGCTTTATTTGTTCTTCCGAAAGGGATACATGATCCAGAAAATGAGACACAGGGTTAATAGTTGCTGGTGGCTGGTTAGTTGAGGAACCAGAGTCGTGATGAAACCTTGTTGTGGAAAATTTGTTGTGGAAAATTTGCTCGTGTACATGGGGCTCAACAGTGACTGAGGATGTTCTAAATGCAACTGATTTTAGATCCCCAGATTATTTGAACTTTCTCTCAGGTGGGCGAAAATCGTCTGAGTAATGTACTCCGTTTTCCAAATTTTCCTGTTTTCGGTGCGTTTCCAGATCTCTTTTTTTAAGTGTGGATGGAAGGCATAGCAGTATAAATAAAACATGTATAATTTAATGGACTTGAAGGACCATGGTCTTTTTCTAACAGAGGTAGTAAGAGTGAATGACTTGACTTCATGCATTTCACGTGTTCTATTGTTGTTTTCTTAGTTCTAAAATTCATCTTGTTATCACAGAGTCAAGTGCCAGGTCCGGGTACCTACGGACAAGGAGGAATACCAAGCGCTGTGGTTGAGGAGAAAGAAAGAAAATCAGTCAGCAACGTGGGGATGCTGGATTCTGGGAAGTCTTACAAAAGACAGCTTCCTGAAGTGGTACGTAACATTGAAAACCCTTAATAGGGATCGTCCTTGGAAGAGCTAAGAAATACAATTTTGACACGCTTGGGCATGGCTTATCGAGACTCGGTATTTTTTTGCTTTTTAACTAATACTTGGACTTCGTTTAGGCAGTCAACGCACATGGCTTATAAGTAGCAGTTCAATGAGTCTACACGCGCAATGTACATCTTAGTATATTTTCTTTAGCGGTAGACTACAAGCAGCCTCTCTTTCCGCTCAGGGATAGTCGAGGGAAACGAAGAAGCGAGCGAGGGCGAATTTGCCCCCCGCATTGTTACGTAAAGCGCGCGAAAATCGCCTGCCGCGGCAGGCGATTTCCGGCTCGCTGCACTCGACAAAAAAAAAAAAAAACGTAACAATGCAGCAGGCGATTTTCGCGCGCGCTCGCTCGCTTGTTCGTTTCCCTCGACTAGCCTTGAGAGGAAAGAGAGACTTCTCGTAGTCTTCTTTAGTTTAGCGGTCCTCTCTAGAACAACAACGTGAAATGACCAACTTCCGGTGTTTTCTGGAGAAACTGAACCATCGTGGATCTGAAATAAAATCGTTGCAAACATGGTGTCTTACCAAAATGCACACTCAGATGATTAACCCTTAAGCCCTGATATGAAAATGCATATTCTCCTTGCTGTTCTTCATACACTTTTTATGGAACTAATAAGGAGGATTTGTCTTAAAATCGAGACATCTCATTCTTGGTGATCACTTTCTTTATTCTCCTCACTTGAACGTTTGAACAAGTAGTCGGATGATGTAAAGGTAAATTTCATTTTCATCTATGTTATCACTGCAGGGAAGTCATCTGTGTCCAGGGCAATACGAGATGAAGAGCTTTACAGATGAGATGGAAGCAAGAGTCATCAGTAAAAGAGGCCCTTACGATCTGTTCACTGGGGAGAGAAACAAGCCAATCTCTGTAGGCTACTTTGCTTTACCGGTAAGAAAGTGTTAAGGGACATTCACTCGTACTGACACATGCATGCATATGAAAGGTTACGGCGCGAAATAAGCGAGGGTGGTAAAAAAGGACAGGATTATTTGTCTTTCTTTCCTTGCCTGCTCACATTGCCGCACCCCACTCGATCCGGTGTGACTTTCATTCCAGGACGAGTTTTTACTGGTTCCATCCCGTGGCTTTGTATTTGTTTACACAATACCAGTCCAAAATCTCATACATTTTTAAGTAAAAGACATACCGGCACAAATTCATCCGAAGGATCGAGATTCTTATTCCCAACCGAAAACGTACACTGGTATCATATAAACGCGATTCCAGCAAAAAAATGAACTGTTTATGTAAACGAGCTACGTGCCGGAATGGAAGTTGCAACTTGCAAACACATCCTCATGAACTAGTGATATTAAATCCATTTTTTATCCATTTTATTTGGTGTCCCCAATTAGCTCTAATTTAGTGTCTCCAATTAGCTCAATGTCATAGCTAAATACGCAGACGCTTAAATAAAGGTTATATTTTATTTATTATTCATGTATTAATTGATTAATTAAAACTTCGTTCGTTTGTTTCACAGACAAAGCAGAATCTTGGTCCCGGAGAATATGATTTGAAATCATTTTTACACGAACTAAACGGTAAGTAAACTCTATGCAGATGGCCGTTACCAACGATGACGCTTCTAAGCGATATACCCTTCCCGTAAAACATATGAGGTGCTTTCCATTATGCCAAAATTTCCGGAAATTTCGGTCGAAACGTAAATGGGACGCTTCGGTCCAGGTGGAAATTTTCCTCTTTGACCGGTCGGTCCGGTCCGACCACTTCACTGTAATCGAAATTCTCAGTCGAAACTAAGTAGAACGCTTCGGTTGGGTTGGAAATTTTGTTTCTATCGAACAATGTCGTTCCAATTTCCCTTCAGGCATAATGGAAAGCACCCGTGATATACGTTATGTTTCATATTTTTCAGACAAACATAAAAAACACCATGGAGCATTCCTAAAAGTACAGCGTTTCCCATCATATCCAACAAACAGGATATATTGCTCTACGCTGAGTCAGTACCCCAGAGATCCGGTAGGTTGATAAGCTTTTTTAGTGATATATAGACCTCCTTTAGATAATTTTAGTTAATTAGTTCAGCGCCCTGTTTTCTATCGCACTACTGGTAAGCGGGTACGTAATTACTGTGATAAACGAAAAATTCGGGAAATCAAATTTAAAAAAATTCTCTAAAAGTCTGGAAAAACATTTTGGCACATCACACACTAGTCTAGAGTTCGCCTTAAAATGTAAAAAAAATCAATAAATAAAAAAAATTAATAATAATGATAATAATAATAATAATAATGGAGAATTAACGTGAAAATCAATGCTTTTTTCCTCCGAAATAGTCTGTAGCCTGTTCCAGGCTCCGAGATTTGTGGGGAAAGCGTGAAGTGAGAAAACGAGCGCGAAAAAACGCGTGGGGCTGGGGAGAGACAATGCTCACATGCTCTCTCTCTCTTCCTTTTCCCGCCACTGCCACCTTTTCTCCAGATCCCGCGCGTCTTATTTTCGCGTTCCCTTTCTAATTTTTGTGCCGTCCCAACTATCTGAGAGCCTGGAACGGGCGGATCAGAAATGTTTCTCTTGGACAGTAGTTAAACTTACGAAGAGTTTAGTTGCTGACTCTATTAAATCTGCCATGAGTTTAAGCCAACTTGGCCTTGTTAGCTATAAAGTCCTGTTAAACTCGATTTTTGATTGACTAAAAAAAATGATAAATGCTTAACTTCCCTGGAACAAAGTCGTCGTTTCTTGTGCTATCGTCCCAGCTCTCGATGTGGAGAAGGAACAGCCTTGCCCAGCAGTTTGAAAGCATGGTTTAGCACTTTTCAAAATTATCAATAAATTTATAATATGCAGGCGGCTGAACTGGTTTTTCGTTTCTTTGGCTAGGGCGATCCAGGGCCTGGGAGCTACTCGCCCCAGGAACTCACCAAGCCTGAGGCCTCCCAGAGACCTCCCTTTGGTTCAACCGCTGAACGATTTGATCGTCATGCCAGACGGTTTTTTCTTGGAAGTACGGTGAGTATGTTTAAAGGGTGAATTGCATCAACGGACGTGTCACCCAGTTCGGATCGAGTGAGCAGAATTCTTTGAAAGAATTCTGCTCTTATGTAAGTCATGGCTGCAGGATATTGTAACGAAAACGCAAAGTTGTGACTGCAATCATCGTGAAAAACAGCAAATTGTGTGCGAATTTGTGTTCAAAACTACGAAGTTTGATTTGACTTTCACAATTAAGTATGTGAAGCTACCAAACAGATGTGAAACCATACCGCAAGAAAAGTGGATTGAGACTCAGGTTTGTTTTTACCGGATGCAACAGCTTTTTTTGCTGAGAATTCAGATAATTAACTGTACCACTAATTTCCTACTGAGCATTGCCCCCGAAACGTAAGATTAACGAGATTTCTTTGACCTCAATCAGATTCGAAACCACGAGCCCCGTGTTTCGATCACCATTGCTCTATCGAGTGAGCTAGGCAGCCAGCGAGGAGCACGGCGTGCTGCGCGGGACAACATTTCATGGCTTTTCGTTACCATCTTTGGCTCTAGTCAAATCAAAGAGTCTACGGTTTTCTGAATCGTCTCTTTTTGTGTGCATGTTTATCTATTGAAGTATTTTTTTCTTATTCTTTTTTTTCCAGAATCCTGTTGGCCCTGGTCGATATGATGTTGATCGTTATGACAAAGCCCAACACGCCAATGGACACAGAAGTGCCTTTAACTCTAAAACAAAGAGATATGATCTTATACGGGACAAATACTTAACGTAAGTCTGCACCATCCTACAATAAGATCGTTCAGTTTCCTCATTCCAATATTATGCCTCTCTGTTCGAAAGTCAAGGCTCCCGCAAATGAGGAAAGTAAAGTATCAAACACGAGAAAGAGTGTTTCATCAGGATATCCAAACACCGAGAAGTGGTGGAAAAAACGAGGCGCAGCCGAGTTGTTTTTTTTTTTTTTTTAACCGGCTTCGAGGTGTTTGGATACGGGATGAAACGCTCTTTCGAATTTTTGATATGGCCTTTCAAACCATTTATAATTCTTGGAGATATTCAAAGCAAAAGTTCGGTATCCAAACCAGTGAGTTTGAAAAACAAGGTTCTCAATCTCATTAAGAATTCATAAAGAGAAAACAAAGGAAATCACTACCGTGTCAGTGGTTTGGATACCGGATCTTAAGGTGGCTCGCCTGGATTTTGTAAGACCACGCTACCCAACATTTAAACAGCTGATACGTCACTAACGACACATTGAACAAACTTTTGAAAAAAGTCAGTTTGATCGACATCGGTGTTACCATAGCAACACAGTGGTGACGTTATGAATTTTACGTATCTCCAATTTTCTCGAAATCTCGACCTAAACTTTGAAAACGACTTAATGTCCCTTGGAAGGCTACGTGTAGGTCTTCCCGACTGAAAAGTTTTAAGAAATTCTATGAGAGCATTTTCGAGAAAATTTGGTTTGAATATTTTCTTTGACGAAATTTAAGATTCCCCCTTTCCTGTTGCTTATTCGTCAAAACCAGTACTCTCCAGTCTAACTGAAATAACAGTTTCGCGGAATATTATACCTGCAGCATAGCTATAGGAAATTGCGTGAAATTCTTTTCTGCCACAGCTATAATATAAGGTGAAAACGTCGTTTCAACCCACACGGAAAACATTGGTCTTCACGAATTGACAAAAAAGAGACCATCTTTAATTTTTTCAAGGAAAATATTCAAGCTGATTTTTTTCGAAAACGCAGTAATATAATTTCTTGAAACTTTCCAGTCAGAAAGGCATTCTTGTTACCTGCCAGGGACATTAGGTCGTTTTCAAAGTTACGGTCGAGATGTCAAGGAAATTGGAGATATGTAAACTATATGATGTCATTGCCTTGTTGCTATGGTAACACCGATGTCAATCAAACTAACTTTTTTGGAAAGTCTGTTCAATGTGTAGTAAATGTGTGATGTCTCCAGTTCTATTGGGAATCATCAGCCTTTGAAATGTTGGGTGGTATGGACTGAACAAAATCAAGGCGAGCCATCTTAATTAGCGTAAAATTTTACGAACGTTTGCTTTGAATTTCTCCAAGAATTATGAATGGTTTTGAGAAGCCATATCATAAACTCGAATGAGTGTCTCATCAGGTATCCAAACACCTCGAGGTCTGTTAAAAAAACACTCGGCTGCGCCTCGTTTTTTCAACCCATTTCTCGGTATTTGGATATCCCGATGAAACACTTTCTCGTATTTGATGTATTACTTCCCAGAATATTTCTTAGGCGCGCAAACGAGCGGGAAATAATGTTTCCTTGCCGGTTCAAAGGAGAAATAGTTCACTGAAAAACGTTTGTCCATGCTCAATTTAGGAAATGCAGCCCGTGCGACCCTCAAAGATAGTAAACGTTGTTTCCTCGGCGCGGAAATGAGCCGGGAAACATTTGCTGCGAAAACGAAATGTTTCTGAAAAAAATCGAAACATTTATTTTTCTAGGAAGCAGAAAATGTTTTAGCAACGAATGTTTGGCGTGCGCCCAGAAGGGGAAATATTTAGGGAAACAAGTTTCCGCAACAATGTTTCCTCGTTTGCAGAGACCTTTATTCACCTCCTTATTGGGTAAAGTCTCGTGTCCAATCCACTGGGATTGAACCGAGCCGTAAGTCTCATTCAGCCGGCGCTTAGCTCCGGTTTCCGTAGCATGGGAGCGACTAGGTGGTTCACTACTCGGGACCCCCCCCCCCGCCTCCCCTGGAGTGACTAGGAGCATCACTACTCCTGCCCTGCATAAACTGACTAGGAGCATCACTACTCCCCCCTGGATGGGATGCTAGTCCATTGCAGGGCTACCCCCCTCCCCCAGCTTTTCTGTTAGGATTTCCTAACAGTTAACCGGTATCCATTTATACACCTGGGTGGAGAGAGACAATGTGGGTTAAGTTTGTTCTCTAAGGGAACAACACGATACAATGCAGAGACCAAGCCTCAAGCCAACGAAACTTTGATCTCGTGATCGTCAGATTACAAGTCCTACACGATGACCACTACACTACCGCGCCTCTGTTATTATTACTGTTATTAATTATAATTAGTGATACTAGGGGAATACATGTACTTTATTAAAGTTATCTCATTCGTTGTTCTTTTTGCAGAGAACGGATCAAGCCTCGCGAAGTGAACAAAGTTTTTATGGTTCCCATTGACGCACAATAAACCAATCAGCTCCACTTGTGTCTATGAAACAGTTGTAGTACTAAATATGTAAGGAATTACAAACGAAAATTATCACAACAGTGAAAATATATCTCCGGACACTACGGCAATTTTAGTAAAAAAAAAAGACTTATTGTGTAAAATTGGAAGCACGATTTTTATCAATTGTTTTCTTTCAGGATGGCACGTGGTGTTTTGAAATTTGTTCGGAACAAATTTTTTTATACTCTATTCTTTTGTATTTTATAGTGAGGTTTGAATGATGTTTGGTATTTACAAAAATCTGGAAGAAGTTATTGTGTTCATGTCTGTTTGTTAATCATTTTAAACTTCTTTGTTAACCTATTTTGCCTTGTTCTATTCATAACTGTATAGTTTTATTTTTATGACGTTGAAATCATATTTGCCCAACATCCGAACAATGTTCGAAGTTATTTCTTTCTTATCCTTCACTCTTTTTAATGTATTTATTTTGATATAAGAGGTTTAATCTGTGAATCAAATTGAATTATTGGAAAACGATATTTGTACAGTATTCCTTGGTATTATTTTAGTATCAATGCACCAAATAAAAGAAGAAGTTTGCATCAGCAGTGATGAATAAACCACGTTTCTTCAGTTTTTATTTGTTGTTATTTAACGTGCAGCTCTCCAAAATGATCTACTAAATGAAAATTGCTCTTTAAAACCCAACCCATAGCAAAGCATGGAAACAAGAAGTCCCAAGAAGACTTCAGCCGCACACCGTGAATTGAAAAATCTTTATACAAAGAAATTGAACAGAAAGTCCTCTGCTTTGTGATTTCGTCTAATTATGGTGTAAGCAGCAAATGCTAATAATGAAAAAAAAAAGAAAAAATGAAGGAGAAAAAAAAGAAAGATTCCGTGACTTTGTTTAGCTCCGAACAGAGTGAAAAATTAAAAATGAGTTGAGTGTTGCGCTGATCTCTGCGACCGGGAAAGAAACGGATACACTTATTAAAAACACAAACAAACAAACATAAAAGCAAAAACCGGACTCACCCCGAGCGGCCCAGTTAATTTGTAGTGGCCTGCATCTCATAATTTGTTCGTACTTTCAGTGTTTACAGGACAATAGACACCTTCATGCCCATGCAACTGTTTTAATTAACTTTGTCAGAGACCGCAAGGTGATATGGGTAATTTATTAATAAAATAAATGCATAGACAAGTGTTTATGGTACTTTCACCCATCCTATGGCAGTGACAACCGTGAGCGTGTTGAGACAAGAGTTTCGGGACTAAAATGGGTCTTGCTTGGTCTTGCTAGGCCACTCTTTGCTTAAGTTGTCTCATTAAATTACAAACAATTGACAGATATTAATGGTCGTAGACCATTGTTATGTATGGTCCGGTTAAAACCAGTGACTGAGTGATAAGTAATCTATATCTTACAATTAGATTATCAAAACACACACTGAAAAAAATCAATACAGGAAATTTAATGCATGTATGAATGAAAGGAGATTTTAGATTCGAGTTCTGGGACTACATGGATAGCAGTTTGAATGGGAGAATAATGTCATTTATTGGACATTAACAATAACAACTTTCGTGAACTTTCGGGGGTTTACCTCTGTGTAAGAACCTGATCATGACAAGATTTTCTTTGTTTGTTAGTTATTGTTTTGCTGTACGCTTTAGTTTAACATGTTTTGTTTCTTTTATTTTACGTCATCCGTGAGTTTCACAGGTTCTTACACCGAGGTAAAGCCACTTTCGGTGTGGCCAAAGAAAAATCTATACAACTTATTTTTGTGGAATAACTCACAAACTGGAATACCCTGTCGCTATAAAGCTATACCCGTGAAAAAGCTGGATACACTCTATACATGGAAGGGCAGTCCTTCGCACGCTTTAAGAAAGGAAAAATATTCAGATTGTATACAATTCTGCAGCAGTTAGCTGAAACTCTCAGTGGTACGCGCCTGCGCAGTGAACAAGGCCATCCCTTCCCCCAGTGAGCTTTCCAGTATTGGCTGAACTTGCTACGAGGGTGAGCAACGGACAAGACAACCCCCTCCCATTCTCAGTACACACTGAAATGGTTGCGCGGACACACTGGACAAGCCCCCCTCCCCCCCGCGGACACACCGGACAAGACCCCCTCCCTCCCCTCCCCTTTTGAAATTTCCAGCTACCTACGTATCATCTGCAGCACTGTTTTAGGACTAGTGTTTAGGGGTGGCCGTGTAATCTGCAGTAATGCCGGCTGCACTTTAAAGGTATTTTGTTCACTTACCTGTTAGAAAAATCGTCATATGAAATATATAATCACATTTAAATCGCTTAGTGCTCTTTGGTTGCAACGTGAAAAGGGTTATGCAAATTTCTTTCTTTTCTGAAATCCAGTGGATGCTTTCTTTTACGTTTTTAAAATGTAATCCTCTCTTGGGTATTGTAGTCCGCGTCTGCATCGATTAAGACAAATCAAACATTCCGACTGAGTAAAGCTTTGCAAAGTTATCAATACCGCGATCTTCTTATCATATGTTTTTTTTTCCTTTTGTTTTAAGTTGGCTCACTGATTATATATATTCATAAGATCCTAAACAATGATTGCATTGTAGATATAACGAAAAAAGGCTAGAATTTGGAAGTTATTACATCACTTTACTAGCCGCGTGTTTGGAATTTTGCTGGTTTCAAAAGGTGTGTAATTTCTATACTTGTAAATTTTGTATCTCCACTACACCAGACATATCAGGCATATGCAAGGCAGCAAATTGAAACGTTCAACACGTTTTCTGCTAATAAGTGCTAACAGCCTTATCATCATAACTCTCACGATATCCCTACTGGTAACATTTTTGGCCATTTCATCAGTAGTCATTTTGAATGCCGGTCTTCACATTTCATTCAACGGGCTTCATCTACAGAGGCTTAAGGTAATCGTTGCTGTCAAAGTGAGTAATTCATCAACATACGAGAGCTCAATGAAACTGGGCTTAGGGGCGAGTTGCAGTGGGCGAGTTGCATAAAACTTGACGTACTGGGTAACTTCCAAAGCAGACGTTCACTTCAATCAGCCTCCTTTTAACGCGTGACGTTAGCAGTTACGCCCGGCGTTAGGTTTCATGCAACTCACCCAGGCCTTTTGCAAATTATGAGTGTAAAGTGGCTCAAAACCAGTCACTCATAACTGTTGTATAATGAAAACTGCATAGAGTCTGTAGACTAAATGAAGCTAAAGCTAACCCGGGTACTTTATTGATCGGTTCAAAATTTGCCAATTTTGCACTTGTCGATACTTGCACGTGTCGATACTCTTTTTATCTTTGCTGCCTCGGTCCAAGAGAATATTTTTATCAAAAATGGCACCCCTTTCATATACCTGGAGCAAAAATAGCACCCCTTTCTTACACCTCAAGGATAAGTTAAAACAACAGAATTTCCTATGATCGCCACACATTTTCCAGGTCTTTCAGTTGTTTGAATTTCTGGTTCCGTTGCTCAAAGCCTCCAAGCTTTTGTGTCTTGCGTTAATATTTCTGCCAAATTTTGGCACCCTTTCATATAATTAGCAGTTAGCTGTTATCTCTTTCACGTTGCAGCGGATTTTGTGCACGTGACCCTTTCATATACCAAAATGACAATTTTCCCTTACCTAGTTTTACCCACTATGGGGAGTACCTCCGGAGGTGGGATTAGCTGGGCTGTTGGTTGGTAAGAATAGCTAGACCGTGGCTATGAATTGAAAAGGGGCGGGAAACTATGGCACAAGTTGTTAAGTTATGCTCCAGTCATTTAAATGGCAGACTTGAGGACTGTTTAAGGGTGCCAACTACGAACTTAAATGTTAGACCGAAGTTGTACTAAATTAATTAAATAGCACTAAAGAATGAGGCACTTTGTACCTTATCACAGTGCCTATATACTAGGTTTCCATTCATTGAGGCCCCAAAGTTAGAAGGAATAACCTTAAACATGACATAAAAAAACAGCACTGGGAAGAGCATACAAAACTATTGAAGGTGTGGGGAGTCGAGAGTGGGGCCTGGGAACATGAAAAAATGTTTCCCTGCTTTCTCTTTAATTTCTTTTTCCCGAGCTTAGCGCTAGCAGGCTAAACTTCAGCCAACACATCACAAAATAAGGCACTGTGAATCGTGGTGTGAAAAGTTTTTTTTTTATTATTATATTAGTCTTATATTGGGAATTTCAAGTGAAAAGAAAACATTTTCTTACAGTCGATCTATGTCATGCGTAACCCAGTGTTTCGAACTTTAATGAATCTTCAAAACTGACGCATCCGCTAGAATGAAGAATTCCACCTTACATTACATTACACAAAATCTTTGAAATGTTCAGCTATCAACTTGAGAAATTTCCTTGGAAGTTTGGATTCTTCCAAAGAATTTTCAATCATCGGCTTCATTAGAATTTTGACTTATTCGTCCACCAGACATCTAAGAATTGGAGAATCGATTCAAGTATTCGGAACGCTGGTAATTAACGCAAGATGTTTACTGTATTCAGTTATTCAGGACTTCTACCATGCCTGTCTTGCGAGGAAACGTTTGCTCGCGCTTTTTCAGCGCTATTGGGCGCAGACTACGGCAGGATCTGCTCCTTGTCTTGATGATGTTTGGTGTAATAATCGGATTAATCGTTGGCGCCTTCATTAATGGTCCTGTGAGTAAGATAAAAGACCCGGTTGACGAGAAGACAACACTGATGCTGGTAGGATTCCCTGGCGAACTTTTTATCAACATGCTCAAGATGTTAATAGTCACTAGCCTTGTTTGTGCTCTCGCGGGAATCGATGCGAAAACCAGTGGTCGCATTGGCAGGCGAGCTGTGATCTACTATCTGTGCACGACTGTTGTAGCGGTTGTTATAGGCATCCTTGTTGTTACTGTTATCCGATTACCAGTGATTGCCAAACAATTCCCGAAGAATATTCCGAGGTTTACCGAGTTATTCAACTAGCGACCTAGCAATGTTGTTACCAATTGAAGATTAAATATATAACATCCGAAGATTCTGCGCTTCAAAATTTCTAACATTATTCTGTTTTTACCGCCGCGACACTGCCAACCACATTGCGATGCCTTGAGGAGAACAATAACGTTGACATGAGAATTAGTGGCTTCATCTTACCCTTGGGTGCTGTGTTGAACATGGATGGTACAGCGCTGTACGAGGCAGTGTCCGCACTATTCGTCGCTCAAGCTAGCGGCATCAAGCTCACCATTCCAGAGATCATCCGTAACAAGGTACTGTAATCCCAGGGAGGGGGGGGGGGGGGGTTCCCCCCTTTAAGGCCTTATCGGGGGGGTGCCCGGGGG
>Ga0126336_10001492_pt1 | contig 12285 bp, 5 predicted proteins | sample SidCmetagenome_FD_92530 | JGI IMG/M metagenome (GOLD analysis project Ga0126336, IMG submission 92530) | Coral microbial communities from El Islote,Puerto Morelos, Mexico - Siderastrea C C metagenome | ecosystem: Host-associated > Invertebrates > Cnidaria > Coral | place: El Islote,Puerto... | reverse complement strand
CCTTATATATGTCTGTGTAAATAATTAATTTATGACTTAAATAATAATGTTTTCGCTTCTTTCTCGAATATTTTAGCGCGTATAAGAAATTCTATCCGGTGGATTCGTTCTTGAATTTCGTGGTTGTCTGCTATCCGGACCCCTTTTAGTCTCGCTCAAACACTGCTCAAGTTTCATAAACCTCGGGTCCTCGAGACATTTTTGCGATTTTTCCCTGGAGATTTTAAGCATTTCTGGCAAGCTTGGCTGTTTTCGAAGTGGCTTCTTCTTTATAGAAGAGGGTTCTCTAAGCACGCCTTCATTATTGTTTATTGGGGGCAACTGATTCACCTGATTCATATCCAGTGCCTTTGAAACGATCTCATTTCGAGCTTGCGTTCCAGACGTTTTCCTACCAGTTGTCTTTCCACTGGACCCTTGCACTGGTCTATTTTGTACTGCAACTCGTACAAGTGTTATTGCTTTTTCCCAGCGTCCCTTCGCTCTATTACTACCGACCGCTTCCCCAACTAGACTTGAACGTTTTTCCTCTATATTCGGAGCGACTATGTTCGACCTTCGCCGCGAATCTATCGGAGGTAGACTTTGGTCGCTTCCTTGAAAATGTTTATTTTCCCCACTCATCTTTCGAGGCCTCTCTTCCTGAGCAGAAACTTGCTTTGTCGCAAACTCTAGTTGCCTGTAAGTCATGTACTTATCCTGCCTGAATTGATGTTTGGATAAAGAGTCCAATCGTGTGTTCAAAGCACGATCTTCGTACGTGTTTTCCTTCAGTATCGCGTTTCCAACCTTGTTCTTTAGCCGCATTTCACCGGTTTTGCTAATTCGAATTAGAGGGTATCGCGAAGAACTCACGCTCATAATGAATCGGTATGAATGGCCTACGAATGTTCCTTGTCCGGGTAAAAATGAGCGTCAATTCATTTGCGTGTACGAGTTAAAATCCCTTGCCAGACCACTGAATAAGCCACTTCGAATTCCTTGCTGTATTAGCGAACGCGACAAATTGCTGCCTTTTGTTGTTATATTACGAAACCCAATCTTCCTGCCTTATGGCTTATGAATAAAAGTTCAATGTACCGTAGACAGCCCACTTGACCGCATCACTCCACTCCAGCGTTGTTGAGATTTTTACGTTTCCTTTGATCACAAAGATTGATCTTCGGTTCTTGACAACTTTCTAAAGTGATGAACAAAGCTCTAATAAAACACATATCCGGCGATTTGTTTGCTAAGGCCTTCGTTTTGAATACGGTATATACATTAGTGGATAATTTGCATTTCTAAAGCTTTCTGCATTTTAGCAGGTCCCCAGAGATTCATGAATTAACAATAAGCTGGCATTTATAACTATTTAGTTCTTTTCTTTCATCGCATCAGGAATGCTTGGCCCGAGAGCAAAGTTTATTTAATAAATGATTTTATGTTAAAGTTTCCTGTCGTTCTATAGACGTATTAAGTGAAAGAAAGAAATTATTTCAACTCGACATTTTTATCAGTTTTCAACTAAGTGCGAATTGTTTGTTAACACCATTTTGTCGCCCTTAAAAAAATGTTTATTTTGGACTTAATGAAAGGGAAACAAAGTTCCGTAGAATCCTGGGTATTCGAGACAAACTGCGTAGAATTATGGGAACACCTAATAAAAGAAAAAAATTTAAACGACGGATGCCCGAGTCTTGTTTTCACAGCGCAAGCTCTTGTGCTGGCGTTTGCGATTTTTCTTTTCTTTAATCGGTGTTTCCGGTTTGGACTCAGTCTAAAGAGTCTCTAAAAGCACAAGGTTCTTGAGCTTGCACGTGCATGCCACGTGTGCTTGTGTTCAGTTTGTGAAATCCATGTACAAGTGGAACCCATATAATGCCAAGCCGCAGGGGACTGGGAAAATGTGTTCGTTATAACGGGGGTTGATAGGGGTTCTTTTTCCATACATTTTACTATTACTGGCCTAAAAAATATCGTTCGTTATACAGGGATCTTCATGTATAAGGGGTTCATATATCGGGGTCACTTTATTCTGACTTAGCACTACCACGAGACATTCAATGTGAAATAGTTTATGAAAGGGGAGTTAGTCAGTGGAACCCAGCCTGATATAACGAAGCCCCGTATAACAAAGAGACCGGTAGAACAAACCATATTCTTCAGCCCAGTCAGTAGTAAAATCAGCTGATGAAAAGAACCTCGATGTAACAAACCCCCGTTATAACGAACACATTTTTCAGTCCCTTGGCAGTTCGTTACATCGGGGTACCACTGAAGCTATAGCTACTGTCCAAGGTTAATTGCGCTTAAACTGGTGAACAACTGAATAAGCAAGAAACTGATCTCTAGTGTTTTAATACCACGTCAATGATGAAACTGGCTACTAAAAAACACTCTTTAGATGTGGCCAAAAAGAAAAAAGAAAGCAAAAGCAAAAAAAGGATCGTATCAGTCCCCATCTAATATAGTGGCTCTGGTTCTCGAGGAAGACTACAGTAACCATGATCAATCGGTTTTTTTTAACTAATTAAAAGTGAAACTGAGGCAGTGCATAGGAAGACTGACCGACGTAGAATGACAAATATTTTACACTCAAATATTAAATAGCCACGAAATGTCCCACGACAATACCCGAGTCTCTCTATCTTGCCGTCAGATATAGTAATTTCTGTTTAGTTCCTGCCGCTTCGTCACTCAGTCGACAGAAATTATATTTATCTTTGCTTGAACGTAACCAGTTAGAGGCAACTTTCTACTCAAGGCGGAAAAGGGGGTTTCGAAAAGAGGCTAATTACAGGCTGAACTTCGGCCCCTGTTATGTCTATGAAACTCCCAAATTTGTTAAGTGAAATCTTTTGAGAGGTGACGGCCAGAAACAAATTTATATTGGTAACGTAACGAGAGAGGAAAAGTAAAGATTTATAGAAGAATGATAAATATACTTTGAGGTTCAAGAGTCGACGAACGGTTTCTTGGCTCAATTCTGAGTGAACAAGCTTAGCAGTTTAGTTCCAAGGGTTTAAAAATTCACGTTTGAGAGCAAGGCTATCGATCGATCAACTATGTTTTGCCTGTTCCATTGGTTGTGGACGTCCGTATTTCAAAACTTAACTAGAAATTGTGTGTTTTTTAAACCGATGTCTTCGAATAGACCAATGGCGGCGGTTATTTGCACTGATCAAACTTATTGCTTCCGCGAACAGCACAAGAATCTATTACCGGTCTGAAGGGCAGTCCGTGGCCGTTTGTCAAAGTAATGGCCCAATAATTGAATAAAGGAAGCCGTTCATGCTGGACTGAAGTCTAAGTCAGTTTTCTGTTAAGTGCTACTAGTTCTCGTGAAATAACCATGCAATCTTAAAAAGGAGCATGCATTTTTGCCAGAATTACTGGTTTAATAAGGTTTAATCTTTCCCGACAGAGCGCACTTTGTCCTCCGTTCATAATGGTTTAAAATATGCTAAAAAAGTGTCTGCACTGATTTCTTGGACCTAAACTGGCTGCAAGTATAAAGTACTACAAGCTTATAAAGTGCAGCTTTTAGTATGTTACACACATGTGACAATTTAGTGCGAACTACATGAAATACTGAGTGGCAATAAGTTCAAACATTACGGTTGTTTACCATTTACAACAACTTTCCGGAAATTCCGGTTGGAAAGTAAACGGTACACGACTTTTCGGGTCGTTCGAGTGGAAAATTTCCGGGAGCAACGGAACGTCTGAAAAGGTAGTCCTGTTTTTCCGGACGGAATGTTCCAAAAGGAAATTCGTGTATCATATCCATTTGTTCAAACCTATGGCCTAATCTTTGATACCAGTTTTAGGCTGTCGCTGCCATTTTCTGTCCCAACAACAATTAATTAGGGAGCCTAACGGGAAGGAAAACGTCACTTTTAAAATGACTTCACAATCTTTGAAACGTCTTGGCGATTATTCCGACTCCTTTAACCTGTCTAATGCAGACGAATTATCCAGGAGCTGAATTTTTCGACTGCGTGGGAGGCTATATCACTTCAGGAAGAACTTATTTAGAAAATTAATCAGAAATAGCTGTGTCTCCAATTAGCGCCCTGTCTTTATAGGGTGATAGATCACTTGACACGTGAATTAAGTTATTACTATTATATTATTATTATGATAAAAACGAAAATCTACGTCGTGTGTTTGCGTTCTCCACAAAACTTTGAATTTGGTCATTTCATGTTGTAGTTGCGCACAGAATGGCAAAGAAATATACCAAAACTAACGTACGTGCAGAGTCGTTGTTTTGTTAATCAAAGCTTTTGTTTTGCGACCTTCTCATCAGCCGTCGCCGTCGTGCAAATTTTTTGGTAATTGTAGGGATTTCTGCAAAATGTAGGCGCGAGTCCCGAACGGAATTTTCCCAATACGGAAATTTGCTTACCATTTGCTCAAACCGACCCAAAAGGTAAATGGTAAACAACCTACATTTCCCCCCGCAAACGTATATTGCATTTATATTTCAAATGAGCGATAAACAAGTGCCGATGTTTACCTGATACGATTTAATGTACTACACACACGTATTTGCATATGATATCCGCACTGTTATTATCGAGCAAACACTATACAGATTTGTCGCCCCACTATCCAATAACCAGACAATAAAAATACAACACAATGTAAGTCACCGAACAAAAGAACACAAAAACCGCTGTTTGACGGTCTTTTTAGTGTTTACCTGATCGTTTCTCGTGATGATGCTCAGATGGCCACATTTTGTCGGTCAGCACTGAAGTGCTAAGCTCTAAATTCATCGTCAGTTGTGGTAAACTGTCAAACCGACATCTTAACCTTTGATTAATTTCCAGGTGATATTTGCGTCAGCGGTCTTCAGCCGCCAGCCATTAGCCCGAGTGTCTGTTCGCATTGTTGAACATAGCTGATGCATGGCTTCAGGCTACAGAAGGTGTTGCGATACAAACCCGAACAAACTGAACGCTAAATGCATCAGTCCAATCGAAAGACGGCATCGTATTTATCTTTGATCTGCAGTCAGTAAGGTCAGCTGAAACAATTCACGCATTTTCTCCTTGGGGAAGTTACAGACCTGCGGTCTACTGAATAGAAAATTACTTTCTCTTTATTGGGGTAATCAAGTTAACTTGAAGTCACCATTGATGCAGTCGCAAGGTCGTGAGTTTAAAAGAGATAGACAAGAGCATACAAGCCAGTACTGACACGAAATGGAGGGAAACATTAACTACTTCTATTCAGAGGACGTGCATGGGGTAAGGTGTTCATATTAGTTTCAGCGATTAAAATACTTTGGATTATCCGGGATCGCGTTGGTTGTTTAACAAACTGTCTCCTGTAATTACCGTTAAAATGGATTTTGAAGCGGCGAGAAGAAATGCGGACACTAGACTCAATCAGGAACTCATTAGAATCCGCAATCTTCCGAAACGAAGCAAAATTAAGATCGCGAACAAGTATGGTTTGAAACACGCTAGTCACACTAATGATGGACTGCTGAAAGAATTAGAGATCAACTTGGGTACAATTTCACGAGAACAGAAACGGGTTGTGAATGAGTGTAACAAAAGACAGAGGGACTTCCAGGAGACGCAAAAGAAATCGCTGTCAAAATTTTTGCCTCCGTTAGAGCAGCCTGAAGAAAAGGCGACAGTCGAGGCAAAGCCGGTTGAGACAGAGGGGATTGCAAGACAACGTGGCACTGTTTTGGATCAAACACCGATGTGGTTAAAAGGTCGAAAGGAGTCAGTTGCGGAGATCAAAAGGGAAATGCTCTTAAATTTGACGGCTAGAAGCAAAGAGAAAACTTTTAAGATTATTTCGGAGAACAACAAAAAGACTTCCATAGGAGCACCCCTACCGCCTTTACACGACATTGACATCGAAGAAAACTCCTGGATTACTCGACTCAATCGACGAAGAAAAAAAGCATACGCAGGAAGCTGCTTTCCGTTCTTGTTACAACGTGAGGAAGTTAACAGGGAGCGGGAAAGTTTCCGTGGGAAAAACTTGAATCAGAAGCAAGAATGGTCGCGTCCTTCAGCTCCGAAAAATGACCCAGTCTTGAACGCAAAAAAGTTTCGTGAAGTTACTTACGAAAAGATTATTAAAATGCCTGATCCGGCTAAAATCCCGCACTTAGATCCGTGGAATCCTAAACTCTACCCTGTTGCTACGAAAGTTCGCGATCGGAACCGTAGAAAGATATCCCAGTTACAGCAGAAAACGGATTCAGAGGTTGCGAGAAAAGCCACAGTGTTTACGAAACACTGGAAGTGATGAAGTGTGCTTTACGCCGTGACAGAAAGACCGGTGATGCAGGAAGTAAACGAGCCAAGGAAACTGCGACCTCAAGCCCCATTTCTCTATCTATCATTTATTGTTCCTTTTTTCTTTGTTTATTTTGTTCGTTACTCCATAGTTTGAGAGCTTTCATTGAATTGGTAACAATCAATTCAATTAGGTTCAAAATTGATCGTTTCATCAGCGTCAACGAAATTAAGTTTCTTTCAAACTGGATTCTAGTTTTTGCTTTAATCCATGAAACCCTTACTGTAACCAAACAAATATTAAAAAGCAACTGAGCCATTTTCTGGTCTTGTGCGATTTGTTTCTCAACAGTGAAAAGACTAAATTTGGACTTTGGCGTGTACAAGGAGCGGAGGGGTTAATACTGGATCAGAAGCTCAGTAAAATTCGTCTGCTTCCCGTTGCTCCGTTACTAAGGAAGATCAACCATGGCGTATGTAAAATCAATTATTCAAAAATTTGAACACTGTGTTTGTTTTTCCGAGGAGGTGGATCATGGTATGTCAGCACTGAGTGAAAGCTAAATCTACCTTGTCAGGTTTCCCTGAATTCTTTCTATTAATTAAAGATAAAACTTGAACTCAAGGACGTGTTCAAAGCCATGAATGAAAAATGCAATACCGTACAAACAGTTACAGTCTTCGTGAAAGTAATAAGGACCGCCGGAAAATAGAATATCTTAATTATGACATAATTAAAACCAATAAGGAAATGTGGGTATTTCGTTTTGAACAAATTGAACAGATCGAATGTCGCATTTTGTGAAATTATTATTTATGATCACTGTAATGTAGCTGTGTGCAAACGGCATGGATTTAGCGCCATAAACACCAATTTTAGACGGTAATTATCCCCAGGAAAATGCTAGAGGACGCGCTTGTTAGCAGACATAGAACGAACTCGAAGTTGTCGAACTCGAAGTTGTCAGTTTAAGATACAATGCCCGGCTTTCTAGGCGAGAGAAAACCTTTGTTGCTATAGTCATCCCAAACGACAACTGCAGCTGACCATTCCGCCGGAACGAACAGACTTTTAAGGGGAAAGAACTGGCGAGCAACACACGCACGAAGGAGGTCAGCTTTCCTTTCTCGCGCCCTGTCGGGTCTCTGTGCCGAGTTATCCAGATTCAACAGACAGCGGGCTGCTGGACGACAAAGGTTTTGAACGCGACAACTGGCTATTAAGACAAAATTATCTCGCAAAAACAGAAGATGTTTCCTGGCGCCAGTACTACAACCCATGGCGACCGCAAAATTTGAAGCAAGGTGACCTTATCGACCTTAGCATGCACTCTCCAGTGCCCGGTTGTTCAAAGTACGGTTAAGATAATCCAGGGTTAGTGTCAATTTTTGATTGACTTTTAAACCATATCGACGAGTCCAGTAAATTATTTTCACGTAACAATTTGACTTTGGCTGCTTTTAAACAAGAGAGTCAGAACCTGGGACAACATTTCATTTGGCGCTAATCGGCTTTCGAACAGCCGAGCCCAGATCTGGTGTGCTATGCTCTGACTAGTACGGGGGGGGGGGAGACAGGGGGGGGGGAGATCGGGACAAAAGGGGCGGAAGTTGTACGGGAGGCGGGAGAAAAGAAGAGAGGGCGGGTGGCGGGATTCCCAAGGTGGAGGAAAGGGGAAGAAAAAGGGAAAAAATTACGCAGTATTGCGCAATCGAAAAAATAGAAAGAGGCGGGAGCCAACAAATACAGGGCGGGAAGCGGGAGGTTTAAACCCTCCTGTTTCCCCCCCACCAGTACGGTTGAACTTGCCACCCAGACAACACAAAGCACATCTGGGTTGCGTTATGTGAGCATGTTATCAGGTGATGTACTTTTTACAGTCGTGCTTTGGACGTTACACGGTTTCGCGGAAAACTGAGTAGTCCGTTGCCAGGCTATAAACCTGCACATGCGCGGCACAAGCAAACTTGAAAATGTTAAAGGAACTAGCTACGCCACGGATAACGCATTTTGAAAAAAATTGGCAGTTATTTCAAGTTTGTCATTCGTAATCCTTCTTAATCTCCCTCAGTCGTAACCATCCTTGTTTAGTTTTGGTTTATTATTACTTCTTTGGTGTTTTTCTACCTTAGGAAACTATTGATTTGAGGTTTCCTTCAATGAGAAGATAATTTTGTCAGATCAGAAAAATGAATGAAAACGTCGTGACATAGTTGCTTTACGGCCCCCGGGGGGGACTCCCATATGAAAGGGACGGGGATGCTCGTCGGAAAATTATAATTAAAACCCAAAAGTAGACCAATCTGGGCGTGGCTCAGGCTTTATTTGACCCCTAAAGGAGACCATGCTAAAACAGACAACCAAATAAGAGCTGTTATTAGATTTAAGACAGGAGCTCCTGATTTTAGAAGCATTGTCTTAAAACTTTAGTTTTGGTTCATAATCTACCCTAAGCGATACCTGTGGGGATAAAAATATTGGCTTTCTGCCCTGAACACCCTAAGTGAGACCAAAATCAGCAATTTACACCCCTAAGCGAGACGACGAGCATCCCCGTCACTTTCATATGGGAGTCCCCCCGCCTCCTGGGTTTACGGCATTAGCACGCGTGACTGAGCCTGAGAAGTTCTTTTGTTCATCATCGAGGCTGGAACAATCTAAATTTTTAACACTGACGCACCATGTTTCCTGGACACCCTATCGCTTTTTGATGGCAATTTCAATTGGTACAGGAACACAATTACTGTTGCTGCGCAAAACGTGTTTATCAGGCAAATTCTAGCACTGACAGTAAGAAAAGAAAACTCTTTATTCAAGTGCATTAGTTTACAAACTACATCAAGGCTGCAGAAACGTGAGCTGAGGAGACATCAAAAACGTTTTTCTATAATATTATCAGGTGATTTTAAAAAACTCTAAACGATTTTCTTTGTTTCCTTAGAATCCCGGGGGAGGACAAGAGATTTCAGTTATCACCTCACAGTGCTTGAAGTATCTTTATAGTACAACGCTAAATTTTGGCGTGCTCCCATTGGTCGAAATCGATCATGTGACGTGATAGTGTCTCTCCTCTTTTTAACAATTTTCGCTCAAAATGTAGCGTTGTACAATGAAAACAATAGAGCCCTTCAGTGTCTCAGGCCCTATGTGTGATAGATTCCCTCGGACATTTGATGTTTAAACTTGATAAGTCCTCGAACTACGTTCTCAGACTAATATCTGTTGTGAACATCAAATTTCCTCCGGCAACCTATCACGCGATAGTGCCTTCGACAGAAGAACTCTATTATTTAAATAGTTTATTTCAGACATCGAGAGCGAAATTTACGGGATGCACGAGATCCTTGTGTGAGCAAACTGCTATTTCCAAACTGAAAGTAGATACTTTTAGCATTAAGAAATCAGGTTGACTTGATATTAAACAAACAAACAAATAAACAAATTAACTATCTAACTAATAAACAAAAGGACAAAACAAAATAAATGAAGAAAAAACAATTAATCTTTCACTAACAAAAACAACATGCAAGATCGAACATAAACACATTCGTCTTTGCTAGCCATTGGGATTGGAGTCAGTGGAAAACACTGATTATGCGTATACAATTTTTGTCCTTCCTTACGTACACCTTACTCACAAAAAGATGAGGTGATGAGAAGCAGTAATAGAGAATTAACTGACAAAAAGTAAACGAGAATGTCGTAAGGATACAGAAATCGTCCCGGCGCCATTAGATATATTCAGTACTGATTTAACAGTCTCAGTTGTTTGTTGGTTGCGCATTAACTAGCTGATTTAGGATATCGTAAAGAGATATAAACCTTTAATTTGGGAAATTTTTTAGGTTGTCCACTGGTCCAGCGTTCGTTCATTTCAGTCTTTCTCGCTTTCAATTGGCAATTGGTCTTCAATCACAATAGAAGCAGGGTCTCGAGATCCAGCTCTCTGTAGAGTCACGTCTGTACTGCACCAACTCGCGCTTCAGAGGTGGAGCGTTCAGTAAACAGCAGGGGTATGTTTGAGATGATGCTGGAGCAACTTTTATACCACCCGATGCATTCCCTCCTTTAGCTATGTATTTCCTGTTTAACTATACATGCTGTTTCACCAAACTCTTCAGTTGACACTAGTGTGACTCCTTACCGAGTCAGAACGAGTTATATCGGTACGAGTTCATCCCGATGGTAGCTCGGTGGAATCAATTTTTTTTATTGCGGTTTGAAAATGCAAACGTAGTATACATTATTCCTCTCAAAAGTACTTTTAGCCTTAACCTTTGTACCTCCAGAATTAAACTCATCTCGCAATAAACCTGATACGGTTTTTGTAGAGTTGTCATTAATTTTTTTTCCTGTTACGGAAATGAAAGTTGTACCGGTATTATTCAAACACCCCTCAGCATCAAAATGCCAGTGCAGTGCATGGACTTAATTTGCATGGGTCATCTGGCGCTCTTTGGATACATCAGTAGCGTATCGCGATTGAAGGTGTATGGGTTTTGAGACATCTATTACTGTTTGTGCGGGCAAACGTTTCGCTTTTCCAGATCCATTGAATAACTGTTTGTGGTTGCGTTCCAAAGTCCTGGCAAAAGCTAAGCACTTTCTCTCTTGCAGTGTTCTAAAACCTCCATATGTCGCCATATTGAAAACAGGAGTAATATTATGCTTTGTTCCCGGTAAATAAGGAAGGTATAAACTCGGGGTTGCTCGTCGCTCCATAGAGGTAACACTTCTGGTAATAGGTCCACAGCTACAGCTTTCGAGCGCTTCCTTCGTTTCAACATTATCCACCGAGTTAACTTTTGTCATTCGCAAAACCTCACGAGTTTCTGGTCTGTTTGGTTCGTGTAAAGTTGTGTTAATTATTTTATCTTGATCTTCTAGGCGAGTGCTTATGATTTTTATCCTCTCCTTGCAGCAAAGTCTGTAAGGTATTTTTTTCGCGTCATTGTCAATATCTGCATTTTCTTGGTGGAACTTTAAAGCTGAATTCATGACAAATGAAAATTTGTCTTCCTTGTCTCACAACATTAATAGCACAACATGTCTATTTGCAAGTTAATTGGTTGCTCAATAAAACGAGCCTCGCCGGCTAGCTTGTGGATTGACATAACTGCCTGCCTGCATCTATTCAGCATAAATATTGAGGCTTTCATAACTCGGACACCTGATTGGCTGTTTAAAGATAATTGCAATTAAAGTCATAGCCGCTAACTTTAATTAGCTTTTAATACAGAAGTGTTGTACTCATTTGAACAAATGTTTTCGGGCCATAAAACCCCCAAAAATATGTTTCTCGAATTGTAAATCCATAGGTTTATCGAATTTTTAACTACTGAAAGAGACCTTTCTGTGTGCTATACATGGTCAGAGTCGCCAGTAGTCTTGAAAACGAGTACCTTTATTCTTGTTTGTTGCACAAGTTTGTATTTGTGATCAGGAAAAGTTTAATTACTTTTGTTATGCAAGAACGAGCATAATAAACTTTAGCATTTAGTCACACAAATGGATCAGGGTTAGTTTAAAAAATATGTCGTTTGTTACTCTACCCGTCCAGTTGAAAAATCTATCATTGACAATTCAACTTAAAATTTACAAGGCCCTTACCTACAATAAACAGCTCAATGTCTTAACTTATGATTCAAGGTAAGCAACTAAGTGGTTGCATAAATTACCCGGCAGAGATTTGATAATGAGATACCAGCTGCAAAGTACCTTTTATGAATGGTAGTTTAAGTGTGTAAATAAGGTGATGGACTGTTTTTAAGAATATTATGAAAGTATCAGTGAACAATGCAATTAATAAAATGATACTTTTGAGAAATCTATTTTGTATGTTTATCGTGTACACAACTCAAGTGCATATGCTTGAAATATCCATTTTCACTGACGCGTGAAACGAGCACAAGCACGTCATCAAATGCTTCGCTTTGTATTTTTTTTACGTTCTCTTGTTCAGTCTGAGTGAGGTATAAGGCAACTCAGTTATACTAGTCTACTGAAGGAAACTACCGAGAAATATTTTTT
>Ga0126336_10001491_pt1 | contig 12290 bp, 11 predicted proteins | sample SidCmetagenome_FD_92530 | JGI IMG/M metagenome (GOLD analysis project Ga0126336, IMG submission 92530) | Coral microbial communities from El Islote,Puerto Morelos, Mexico - Siderastrea C C metagenome | ecosystem: Host-associated > Invertebrates > Cnidaria > Coral | place: El Islote,Puerto... | reverse complement strand
CAATTGCCGTGGAAAGTGTTGACTATGTCTACTTACTCTGATAGGCAGCTTACTCGTCCCAGGCAGGTGGAGAAGCAGTAGTTGTAGGCAATGATCATAGAGGGATACAGAGACTGGAAATCTAAGACCAGGACTGGATCACTGTAGAAACGGGATTCCGGCTCCATCACCAGAGGAATGGTCTCTGGAGCTCGCATTCTGCAAGAATAAAATAAAAATACATGTATATTTGTAAGAAACAACACGGCTATTTTGATATTTCAATTGATATTGCTTTGCTTGCTCAGTTTTTTGATGAACCAAGACAGGGCATCTTGTTCGTTTCACCAAAGTACAAATAATTTTGTGAAAATTTTCATTTTGATTATCGAGTAGATAACTAAAAATCACCAAAGAGGGAACACGTCACTTACGCTCCCCGCTGTTCCACACTCGGAGAGACTGGGATGTAGTTCATCGGCTTTGCAATTCTCAACATCATTGACTCAACGCGATACTGAAAGACAAAAGAAATAACAAACTGTACATACACTCGATGGACACCAACATTCTTCACACAACCCTAAAGGATAAGAACTGCTGTGTAGACTGCAGTGGACAATGTGCGTTCTTTTCTTCCCATAGGTTGTGCAACGTCTCACCTGAGGCCCCGATATTTTCATGCGTTTCGTTCAGTTTGACTGACGACCATTCCACAACTTACGCAGTACTGCTTACCTTGATATCTTCGTCTGGGACCGTCGTCATCATCTCTTATTTCATCCGCAGTTCATATGTGTGATTATTTCATATGTTAACGCTCATTGGTTCAGTTACCCGCGCAGACATACAGATATTTGAAGACTTTAGTATACTGCAATTCACGGCTCTCTGGAAGGCCGATAATTTTTTAAAGTTAATGCGACTCTGCTGGGTAATTTCTCGAGCATGGGTTTTTATTCCGTTGTGTTCCTTGCCTCTCCTCTGTCTGTTAACCGTATAGTTTCTGTAACACTTCGTGGAAAACATGGATTCTCAGTCAAGACTTACTCTGCAACAGACTACAATTCCATAGATGAACATACCGTATTTATTCGATTAAACGCCTCGCCGCTTATTAAATTTTAAGCGTTTCCGATGCGGCGTTCATTCAAGGGCGGCGTTTATTTCAAAAATCATATTTCTTAAATCACTGACAACAATTACGGTAAATCATTTGTAAATATTATGTAGAACAGAAACACGTTTAAAGTTCCGATGTCTCGTTTTCTTTTGCTGAGAACTTAGAAACATTGCTATACAGGAAAAAAATTTCCAGGGATAGTGTAGATTACCGAGTTGTACCGTACTTGTTATTTTTTTCTTATAATCTTCGAATAAACGCCACATTCTTCTGATTGGGTGCGGCGTTTATTCGAAGGGGGGCGTTTATTGGAAATTTTGCTTCCATCTGCGGCGTTTATTCGAGGGCGGCGTAAATACGGTAGTCGTTTTTCTGATGTGTTGAGGGACATAGATTTCATTGTCCTAAGGATGTTGTTTCCTTCAACATGACAAAAGTAGCAGTACAGACACCGAAATTTTTAAGATTTACACTGAAAGATTTTTACGTCACCATCTCAAACCTAGAATCCGTTTTCGTGGTTATTCAAATTCTTTCAGACTAATATTTAATAATCGTTCAAAGTTATGTTTAAAATAGTGGTCTCTTAGCAAACCGAATGATGTGCTTAATCTGCTATGCGAACATTTACAATTTTGCCAAATACCTGTGAGCCACGAGATATCACGGAGTAGAACAGTATCCCAAAAAGCCTCGCGAGTTCACTAGTCCGACCAATAAAATCCACTGACTCCAGAATCCTGACGTTACCACGGCAACGTGTGACGTAATGATCGACAGTCCTCCAGCGGTTGAGGGAAGTTCGGTGGTCCCACCAGTCTGACAGAGTGCGGAATGTGAACAGTGGAATACGCTCGTGAAGAACGTGAAACGCTACATTCTCAAACGAGTAGTTAGTCAGCGTCACCTGAGGAAGAGAAGCCATTGTTCAAGAAGATACACAAGCTATCTTAGGGAACTTTTAAAAAAAAGCAGAACTTGACGTGCCTTTACAAATTAGCTATGAAGTTGCTAAAAGAATCACTGCTTGAAGTCTTTCACACGCAGCTCAAATGTGTTTCATACCATATATGAGCATTCAATTTGGGAAATTTTTAATTATTAGACGCAAAGCACACCATATATCACGTGCAAAGCACACCATATATCACGTGCACAGGAAATAGTAACGACAACTGCCGCGGAAATAAAATCACTTGTTAGCAAAAATCTCATTTACTGTGCCCAGAGAACTTCCCATTTTTTAAAATCGTCTTATCAGAAAGAACACAAGCACACCAAACACAGTCGCGTGAGCTTGACACCAACATCGCCAACCCACGTTGCTCAGCAACACCTACGCGGATAACCGCTGGATCACTTAACTTTCGACTGGCGATGCAATGGCGAGTGTTCGTTCTACAAAAGAAAACTCTCCAAGATTTTCCTGTTTTATTTTTCATCTACCTTACCTCATGCCTCATGAGCCTCCAGACATTCAAAATTATTCGTCCAGCGATTTTGATCTCCGAAGTATGCGCCGCGCCCCATCTGTCCTTCTCCGCGTCCATATTGCTTTCAGAAGACGAACCTTTCACCCGCGAAAGGCGGGTACAAAGGTCAATCTCAAAGGTCAAGGCCCTTTCAAGGAGAAATCCCCAAGAAAGCATCTGCACTTCGTAACCCATCAGAATGTCTGGATCCCATTGGCGGATGATGTCAAGCAAAGCAGGAAAGAGGTCTTTTTCTTCTGCTACGTATTGGACTTCGTAATCAGTGACTCCTGATCGAGATAACAGAGGCCTTGAATGGATCACACTGGTGTTTTGGGTTGCTTTTGACATTGTTACGTTGCTGGTAGATGTAGAAGCTACTGCGTCTTTGTAGGGCGACAGTCCTGTAGTGTTTTTGGTGTCAGGAAGACTTCTGTCCTTGTTGTCTACAAGGAAATATTGCGCATCACATTAGCAGACATTCACCGTCAGGGAGTCTATTCTACATCTACATCTTGCTGTATCGCTGTATTGCGAACACGGGAATCTTATGGCTCGCTCCAGTCGTCGTCGACTACTCCAATTACGCGTGCCATGTTCTCCGAAGGTGTAATTTATTTTGATTTTTGTTAAATGTGTCCTAAACATCGCTGTTTTCCGATTTTAACCAGAACGCATTTTGTTTTCGACGAGTAATTAGTCAATTCTACCTACGTCTTCACTCTGATGATGACTTTCGCACCGGTTGTCGAAACGTCATTCACTGTCATCTACAACGGTCCTTTTCAGGGCTACAATTGCCCGGAAGATCACACTCAATCTACTTACGGCTGCGTCTCGCTGAATAAACCACCTAGAAAACTTGGCCAGGTAGTCAAATTGTTAATTAGGAAAAGTCACAACGAAAACTTTCGCTGCAAATAATATGACTACTCGTTAGAGTCAGTGCAGCTACGATACAACGGAACTTGGGTCTGGCAAACAAAACGATCTTGTGAAACTGGTTGCTACTATAGGCAAGTGAAGAATTTGACTAAACTTTACTATCAACGTATCACACATGTTACAACTCATGAATGGGGGTCTAAGTGGACCTTTATAGGGAAATTTTTCTTTACTTGTTATTTGTGATCCTCGTTTGTTTTACCCCTTTAAACTCCAATATCAACTGCACATTCTCCTCACTTTTCTCCATAAATTTCTTATGTTACTGGTTGGGAGAATTTGTTTAAAGATCGAGACATTTCATCTTTGGTGATCATTTCTTTTATTCTCAAGACCTGTATGTTTGATCAACTAGTGATATTGTAAGGAGAAATTAGATGCTTGTCACTATTGGGTTTTAAAGGGTTAAAAACAAAATAACGCATGGCTTACCTGTTCCCGAGGTAGTAATTTTGGCAGATTCCGAGTCCACACATATTATCCCAGTGACTTTGTTTTTCCCAGGTGACAGAGGAGTATCGGTTTGAATAAAGTAGAATATCGCACAGATTGGATCAAACTCGGGATCAGGTCTTGCGTCACGTCTTGTTCTTACATGAAGCTCTAAGCTAAACAGCGTTAAATGTTGAACCTAAAAAAATATAACAAGCATATTGTGTTAACTTATGACGTGATCACACTCGATAGTTATCCCTTTAAACCCCAATATTGATCAGCATCAAATTTCTCCCCATCATAGGTCATGAGAATTTGGAAAATGATCAACAAAAAATGAATGGTTTTGTTGTCTTAACAAGTTCTCCCAATTAGTGTTCAATGACATGTATGGAGACCAGAAAGGAGAATTTGAATAATGATGCCGGCGCTTAAAGGGTTAAAGACATGCAAAGTGACAACTGCCAGGCAGTGTAAAAAAAGGCAAAAGAACTTCTCAAGACAAGACAAGAGAACTTCTGTTCTCTTGTCTTTTCTTGTCTCTTCTGAATTCGAAGAGTTACACTTTTTTGCGACAAGAGTATTGACCTCTTGTATCTTGTACAATGGCGGGTACACTTGCTCACTGCGCCATCGAGACGCCATATTTTTAAGTGGTATCGTGCTTGAGTCACCGCTTAGTTTCAGAATGCAGGTTTCGTTGTACCATAGACTTTTGCCCCGATTACACCCAAGAAACACTAGAAACGACCTTACGACATCATCACTTCTGTACGTATTAATGCCTATGTTATTCAGAACATTTGGTCGTCTTTTCAAGGATAAATTACTCAAATACCACGGTTTTAAGAAATATTAGCAGTGTTTCATACAGTTAAAGAAACAGGAGAAGACGTTTGAGAGGAGAGGAAATTTTTCTCGGTTGTAGTTCACCGTTGAATGAATAATTTTCCCCTTAAACACAGGACAAAAATTCATGATTTCCATGAGAAAACTACCCCAGACATGACACTGAAGTGACATAAAAGGCAAACACTATTCAATTTTCCTATCGCGACTGTTACCTCGTGAAGAGCCTTGGCATCTTGCAGGTTCATATGAGTGACCTTGAACCCATAGGTGTTGTTAGGAGAAGGGCCCTCAATCTGTGAGCTCCAAGGCATTGAGCGCCTCGGGTGAGCGCCAGGGGTGACGAACTGAAACCCATATAAAACAGACAGGTAAGTACTTTTTGGTAAAGTGATACCGGTGGAATGGATCTCACTAGCAAGACGGCAGCAAGGAGAATCGCAGTAAACCCAAGTTGCTCTAAAGCTCTGACTCCACGTTCCAACATTGTTGGTCAACCGGAAAAAAACACGAAAACACGTAAAACGCGTTTTACCCACTTGATCGCAGTCTGTTTTGCCTTACATTCAGCTTAGTTCAATCTTAGCGTAACATAACACAAAGGATCAGTTTATTACCAAAACTATTATAAAGGAAACGTCAGAGCTTATCCCTATTAAGAATATTCCCTTGAATTTTATAAATGCACAAAAACTAGGGGGGGAAATCTATATATTTAAAATGTATGTCAAATATTACATGAAACACGAAATACTATATGTACAAGTTGAGTACAACTAATAGGTACCTTGGTCTAAAATCACCTTTTGCCCACCAAAGACGGTGAGATGAATAAAAGCAACAGCAGTACCTTAAACTGACTGGCCAGCAGCTGCTGTCGTAGCGAAGGAGTCTGGTCCGAAGAGGCTTGGTGCCCATCATTTTTCCTTTCAGTCATCTCGGTATTAGTGTCCAGTCTCTTCACCTTGGTGGTGGCATCTGATATGGGAGTACAGCGAGGAGACTGGGCACCATAGACTAACTTTGTAGCTACTGGAGTGCTATGATAAGGAGCCGGAAACACAGGAGTTTGAGTCTGCAATAATGGTGAAAGCAGTTGACTTGTTGTTGAAGGGGTTTGTTCAGGAGAATGGAGTAAAGATGGCGTGACTGTCACAGAGTTAGTGCTGGAAGTAACAACAATTTCTTCACGTTCCGTCCGGACGTCACGGCATTCCATGCCCATTGGCTGAGTGCCAGGTATTTCATTCTGATTATGGTTCTCTGTGTGGCTAAGCTTGCAACGGCCTTCGACCGGTTCCGTTGCGAAAGCAAATGTGGACATTTTCGCCTCATTTGGTGAGAATAAGCTACAAGGGCTAGTTACTTCTATCGGGCTTGTAGAGTCTGACAGTTCCATGACATCCAACTTTTTCTCACTTGTGACATCGTCAAGCGCCTTCTGTTTATTTTCAACAAGCAACTCAGCGTCGGCGCTAACAGATGAGCCGCTACATTTCTCGCTCACTTCCCGTAAAGGAATTTTTGAGCCTGATGTAGCTGGTATGTCCTGCCCCAATTCTGTCGAAGGAGTTTTGGAAACGATTGAATCCATTTTTTTCTGTTGTGAGACCTGGTCCTGTCTGGTGTTTTCCAAATTTTCGTCGGCTGAAGGTTCTTTTGTTTCCACCTTTTTCGAAGCTAAGTCTTCTTCTTCTTTCTGGCCCTTTACTTTCCGTTTGGCAAGTTTATCTCGTGCCCAGGCCTTCACTGTCTCGGGAGCTGGTGGGCCTCGACATGGTGTTACCACGACATCTCCATCTCCCATCAAAGCGATCTTTAGCTCCAGATTTTTGTGGAGGGTTGTCGCATCATCCATTGATTGGCAAATACTTTGAATGCCACATTCACGGGCAGAGGACATCACCATTCTCCAATGCTTTAATCCTTGCAGTGAGCTTGAGGACTCAAACTCAGCAAGATTGGACACCTTTAATAAAAACATACATTTGAAATGTAAGAACGTTTTGAACGAAAAAACTACAGTGAGACCATCACAATTACAAACAAGGGGGTTAGTTTCTAACGAAACTGTGGTGCTGCATCGGTGGGGACGTGAAACACAAAATTTTGGATTTATCAACTGAGTCGATAAGGTAGATTGGCCACCGTAAAAAGATTGAAAGCTGCCTTTTCGAGCGTTAGCCCTTCGTCAGAGCGAATCACTCTGACGAAGTGAGATTCACTCTGACAACGGGCTAACGCTCGAAACGTCAGCTTTCAATCTCTTTACGGTGGCCGATCTACCTTATCAAATCAGTTGATAAATCCAAAATTTTGTGCATCACAATTACAGAACCTTTTAGTTAGAGAGTTAGAGACTGTCCAAAATGCAAGAAAAGGTTGTCGCTCGAGGAGCGGTAACAGCCTACACGACTTCTCAATTATACTAAACACATGATGATTTTACTAAGAAAAAGACGTTGATATTTTAGAAGAGCGGTCGATGGAAGAATCAGAGGTGGTCACTCAGGGAAAATCGACTCTATTTATAACGACAGCTTTGATGAAGCTAACTCTTGTTCAACGAAGGAATGACGCACTGGTGAAACCACTTCCCTTTCAACAATGTGGCCCGGGTTCGATTTCCGGAGTTGACGCTACAAGTGGGTTGAGTTTGTTGTTGGTTTCTGGTCCTTGTCCCAAGGCTTTCTTCCCGGGGTTCTCCGATTTTCCACCCTCCACAAAAACAAACATGTCCAGATTCCAATTCCATCTCGAAACAGTAGCTGAAGATCCACTCCGTGGATGGGCCACTACTAATTCAAACTGATTTTAATTGTTTTATTTAGGGCTGTTTTCAAATGTCAAATGTAACTCGCCTTTGCTTCGGTGATTGGTGATTGCTTTATGAAACTCGCGTCACTTTCTCAAACACTTCGTCGCACGCGTTCGCCTGCACTTGGCGCACATTACGTGTATTTGCTTCAAGATCTGATTGGTTTATTGGGTAACGTGTTTGCCGAGTGACTGGCTAGGGTAATTGCTTTCGTTTTTATTTTATAACACTCAAAAATGAGAACCGCTCTATTTGAAATGCTGCGAAAATGACAATCAACCAACCTCCTTTGACTCAATTCTTAAAACTCTTCCGCCAACTTCCCTACAAAGCAAAAAAAAAGAAACAGACAAGTGGTTTATCAGGCTTAAAAACATGACAGAAGCAAAATGGTTTAGACTCAATAAGAAACATACCGTCACTGTGCGTTTTTTTTTTGTTAAGAACCTCAAACACATCCCAAGATTTAGATGAAAGAAATATACGAATACTACGGCTAAGAAAACCATGAACACGAAGAATTTAGTTGGAATGTTCACTGTGTCGCGACCAATCGGACGCGAGATCAAACCAGAAGAAAAAACACAATCACAAGGAGTGATTTTACCGGGAATTTTTTTGAGAGGTTTCTACTAGAGTGATCTAAAAGAATTTTGTGAGGGGAGGGGGAGGGTGTTGGGAAAATAGTGGTGCTTTGCTATTAAGTGATCTCTTACGATGCACAAGGAGGTTCGACCGTATTTGTTTTGAAGGAAACCTCTATTGGAGAGTGCCAAGAATTAAAAAGCAGTCTAGTTACTAATCTAAAGCAGTCTAGTTACGCAGCTAATACCACGTTTTGTTTAATCCAGTCAACAGCGATGGAAAGTGGAAGCGATAAACTGAAACATCACTAACCTGGGGTATGGTGGGATATCATCCGGGTTACTGCAAAATGGCTCTTGGTATTTACACTGAGGTAGCCCATAATCCTTCAGTGAGTTTATCAGCTCATCTGAAGTTGGAGGCAGCTTCAAAGGTTTGATGGCAACAACACCCGCAATTCCAAGGCCACCAGAGCTACAATTAGGACGACTTTCCGCGACATGTGTGCTAGACGTTAGGTCTTTGGTTTGACTAACAAATCCGGAAGGAAATGCAGCAACCATGCCAGCACGCACGCACTCAGACGAGACTTCGTTTACTCGATTATCGTTTTCTTCCTCTAAGGATATTTTCATTTCGCTAACGTGCAGATTACTGTGCGCTGAGGTTTGCGCATCAGTCGAACTCTCCTCTTCAGTACTTAATCTCAAAACAAACTCCTTTTCTTCAGTACCAGAGGTACTAAGCTCTTTTTCTTTATTACGATCAGTCAAATCAATCATCTTATTTTCAAGCGGTCGCGTTCTCTCTGACTCTGGACTCGTTGCGTCATCAGATAGTTCATCTCTTTCGTTACCACGAACAATTTTACTTCCGCATGACTTGTCATCGTAAATTGCAATCTCTGAATTGGAACCAGAATCGTTGTTTTCCTCTATTGTAATTTCTTCCATAACAAAAACCTCCTCATTCGTATTTGGGCTGCTTTTGTGCACGAAACTTTTGTGTGAAACTAAAAACTCGTTGTCGCCCGTTATTTCTTTCTCGCAAATTTTCTGACCTAAGAAATTATCAGTTTCATTGGACATGCTTTCAAGCTCAGTCTGCGTTTCCCCAAGTTGAGGACAAAGAGGCAAGAGAGAAGATCCCTCGGGCACGCGGGTAGCTGCGGGACTAAAATATGCGGTTTCTTGAACTTGCTTTGGCAAAGGTGCTGTAGGCAGTCTCTGTGCTTCCACAACATCTGACAGATTGCCTTCTTCGACAAAGCTGCTACTTATCGTAAAAACTTCAATTTCGTCCAAATTTTCACGCTGGTCTCTCGGATAAGATATGGCACAGTCTGTTTCCAACGGCGACGACGGGAACGGCGGAGAGTAACATTGTTCCCAACAAGGGAGGGGTGAGGGGAAAGACATGTTAAACAGCGCATTGGCTAACAGCTCGGTGTCTTTTTCGTTTGGAAAATCATCTTCTTGAGATAGCAGCTGTGAATTATTTAAGCTGTAAGAAAAGATATCAGGTGTTTTAAGTTCATTTCCAGTGGTCACAAAAGCGTCTGAACGTTCTTGAGATTTGCTATTTGAGAGATGAGCTTTTTTTGCATCAGAAAGGGAATTAAATTTTGTAATAGTCGGTGAAGTCTCATCGCTCGAATCGGGTTCACCAGGACTGGATGGTACAGAGGTTATATCCTCCAGTAGACCTTTATTGAGAGGAAACTCTTTTTTGTTGTCTAAGCCTAAAAGTCTCTCACTGTTGACGATGTTAACCCCAGCTTGTTGACTGTGGGGAATATTGCTCCTTTTTTCTTCCTCATCAACAGATTTACCATCTTCGACCAAACGTTCTTCGTCCTGTGTCACAGAGGTTTCATCAACATCTTTCTTTCTCGGAAAAGTCCGTGAACTATTTGTTTTGAGCTTTAATGAAAGTTTCCTCTTCTTCCCTGTGCCAGGCAAGACATTAACAGGTGTCAACTGTTGGTCTTTTTCAGCGTCTATTACAAGTCTTCTTTTGAGACCTCTGCTTTGGAGAGACAAGGTACGACATGTTTCACTGCGGGACATATCTCCCTTTGAACTTGCTGACTTAAGCGACAGTTGGCGGGACGGGAGAGAAGCCGTTCCTTTACGGGTCGTTTTCTTGTTGCCACCAGAAAAAGCAACAAAGATCATTTCGGGTGACACACCTCGATGTGAACTTTCACCTCTACTTTTAGCAACCTCGCGCGTCCAACCTCGGGACGAGGAAGGTTCGGTCTCGTCAAGTCCAGTACCGCTGCTGAAAACATTGCTGCAAGAAGAGGGATCGCGGGAAACCTGTGATGTAAGAACACTTGTGTCAACCAGAGACTGCTGACTTGACGTCTCCGTTAGCTGATTATTTTCAGCTGAATTCTTTTTTGGTGATTTTGCAATTACAACAGGCAGCATTCCATATTTTTTCATTCTTTCTTCTTTTCTCTTTGGAGAGGTTCTCTTCTTAGATAAAGGAGATCTTTGAAGAGGTGAACGTTTTTGTGAAAGCGTTTCTTTCCTAACCGGGCTGCTTAACTTTACGTCTACGATACGTGTATAATTTTGACGTGACGCTTTACATCTGTTTCTCAAACGAGTTCTAGCTTCACCAAATTTTGAGTTCAGTGTTGGAATTTGAGAAACATCATCTAAAGGCACCTTCAAATTTGCCATGGCGCCACTAACGGCACTCAGAGAGGCAGCTAAATCTTTGTTTTGTATGGCTCTACGAGAAGTGGCTCTTTTTGAAGGCCTTCCTTCGTTCTTGTCTATCTCTGACAACTTCCTCTTTCGGAGAGTGGATTTACGTAAGTAACTCTCCCGTTCTTGAGAGAGTTGAGGCAGAGCTGCTGACGTAGAATGCACCTCAAGTTGTTTACATGACACTACAGTTTGTTGAGAAGAGCTCGGTGACTGTTCAACTCTGCTTTGTCTTGTTTTGATGCCTTCAGGTTTTTTGTCAGGACTATGAAAATATTTTGTTATGACAGGACTATAACATTCAGATCTATCCTGATGTTTGCGTACAGTAGAGCTCTTTACTTTCCTACTTTTCTCCACTTCGAGCTCACTATTTCCCCGCCTCGACACAATTAACGTTCCTTCTGAATACAAATTAACGTATCTTGTTTTATCTTTCCGGGCAGTAGAGGTTGTTATTTCACTACCTTTCTCTACCTCAAGTTCCATGTTTTCCTCCCTTGATATTATTTCATTGCGTTCTGAGTCTAAGTTTACCTTCCTTTTGTTATTAGCTTTCCTTGCAGTAGAAGTTTTCATTTCACTGTCTTTATCTCCTTCAAGTTCACGATTTTCCTGCCTTGACACAATTCCTCTTTCTTCTGAACCCTCACGAAATCCTTTTGAGTTGTTATCTTCAGAATCGCTTGACTCACTTAGAACCAACCTAAATGCATTCTCCCTGTCCACCTCCTCCTCCTCCTCCTTTTCCTCCTCCTCCTCCTCCTCTTTATCCTCCTCCTCCTCCTCCTCCTCCTTTTCCTCCTCCTCCTCCTTCTCAGCATCTGCCACAATCGCTTCATCCTCATCCCTTTCTTCAACCTTTTCTTCATCCAACAAAGGTGTCCTCTTAGTCGTTTGTGCAGACAAACCTTTCTTTGAATACGTACGAATCGCTCTCACTTTCTGCGGCCAGACATCCTCGCTAACAGATTCTCCACTCCTTTCTACATTGACTCTACGTTTTAACGTCTCTTCAGTTTCAGCATGTTCTGTGTTTTTCTCTTGCGTTTTAACGTGAACTGATCTCGTGAAAGGGATTTCTCTCACGATGGATTTGTCAGTTGTTTTACTTGCCTTGACAGGTCGAGTAGATATTTTCCTGGCTCGTCCCTTGCCTGGGTGTTTCCGCGGTATTCTAAACTCCTCTTGTTCATTAGAGTCCTCGTCAGCTGCTCCGTCCAACTGAGGGATATCCCCGCCCAAGAACGATCCTGTCCAAGTATCCGACATTCCCTCTAAGTTGTACTTGAACGACCTAGTAAATGCATCAACAACTCATTTATACTTAAGTTGATTTTTGGGTTAAGATAAAAGTTCAAAAT
>Ga0126336_10001490_pt1 | contig 12293 bp, 7 predicted proteins | sample SidCmetagenome_FD_92530 | JGI IMG/M metagenome (GOLD analysis project Ga0126336, IMG submission 92530) | Coral microbial communities from El Islote,Puerto Morelos, Mexico - Siderastrea C C metagenome | ecosystem: Host-associated > Invertebrates > Cnidaria > Coral | place: El Islote,Puerto... | reverse complement strand
TTTGAATACTCAAGCTCAGCGACCGCGTCCGCTCGACAAAATAGCACTGGCTACAGGAGGGACATTCCCAAAGCACATTCGATTCCAGTGGTAATAGTACCGTCCCTCCCATAGCCAGTGCTATTTTGTCGAGCGGACGCGGTCGCTAAGCTTGAGTATTCAAATCCCGTAGCCTACCCGTCGGAATCAGGGTTCATGACGAAGCGAAAAGGTCAAGTTTAGGTGGATAAATGAGGGATTCTCGGGCAGTTGCGATGGATTTTGAGAGCCAGCGCGCAATACACAGAAAACCACGTAATCCATGGTCCAGCTGATCGCAATTTGGAGCGGATCCGTCCACTATTCGGGAATTTATTGCGCTTCGCGTGAAGATGGCCGGGTCACCAGCCTTTAATTCTTCTTTAGTGGAAGCTACCTTCGATTGAAAAAAGCCACAAACTGTCATTTAAACCAGCCAGGACGAGCAGGGGAGTTTATTTCGTGCTATTACATATATTTTCACCCTTTTCTATTTTTAAATGAACTCCACAAACAACGCGTCTGGGCTGCCTGTGCACAAACAAGCTCAAAAAGACGACAATGCGTTGTTCACTGGAATAATTGTGATCACATTGTGATTTAACAAGCATCTGAACAATACCGACACTGGATAGAATTACACATTCGAGTTCAGTTGTGGGCACGTGCGACTTCAGCAATCAGCAATGCACGTAATACAGCCGTAAGTTTTGGTCTCGTTGAAACTAACAAAAACTCACTGGAATCGCGCTGAAATGGCCAATTACACCACGCACATACTACAAATAAATCACGGAGACAAGGCGATACTTTTTTTTGTGTTGTAAGTTGTTATCGTTATTTCTAACTCCCCCAGGCCCGTTAAATTCCCGTACAAATCTTTATAATTGCTCGGTTACTCCACCAGAATCATCACACCAGTAGCCTTGGAGAGCCGAACTAATTCAGAGACGACAGGGGGGGGGGGCGAAACGGCATTTGTTAGATGGCCGGTGGTTGGAAGCAGGACAACTATACACAGTATTGCGTCAATACAGCAAAGGGGAAAGTTGCAGGAATCGGGAGTAACGAACGCATGAACCGGCCCTTACCCCCCACCCTACCCCCCGTCGAACTCGCTGACGGCGTCTTACCTCACCACTCGTAGAAATTGACACAATATAAGATGAGTCTATTATGACCATGTTTTTTTTTCTTACAGGCAGCTTAAACTGACGTCCTTTACGCAACTGTCTGTTCGCATCCTGCAGCATGAAGAGGATTTAAGGTGTGCTTTTTTGGCGACTCTGTAAATACAAAATAACGACGCAAAAGCAATAGATAAGCACTAAAAAAAAAAAAACCCGGGAGGACCCACAGGAGTAGTCCTCTCCAGGGAGTGAGTTGCACTTCATTTATAAGCGATAAACAGCATGGTTTTTGAGCAACTGGGGATGTATTTGAGGGGCTCGGTCTGAAATAGAGTTACCGTCTCAAACAACCTCGTTCTCAGTGTTTCCTTTCTTCTCTTCCCCTGGAGCTCCTGGAACTCCTGGAGAAGGGAAGAAGAGAGACCCTGGAACGAGGTCGGGCTGTACAACCCTTCAATCGTAGTAGCCTGTTCCAGGCGTTCAGATAGTGGAGCGCAAGCGAAAATATAGCGAGTGAAAGAGCGGGAAAAAACGAGGGGCCTCTCCCTCTTACCCAGTCTCCCCTCGTTTTTTCCCGCACTTTCGCTCGTGATATTTTCGCTTGCGCTCCACTATCTGAACGCCTGGAACAGCCTACAATCCTAGTGAATTGCCTCGCGGGCTATATTGTAAGCTCTACTCACACTGTGAGGTCTTTTTTCTAAGCCCCTCTGCATTGCTGTTGAAACTAAAAAGAAGAATTCCAGGAGAGAGGCGTTACTTTGCAGAACAAGAAGTAAGCTTTTACTATTATAAATCATACGTCCACCTGTTCCATAGCCACGAGAAATTAATTATTTCCCATTTTATAGTATAAAATAGGCTTCACCCTGAGCTTCTCTCAGTCACCGAGATTCCGTGTCGTCACGTTCTTGGGCAGTATATCAGCACATATTTCCTTGAAAACCCACGTAAAGTCACTGAACTAAACTAAGAAAAAACCAGCAGGTTATTATACGACAAAAAAGCACTCCAATTCCAAATAGGGTGAAGTGGGGAAAATTTGATTCAGTGAGTAACCAGTTGCGAAGAAAAAAGGTGTTCTCTCAGCTTCCGTGACTAGCAAATCCTGCTACTCTGTCATGATAAGTTGTTCACAGTTTACTGGTATTTATCTCTCCAACTATGCTATTCGTCCTGTCAGGTGATATTTGACCCCATTGAAGGTGCCACGCCCACGTCTTTACGTCAGTTTGTAGGCAGAGTATGCGACATTCCTCTTGATAGACTGAATGTAGCCAAATATTTCAGAACTAAGTACGATTGGATGGTCATCACGGACGCGCCCAGCAGTCAGGTATGATGTGATTTTAGCTTTCTGTGCTCTTCTACAGAGTTGTAATGGATGATTTGCATGAGACAGCACTTGTCATAGACTACCACTCCTAGTAAAGCTGTGTAGGGTGGGAAATTATCCCGGGAATACATCTCGCCTGGGGCTCACCCTGCGATCATTTCCGCTGTCGCACCAGACCGTCCTTTATGACATCAAGGTGTTCTACAGGTTAAAGAATGAATTTGCTCTAAAAAGAAGGACACATGTACTTGGTAATAAATCAGTGGAGATCTCTTAGAACTTTGTTTTCTTATTAACAGAGTAAACACAAAGGCGGAAAGAAGAAAATCAACTTGCGACAATCTCCTTTTCATCTTCAAGATAGCGACATTATTGGTGTGAAGGTAACAAATGTCTTTCTTTACTTAGTTTATAGTTATTGTTGGTACAAATAACAAAGTAAAGTTACACCGGGCCACAGGCCACCCACACGGCGGGCACATAACTCTGGTTTCTGTGACTTGAAGCACAGGCAGCTCACACGACCAAATTTGAACCTTGTTTCTGTAGCATGAAGCAACTAAGATATTTGCGTCAATTTTTAATTCACTTGTAATCCATAACGACGTGGATTCCAGGAAATTATTTTCACTTCACAATTTGACTTTGGCTGCTTTTAAATTGTCACGTAAATTAGCAGCGGTAACACTTTTAACCAAGAGAATCAGAAACCTTGGACAACATTTAACCTGAGGTTAGCGCTAATCGGCTTTTTAACAACCGGGCCTGAGTAGAAAGAGACAACGTGGAGCATGGTTCTTGCCTAAGAAGAGAAATGGGACCATGCAGAGACTAACCACTGACTGTCTCAAATCACTGGCTTTCAGGTCTCAAGTCCGTCTTGCTAACTACCTGAACGTATGGTGGTCCAGACAAAAAAGTCTCAGGCACTAGAAACGAAAACGATTTTTCGCGTCCTTAGTGGAAAGTGATACAGCCGCCTAGTTTCTCAGGATTTTAACCTTTCATTCCCAAGCTTTAAGTTTTCATTCTTCTTACTGCTTGCTTTAGATTTCTTTTTGTTAATTTGGAGCCGTCTGGATTGCGTACATCAAGGTGAAATCCGTCTGCTTGATAATGTCTGCATATTGCAAAGAAGAAAGTAATGATCTATTTGGTGATTCCTGATTTATTTTCAAAGGACTGCTTTTTGGATGCTGACAACAGAAACGACTTCAGCACACCAGCTGATGATGAAGCGAAGGAGAAACTTCGACGAGAAGAGGAGGAGAAGAAACGAAGGTAAACTGGATCTTGTTTGGCTTCCACGAAAAAGAACATATCGAGTGATTTTAACACTGGCTTGCATGTGAGGGCTGTGAGTGGCGGCTGTCCTTACAATGTTTTTTCTTTGTTATTGTAGGAGAAAAGAAAAGGGAGCTAGAAGACCAGAGATCCCACTAACAATTCACGTGGATGACTTTAGATAACAGTTACTTATTTGGAAAAGAGAATGGGGTAGTTTTTCTTACAGCTTTTTTTTACTAAATGTTTTGTTATCTGTCGTGTCCCTAAGGCAAATTCATTTGAAAACGGTGACGTAAACAAATTCCGTTGGAAAGTTACACTTAAAATGTTGCAGTTTAGCTAAGAAATGGAATCGAAGAAATTTTGAATCTGAAGGGATTGCGTACAGTCGATATTTCAGAAATTTTAATTGGATACATTAGAGGACGTGTACAAGCGCTATTTTGTGCTGTAGTAAATAAATATAAAATATAATAACTAATTTTAACGCAAATGGCAGTTGAATAATTTGTACAAAACAAAGCGCGGCATAATTTTCCATCGTTGCCGTTTCACAAAATTTTCATTGTTTATTTAATACGTTTGTATCAATTGTTTTCCCACTAGCACGACCGATCATTCCAAGTATAAGTTAAGCTTGTAAAACAATTAAAAATTACTACGCGAGAAACTGAAAATTTATATTTCCTGTGTGATCGCCGAGTTCGATCGCTAAATTCGAAACGAGATTTATGGGAGAGTACGAAAACTTTTAAGGGGAGTGGGTGGGTTGGGGGAAATTGCACCCCATAAATACGGTTTTTCAGTACCTCATTGGTTCATACCCACACCCAGTGGTCAATTACTTTGTTTTTAGATCCCGGGGAAGACTGGATGCGACTGAATCGAGGCGCGCAGGCTGTTGTGGGAAAAATGAGGTTCATGCTATCTTGTTTCTTTTTTAAAATACCCTGGACGCCTCTCTTCACTCCCTAAATTCAAATAAATGATTGGGTACGAAGCTGGTAGGAAAGATATACAGCTATTAAAATTAACGTTGTCGACTTTTAAAGCCTCGAGCTTAGGCGACAAGACCGAAAGTTAGTATGGGTAGCTGTACATCATTTGTGATTCTGCTGTAATTTGACGGCTGCACTGCCATAGGGTGGGTAAAAGTACCATAAACACAAGTCTATGTGATTTATTTTCTGTTGGGGTGAGCTATAGCCTAAGTTTGGTAAATTTATTAATAAATTACCCATATCACTTTGCAGTCTGGTCGCGAAGGCTTTCCGACAACGTTAATTGAAATAGCTGTGTCTCAAAAGGTTGTAAAGCAGCAATAAAAACTTCAGCAAATTTTCTAGTTTGCTTTAGTTACGAATATAAAACACGAGCAGATAAGGCCATAAAAGAAAATTTCAAGATCTATTATTAATAAAATTCCTATACAAAATTTACATTGTGTTAGTGATTTATTCAAATGGATTTTCAAAGTAGCATTTTACCACTCCATCATTCTCTAGTTTTAAAATCTTCATGTCGTCGTAATCTAGGAGTTCTGTTAATACTTCTATTGTATGTTCGCCTAATATTGGGGGTGGAATGGGAACTCCTTGACACGTTTGACCGTTATATTCCACAGCAGGACCTGAAATTTAACAAAACAAATCATCACATAAAAAAAACAAAGCATTGGTGATCAAAATCCGGGAGTACGGGGTTCAAATACCACCGAGCTTAAAAACATTTTCTTTACCTCGCGCAGATCACGTCTTATTCGTAGGGCAATGCTCAGTAGAAAATCAGTAGGTTTGCTTTCAATAATTAGATTTAAAATGTAGAGTTAATTCTTCGATTTTTCAAATCATCACATAGCCACATGAAAAACTAAAGGACATACACACGAGAAACTTGTTTCTACAGTTTTAAGAGTTTGAACAGTGTACAGCTAGTTGCTATACACAAACGTTAACATAAACCTAAGAGTTGCCGAGGACTCTCTTACAGATGGCAAAATCAGAGTTGCCGATAACAAAACTGCTGCGTATTTTTATGGACACCAAAAGCACTTTCCCTTTAGAACGGTTGCTATCGATGGCTTGTTTCAAAAACGAGCTTTTATAGTGGTCCATCACTTTATTCTAGTTATCAGAGGAAGTGCTAAAATGATGCTGCTATATCAGCAGTTTGCGTGGTAATGCCATACCTGGCATTCGTATCCTTCCCGCTGTCGGGTGTTCCAGCTCTTGAACCATGCCTTTGTAATTTACCTGTCGAATTTCAGTAGAATAAATGCTAAACAGCTTCTTACAGTAACTTGCAAGGGCTTCTGTAGCATGAGGTATCCAGGAATGTTATTACTCCCCCAGGATGGGATGCTGGTTGATCACAAGTGGTTTGATTGCCTTAACGGTTTGCCGGTATACTAACGTACTTATGCAGTTACTTCAATAACTGTCGGATGGAAGCGTCAAGCTCACGCGACAAAACCTCAAGATTTATGTGCTTTTTTCAAAGTTCAAAAACGCCTCGCTCGAATAGAAAAAAGAAATCATTTATGACATTAACTTATGGTTTTTTTTTTTCATCCTGCTGCACTAGCAACCGCAACACAGTTTAACACTCGGACGGATTTATAACTACCCATATCATCTTACGGTCAAGTCGCGTAACTGTGGAGCCTTAAAATCCGACAACGTTAAATTGAAGTAGCTATCTACACCTGGGGCCCGGTTGCTCAAAGAGCAATCAGTGTCAACTTCGAATTCAGTTTTAAAACTTCTTCGCGATGCTTTTGTGAAATAGATTTTTTGTCCTTACCCATTCTCAAACCGGCTCAAACTAGAATTTAGCAGAAGGGTTTTAAAAATAAGGAACCAAAAACCTTTAATCCAGCGTTAACGTTAATCGGCTTTTGAAAAACTGGGGCCCGGGTGGAGACATCCGTAAAGAAATGCGTGCTAAAGACGGCAGAAACTTGCCTACTCCAGGCCTTCATGGTCAATTCATTTCGGGCAGACGGTGGTTAAATCAGAGACCAGCCATGCTCAGACCACGTGACCCGAAATTGATCGACCGTGGTAAAACAAGAAGGCCAAGGAACTAGGCAGGGCAGAGCCCAGTCTCGGACAATCTCGTTCCCAGAGGCCGCATTTCTTTTGGTCAGCATTTCGATCCCGCTGACCCTAAATGCGCGCGGGCTCTGGGGAAGAGATTGAGTCTCGGACCACTGAACCTACCGTGAGGTCTAAAGTTTGACGCTCCACTGAACATCGCCATCAACGGGCTTCCACTTACAGAATACGACATTTGAGTGGACATTTTAGATTCCCATACCTGTGGGTCTTCGAACAACTGTTTTATGTCATTAATAGGTCCGCAAGGAATGCCGGATCCATCAAATAACTCAGCCCAATCCTTTGTGGGTCTTTCTTGAAAACTGTGTCGGAGAAATAACAGAATAGGGTTTTAAGTAGTTAAGAATCACTCATCCAATTTAAAGCAAGTTTGTTAAGTGTCGAAGAAACACTGCTGAAGTTGTCAATTATTTCGGGATTTAAGGAAATAAAAGCCACTGGACGTAAATGTTTTGAAAATGCAATGAAAAACGTTCTTATCCCTTGTATAAATGGACACCACCACCCATCGGGTGGTGATTTCAAAAAAAGATAGGCGTATATTTGTCGCACTTTATAGCCTGGGCATTCGTGGTTTTTCGCTGAATGAGTAACACGCCTACCGATTTCTATGAATGATCGTATTGAGCGTGTTCTTCGACACAAATGAAAGAAACGGTAGCCGGGTTTATAACTTTATAAACGGGTTTATAAACGAGTAGGCGGACGAAATACGACAATTGTATACACAAGCACACTGCAAAAAAAAAACGTAATTTTCTAGCTTGCCTATTTTATACCAAATTACATATCTGTAGTCTCTGTAAAAACAACCAACCTTTTCTCTAGAATGGCCAACAGCTCCTTACGATTTTCAACTCGAGCAGCATTTGTGCTGTACAGTGGGTCATCAGCTAAATTATCTAAACCTAACAACTGAATAATCAAAGAAACTATCACGTGATTATTCTCGTCAAGTAAGCGGAGTTCTAGTCACATAAAAAGCTCTGAATGGTGACCAGTGAAAGTTATCACAGCGTTAATTACTACAGTGGAAGATCAAAAGCCAAATATTAAAAAGAAAAATGGTGCAACGCATTGCTAGACTACGATGACTCCCTCCAGCTTTTCTCTTAGAGACAGTGCTGGAAATTCACTTACTGCGGGACGCGCGGGAAAAAAGGGTTTCCACGCGGAAGGTGCGAAACACTGCTCATAGTCTGTCGCGGGATTCTTTGTTGTGTCCAAAACAAATAACGATAAAATTGACCGTAAAAGTGCCAGTTTGAAAGAATATTTTTTTTCGTTCACACGTATATACGTGTAAACAAGGTCTAGCTAAGGGAAGCTTACATAATAATGTGTCATCGTAGGGGATGACTACACCATTTTCTAGCAAAAGACTTACATTACAAAGTTTTTTAAACAAGCCATCGTTGCCAGCGCCAACTAAGAAGTGTCCATCATGAGTTTTAAATGCCTGTAAATAAGAAAGAAACAAATAAATAAATAAATAAACAACATTACTCTAATGTCAGTTAACCAATAAGAGAGGAAAAGCTGTTACCTCTTGCAACCTTTTGAACGTCAAACAACGTTTTTCAAACCGGCTTTCTGAAGTTAATTTTTGTCCCGTCCCGCCACCGCGAACAAACCAGTCAAACCAGAATCCTCAATCCAATCTCGCGTTCACGCTTTGGCGTGATACGAGGTGACTGAAATCCCAAATCCAACAATTGGTGCGATTGAGGTCTTCTAAACAGATATTCCACCGAAAGAAACAGTTGGAACAATGACATTTAGGCAACTTTGTGAAAAGCATCAACAGCTAAGCTAAGTACTGGCTTGGACATTTTCCTCTTTAATTGTTTTCACCAGTCCTCTGATCAACAGCTCTTGTTTTAAGACTATGCCCAGAAAACATCATGGAATTTCGTTTTCAAATTTCTGTGTGATCCCTGGATGATGATTGTCTATCTTAAAAGCTGTCTGCACGCCATGCGTGCCTACATTCTCACCTGATAAGGAACAATACTGTGATGAGCGGTGCCATAACGACCTGTCTCAAATCCAGCATTAAGATAACTGGTGGCAACATGAGATAACATGGCTACCTACAAAACGGACAAATTTAGACTGTTGAAAATAGCATTTTTTACCAATGGTTATCCTGTACAGCAGATTCCGTTGATGAAACCCTTAAGCTGGTGACCATTCGAATGAAAGATTTTTTGCAGTACATTCCTGTGGTGCCGTATATTATGCTGTACGAGGTGGTTCTAACTTTTGAGTCTGTGGATGAATTCCTGAAGTGTGACCATTCAAATGAAAGCTACTGAGCAGTACTTTCCTGTGGTGCTGTTTATTATGCTGTACAAGGTGGTTCTAACTTTTGAGTCTGTGGATGAAACCCTAAAGTGTGACCATTCAAATGAAAGCTGTTGAGCAGCTCGTTCCTGTGGTGCTGTTTATTTTGCTGTACGAGGTGGTTCTAACTTTTGAGTCTGTGGATGAAACCCTTAACTGTGACCATTCAAATGAAAGCTGTAGAGCTGTCCTCAAAGTTTCTTGTAGTGCTGTTTATTACACTGTACAATGTGATTTTGACTGATTCTCTGAGTCTCCGTAGAAAAGCTGAAACTTGAAGCTTTTTTAATTACAAAAGACATTTATACATTTCTTTTTTTAAGTGTTACCACACTATACCCACAACATGCATTTGCATACCACACGACACTTAATGCATACAAGACAATACATACAAGACCTCATATATACTATGTACATAACTTACTGCACAACTTAACAGACTTTGTTTACTACATACACACAAACGGCTTTCCTTTGAGGTATACAGAGATGCTCACTGTCATTAAGTGATATATAACATGAAGAGGAACAAGGAGAAATTCGAAATTCTGATACAAGTGATGTTTGTTTGTAAGTCCAGATATAAAGTTGGCTACTAAGAAAAAAATATGGTTGTGGTTTGTGCATGAAATTACGGGACCACTCAAATAAATTTCCTGTGATTACATTTGCTTTTCCATCTTTTTTCAAATGAAATGTTTTGATGTTTCTCGATTTTCCCTGTGTCACTTAAAATGAGATAGACACATACACACCTGTGATGCCAGTAAGGAAGAGTCTATTTTCTGACCCCGCCCTGTTTTCTGTCTCTGTATAAGTGCTGCCATTATTGCTCCATGTACATATAATCCAGTTGTTAGGTCTGTTACTGCAACACCAACCTTACATGGACTCCCATCCTAAGGAGGTAAAACTGTACCATCATTTGTGCAGTCATCGTCTCATGTAAAAAACTCCTGTTAACCAGTGACCTTATTCAAGACGAATCCTAATTTCATTTTGTAAATTACTTAAATATAAATAGCACCATGTGAAAATACTGCTGATGAGGTTTCATTTGAATGGTCACACCATAGGATTTCATCAACAGACTCAAAAGTTAGAATTACCTTAAATGTCCCCATAACTGACTCTGGGAGTGGAAGTGTTAAAATGGATAGATTTTCTAGGCCCATTGCTGGCCCTTTAGTGGGTGGGGTTACATTGTACTAACTTGGTTAACATTAAGCTATCAATCCTATCGGTCAAGTCCCTGTATATGTTATCATCACATGTAAAGATAGTACAGATCTATACACCACATCTACAGATAAGAGGTTTTGAAGTGCTCTACAGCAAGACACATTAATCTCCTAGTTCCATGTTCCACCCAGATGTATAAATGGCTAACAACAGATACTGTTCAAGCCCTTGGCCTTTAAAAAGAAGCCTCAAAATGTTTCCCCTAATGAGATAAAATTCATGGATTGTCATTTCCTCTTTACAAACCGACTCTTTTTCTAACAGCCTGTACTGCCTGTACAGATCCATGAACCATCATGAACAGCCCTGCACCTTGGGCATTAATTGGTCTGTACCGACTGACTCTTAATCTACTAGTTTGAATTAAATGTACAGACTGAAGGTTAGCTCAAGTACACATGTTAGGCGGGTTTTCTCGTTGGGAAGTCCTTGATGACCACTGGTAGGTACAAGAGCTTCTCTTAAGGAAAAAAAGGCCCTTTAATTGAAGGCCTATTATTGTGTAAGGTGAACAATTACCACCTTTTCAAAGGCACCCAAGAGCCCCACTGGGGCGAGTTGCATAAAACTTAATGTCCAGCGTTATTCGTAACTTCTAACGTCAAACATTCACTCCAGTCAGAGTCACTATTTTAACAGCTGACATTAGAAGTTGCGCCCTGCATTAGGTTTTATGAAACTCACCCCTGTAGCTCATGGACCCTTACAGCAGCTATGCTGTACAAAAGGCCTCACAAGGCACATATGATGGACATTACAAACACGTGATGACATACCTCAGGGCCCGTTATATGCATTAGCCCACCAATCCCTGATACTATGACATCATATCCAGGCCTCTGATCATAAGGTCCCCCAATACCATAGCCTGTTATGGAGCAGTATATCAGCGACGGCACTGATGTTTTTAGATTGTCATATCCTAAACCAAGCTTGTCCAGCTTTCCTGGTAGGTAGTTTTCTACTAGGACATCACATTTTTGGGCAAGCTGTTGAGTAAAACAATATTACGGAATATATATACAGTATTTAGATTTTTAACAATAGGGGTGGTAAATGGTCTTGCAAAAATTAGGGTCTTGCAAAATTTCAGCTGAATTGTAAGCATCTTGAAGTCTTTTTTTTTCAGTGATTCTTTGTGTCTCAGAGTCTTGAATTTGCAGCAAAACAGTCTTGGAGTCTCGATTTTTTCAACCTAGCTGGCCGCCTCAGGATCTCGATCTTTTTACGAGACCACCTAGAGCCTTCACTTTTTAGAAGGCTAAAAAATGAATCTTGAAATATTTCTGATGTATCTTTTCAGTTTAGTTTCCTGAAAGTGAACTGAAAGCCTTGTGTTCGAATTTTTAAGTCCCAAAGGTTTGGGCTCGCATTTAGAAAACTGTGAAAGCTAAGTGTCACAATTTCAAAATTCAAAGGGTCTCGGGCTCACACAAGAAAACAACCATCTTGCCATCTTGCAGAGACTTGAATTTACCATTCCCCACCCCTAACAATCATAGGGACTGTGAGCATGTAACAACACGTGTAAGGGGAAAATAAATATTCATCTCCATCACACTTGAGAATCAAAAATTGCCTCAATTTGTAAGAAATACACTCAGTAACTCAAACCTACCTTTCTGACAATCTCTGCACCTTTAGGGTCTTTGATGTTTACAGCAATGCTCTAGAAGTCAAAATTACAATTTACAGTTGATCCACGTCACGCGTGAACGGAAACTCTAAAATTCAAAACAACGTGACGAGTCACGTTCTCCATATTTGGGCATTCACCTTGTGTTTCTTGAGATTCAGAGAGGGATTTCGAAA
>Ga0126336_10001489_pt1 | contig 12296 bp, 10 predicted proteins | sample SidCmetagenome_FD_92530 | JGI IMG/M metagenome (GOLD analysis project Ga0126336, IMG submission 92530) | Coral microbial communities from El Islote,Puerto Morelos, Mexico - Siderastrea C C metagenome | ecosystem: Host-associated > Invertebrates > Cnidaria > Coral | place: El Islote,Puerto... | reverse complement strand
CTTTGATCATATGTTGAAAAGGTGGTGTAGTATCAAGGAAATCGAAGTTTACCTTCTATGCGAAATTTTGACTTCAAAAGATACACTCCAAGGCCAAAAAAACTGTTGCGAGCCTCCTTAAGCATTACGTCATCCAGTAACGCTATAGTCAAAGTATTGTGTCACGCAGTCACATTTTTCGTCACGTCAGTTGGTATAAATACGTGATCTGGCTAATATGGGTGTGGGGTGGCTCAGAATAACCGGTTAAAATGCCCCTAGGGCTTTCTTGTTTTAAGTGAATCTTACGTTGAAGACGAATCAAACCTGTATGGAGTATAGGTTGCGTAGCATAACATATTTTGCCCGTTGCTTCGTAAGTAAGTGCTGCTCTACAGATGTACAATTTACACACTGGACGTTTGAATGCTTTAATGAAATTCGTAGTACTCAATTATTCCCGGATTCGTGCATGGTTTTACATTGCCATGATGCCAACACTTCCCTCTGCTTTTTTTTATTATTCATTCTGCCGACAGCATCACCGATCAATGTACAGTTATTGGAAGTGCTAGCCTTCTAACAAAACACCTTTTAGCACTCAGTTACTCTTATTAAACCTCTTGCACTTCTTTCTTTTGCACAAAACAAACTGATAAAATTGCAACCTTTGACAAAAGCCGTTAGGAAGGCTATAAAAGAAATATTAAGAATAACTTTGGGTTAACGCTTGATAAGATGAAAAGGGAGAAAAAATGATGTGAGAGATTTGTCTAACCTTCCCAAAACTTTTGTCAATGCTTGTAGATGTGGGCCTTACCTGGAGCGCTGCTTGACGCAAACCCTTGTGACGCTGAAACTGAAGTACTATCTGGTGCTAGGGAATGAACAGACTGCAAATGCGTCGAGTCTTCCACTGACAATGACGGTTGAAGCAATAATGATGGCTGTGCTGTTGGTTGTAATGACAGAGGCACTGCATTTTGTGGTAGCAATGTAGGCGAATGCTGAAGCGAGAGGGATGATACTTGTTGATGTTTTGCACTTTGAGATGTTACTTTTGATACTTTTTGTGAGGATTGAGGAGATTGTGTTCTTTGTAATGTTGGCGAAAGATCATTTGTCTTAATAGCTGATGGTTCAATTGAAGATGATGGCAATAGTGGAAGGGAGGATGCCTGTTGACGAATCTTAGTTTTTGACTCTTCCATTGGTGGTTGTGATGTCGGTTGAAACGCAGTCGTTGGTTGCACTGTTAACTGTAATGATCGAACTGTTCTTGAAGCAGTATTTTGTTTAGGCGATGATTGAAGCGTAACATAAGACTGTAGCCAAAGGGAGGATCCCTGTTGAGGATTCGTTGGTTCAAGTGTGTGTTGTGAAGAAGGTTCTGAAAAATGCAACCAAAGAGGCAAGAACTCTGTTTTGTCGTTGTTGTTTGTTTGTTGGCTTTTTTTTCAAGTCACTAACATGATAAGAAGAGTTGAGTTGTCAGTTTTGGTCGTAATGAGGACAAGCTACTGAAAATTTTGGAGACTCTAGAGGGATTGCAGTCCTACACCTAGAGGGCAACAGGTAACGGGCAATTTGTCCAAGTGCTGCTTACTAGTTTTGATTTTTTAAAAAAATATTTTCAAAAAATTGGCACTATTTTTATTATCGGCGTACACTTTGTCTACTTTTACAACTACACAGGATTTCTGCGATGGTTTAAAACTGGACACTACTTTGCTTACATTCGTAGTGCCCAGGAACTTCACACCTGTTCTTTGAGGGGCTCTGTTGTTGTCTGGCAGTAGAGATCAGACGTCCTTCGAAATATTATGAGAAGTACAAAACTTAATGAGGGTAATTTGCAATCATGACGCAGCATGTACCTGTCTGTAAATTTTGGTAGAGATCACTTTATTGAATAGACCCTATTATTTTTATTATTAGTTGACATTAGTTATAGTTCTAATTTACTTTAATAGTATTTCGTATCAAAGTTCTCAATGTTATTGCTTATAAGAAAAATACAATATAGTAGCAAAATATAGTACAATACAATTAGAATATAGTGGTTAGGATGAGCTCCCTACAATATATGATTTATGTAGTAAATGAGCTAATAATAATAATAATAATAATGATGATAATAATAACTAATATATACTCGAGTCTACAAATTATCTATACACGTCAGGCACGCAAGAAACTCTTGTCACAGTCATAGAAAATCATAGTTCCTAAGGTAGAAATTCATGTTAGTACTATCGAACCATGATTGGTCTTACCATTTCCGCATTGATAACTAAAACCATTGTTTGTTAGAACGCACGCCTGTCCGTTAGAACAGTTACTACTTTCACATCTGTTATCTGCAATCATAATCATGTCAATAGTTTAATTTTATTTTTTCTCAGTGTGCGCGAGATTTCCTTGGAGAAATCTTTTCTTATCTTGTCCCATTTAGCTTCATTGAAGACAGTTTGATTATTAATGATTGTTAGATAAATAGTCAAAAACCGGGTTGCCCTTGGTGTAAGAACCTGACCAAGACTTTCTTTGTTTTGTAAGCTATTGTTTTGTTGTACGCTATTGTTTCCAATGTTTTGTTTCCTTTGTGTTACTGTTACCCCAACCCGTTAAACCACAATAAACACACAGTACTTCAAACATTTTTTTTCGCTAAACAAATCTCATACAATCGATTTCACTACGTTTCGTGAACGCTCTTCACTCGTGTGAAACTGTCCCGGATGTACGTCACACGTCACGCGTCACGAACTTCCGTTTACGGCTTCTGACTTTTACATTTCCGGTTACAATTATCAATGTTTACACCTAACAAATTTCTTCTCCGAACAAAAGTGTCGTCCCTGACACTTGCACATAAACTGCCTATGCGAAATAGCACACATTGAGGGGTTTCACACCCATAATGGAAATGTCACCGAAAATTACATATCATTTCGTTCTTTAACTAGACTATTTGGCAGGATCCTGACGTGTAACTCTCCTTTAAAAGGCTGCAGCAGCTACCTTTTACGGCAGCATCTCCTGTCCATAGGATACACTCTGTATCATTCAAAAGTTATCATTCCTAACACGGGGAATCAAACAGACATCTTGCATTTTTTTGCAAAACAAATTAATTCACTAAAAGTTCTTTTAGTACACTTAGCTGAGCCCGGGTACATACCCAGAGTTCATGGTTACAAGTAATCGCATTAGATCGCTTCTTGGTTGATGCACCGGTTAACTGACTGTGAGACAGGTTGACGTAGTGGTGGATACTGCAGGTACCTTCCTAGGTAACCAAGGTCACTGGATACACAGTGGGTATGTAGGTAACTGGAACTAATGTACGGCTGGTAAACTTGTACCCCGAGTAAGATGCGGAGTACAACGCTGTTGGCGGCGGATACGTAATAGGCAGCAGCTTGAGTCTTATATGTTGGCTTGCCAAGTGAGTTGTAGGTCAGCAGGGTTGGTGGGTGCCTCTGTCGTTTAGGCCTAGGTTCCCGTTCAGGAGGGCCCGGTCGACTGTTCTCATCCTGGGTTGGAGGATCTTGCTCATCTCTTCTCTCGGCTCTGACTTCTTCCATTTCTTCCAGAACAGCATGGTCGCTGTTCGTTTCCGCTTGATAACCGCTGTCTGGTATTGCATCCTCTGACTGGGTAGGTTGAGGCTGTTCTTCTTCAACCGAAGGTTTGGGTTCTCCTCAGTAACCGCATCCTCTAGGTTCTGTCCAGTGTGGGGATACATTGAGGTAATCGTATACTCATCATCGCTATTGGTCCCATCTGACAAGTCTTCCACCAGTGGCGTAGATGTCTGTTGAGCATTGCTAGGCTTATCCTTCTGGACTTACGGGTAACCTGGCTTGGGATATCAATAGAAAGATAAGTGCATGGCAATAGTAAGTTCCTATGTAGGATTCTGTTCCCACCAGTGCCGACCTCCGGCTTGACCTCATACACCGGGCTATCTTCACCCTTGCGGCTAACCACAATGTGGAACGGATTCTCCCAATGTGATCGCAGCTTACCTGGTCCACCCCGTTCGCTTGAATTACGTACAAGAACTCTATCACCAGGGAGCAATACTGAGCTTCGTACAAGGCGATCATAACGTTGTTTGGCTCTTGTGCATACTTCCTTGGACTTCGTATGCCTCTTAGCTGACTTGTTTCTCGTGGCGTAGGCTTGAGCGTAGTGTGTAAAGTGATCCATCACAACCAAGATATACTCTTTTCCAAATGAAGGAAGTTAATGGCGATAAGTTCAAAAGGCAAGGTGGTCACAATGGGTTTTAATGGAGCTCTGCTCTTTAGCGTGGGGCCTTCTTGTTTAACGCATTGACAGACGTGTCCGATGTGGTGTTAGATAACTCTCTGTATGTGAGGCCAATAGAAGCGCTCTCTGGCAAGGTCTAGTGTCCGATCGACCCCGAGACGACCCATGTTTTCATGGATTTTTTTGAGTCCTAGTTCCTTTACAACGTCTAAGTATACCATCCTTGTCCGCGGACAGGTTATCCCATTCATGCAGGAGTAGTTGGGTCTCGCTTAACTCCCGTTTTCTCTCTCCTGGTGTTGGTCGTTGGCCGCGCTGAATCAAATCAATCACTCGACGAACAACCTGGTCAGTGGTCTGTACGTGCTGTATATTAGTCTTTGGAACTGTGGGTTTTCCATCCCAACTGGGTCAGTTGTTAGGACAGCATGGTCTCCGGTGAGGGCTGACACCCAGTTCACTTGTCCTTGGTCTTGGTATTTTGCCGAACACGCAACAGCCTGAAGGACATCCTGTGGTACTACCTCCGTGTACGTTTCCGAGTGAGGAGGGCTATCAGGAGGCATTCGAGATAAAGTATCGGCATCGATGTTGGCTTTTCCGGGGCGGTAGTGGATAGTAAAATTGAAATCAGCTAACTCCCCAATCCAGCGCAAACTAGTGGCGTTCAGTTTTGCAGAGGATAAGACGTAGGTGAATGGGTTGCTTTCGGTGTACACTTTAAAATTTGCGGCATAATAGAGATCGAAACTGATCGCAGATTGCACACCGAAGTGCAAGAAATTCCAGCTTCCCGGAGTGGAGATGGTAATTCTTCTTGGCTGGAGTCAGGCTACGAGACCCATATGGAACAACACGGAGAATGTCATTTTGATACTGATACAGCACGGCACCTAACCCGTCCTTCGACGCGTCAGTATGAAGAACGAATGGTTTCTGAAAGTCTGGATACGTCATCACTGGAGCACTAGTGATCGAGTCAATCAGTGTCTGCAGAGCCGATTGATGAATGTCCGTCCACTCCACTGGATGTTTTGCAGGTAATTGGCCATTGGTACTGTGGCTCCTCTTAGTTTTCTCTTGCTTAGATTCCTGCGGTGGTTGCTCAAGTGTCTTCACCAGATCATAAATAGGCTTGGCAATTATTGAAAAGTTCTTAACATATCGGCGGTAATGGTTCAGGAGACCCATAAGTTTGCGCACTTCATTTACTGTCTTTGGAGGCGAGTCTTTGAGTGCGAGGACCGGCTTAACACTTGCTGGATCTAGCATGTAGCCCTTTTCCGACACGACACGCCCAAGAAATGTAACCTCTCTCTTAAACAAGTTACATTCCGAGGTCTCAGTTTGACACCATGCTTTCTCAGTCGTCGAAGAACCTTGCGTAAGTGTTCAATGTTTTCCTCAAAAGTAGCACCTAGTATGATAATATCATCCACGTAGGGCACACAGACAGTGTCTCTCAAATCTCCCAGACAGTTCTCCATAAACGTTGGAATGCTCCAGGTGCTTGGGAAAGGCGGAAGGGTATCCGAACCCATTCATATAGACCCCGTGGGGTAATAAAAGCTGTCAAGGGCAGGCTGTTCCGGCTCATGAGGCCTTGGTGGTAGGCCTGGCCCTGGTCAACAACAGAAAACCACGAGTTTCCACCGAGGTTATGCAGTGTTTCTTGTATTCGGGGTATTGAGTGACGGTCAGGGCGCGTCTTCTTGTTTAATGCTCTGTAATCCACACACAGCTGCAAGCTTTGATCTTTTATTCTCACACAGACAACCGGAGAGCTGTACGATGATGAGGATTTCTTGATAAAATTTCGGTTTAACAAATCTTCAATGTGGGCCTTAAGGACGTTCGCGCTAATTGTTTCTGCGCATCCTTACTGCGCACGCAATTCACTTCGCGATGTCATGCCACGTGAAGAAATGTGGAGACATATAGCGCTAGAGGGCACTTTAATATCTATGCACGGGTTTAACTCTCTTAAATGTTCGGTGACCCCATATTTTCTTTTGATAGATCACTTTCTTATCGATTATCTACGTTTTGTGAAAAATTAAAGAAAATCTGTGTTGTGGAAGTTTGATTTTTTTCAACTTTTCTGCCCTCGCATCATCGAATTCTGCTATTACTGTAGCTGCACGGTGCTCGCAAAAGTCCATCTTAGAGGTTGAGTTTAACTAAAAGGATGACACCGGTTCCATTATTTACTTGAAAGACCCACTTAGATAACATTTGACTAAGAAAGTGGGTCTACAGCGAATCATTTTTCATATTTTTCAACTAACAAGCACGGAGGCCATGTCGAGTTACGAGGACCGATGTGTCAAATTTGGGGTAGTTTTCCACGTGCTTTATTTCGAAAACGAAGTCGGTGATCCCCCACTCCAATTTGTTTTGCAATTCTGACATAGGTAACTCATTATCTGACTGTAGCCAAACTATGAAATAAATCTGTGTTGTAGAAGTTTTTCGCGCGAACGTCCTTAACTTCAGGGTAGATTGGTTTGGGTACTGCTACATAGTTCTTCCGTATAGGTGTCTGATCCTCTAAATCTAGGTCAAGTTCAAGGTCAGGGATGCATCCAACATCACTATCATCTTAAGCAAATAAATCAGCTTCCTCAGCCAATAACGTTTCGGCTTAACAAATCTTCAATGTGGGCCATAACTTCAGGGTAGAGTGGTTTGGGTACTGCTACATAGTTCTTCTGTACAGGTGTCTGATCCTCTAAATCTAGGTCAAGTTCAAGGTCAGGGATGCATCCAACATCACTATCATCCTAAGCAAATAAATCAGCTTCCTCAGCCAGTAACGTTAAGGCCATCTCTTTTTGAGCAGGTGTCAGACCCTCCAGGTCTATTTCCTTGATATGCGTGGGAATCCCCATCGATACCCCTCCTGGCTCTTCATCAACAGACTGGGCCGGTTTTGTAGCCCCTGATTCTTGTACCTCTTCCTGTTGGGTGTCATTGTTCCTACTGTCAGGTTCCCTTATTTTAACTTCAACTGATGTCACAGACTGAACAAGTTGTAGTCGGCCAAGTAGAGTTCGTCCCCGAAGAACTATGTCATGGTTGGTGTTGTTGGTGATGTCAATGTCCACTTGACTTGATTTTCCTTTCTTTACAGTCAGCAAGGTCTCGGAAACCTCCAAACCATTAGGTCATGGGTTGGTCTTATCTGGTTCAAACAGTAGCGGTGTAGGTCGACCCACTGGTCCTGTATTCGCTCTGCAGGTGACCCTTTTGCTCTGCCTGGGTGGTACAGTGATGTCACGCCTGGTAGTTTTGATAAAGCAAAGTTCCCCTTGAATAAGGTTCTCAAGAAAATTATCGAATACTGAAGCAGTTTGGCTGTCGAGATCAGTGAAGCTGGAGGTGACAGCTTGGTGGAGGTGACAGCTTGGGACAACGCAACATCCCCATTGCTACCTTAAATAATTTCTTGAATAACATTAAAACCAATTAACGGTGAGTCCAGATATTGTTCCGTAACAAGAAATGGAACTTTCAAATCATTGTCGCACGACGACAGTCTGCAATTCAGCTCCACCCATCCAATGTATGGCATCTGACTACAGTTGGCAGCGGTCAAATTCAGTTTAGTGTTTAGCAATTCCGAGATATCCTTAACAACAACATCAGGAAATTCCTCCTTAAGAATTCATTAGATATGATCGAGACTTGGGCCCCTCTGTCCACAGTACAATACTGGATGACGATTAATCTCGCCCTTAACACTGCATCTTCTCCCCACCAATCCTACCACTGTGGCATGCTGTTGTGGTGTCAGATGATTAACAAAGGTGCTATCGCTAGAGTCCAGGGTCTTTGGCTCTTCCTTGTTTGACAGGTGTGAAATTGTAGTGCATAACACTTTGTGGTCTGGCCAGTGTTTCTTTTGACAAGCTCGACTACAGTATTTCATGGTCTTACATTTCGAACATCGCAAGAACTTTACTCTCTCTTTAGTCTCGAACTTTACTCTCGAACTTTACTCTCCGATGTAATGGCCACAGCCATTACATTGATGGGACTTGTAGCTATTACTGTCGACTATTCTGTGTCCCACTGGAATAGTCGCTGGCCGTTTCCCTGTCTACTATCCCGGTTCCTCTTTCTAGTGCACTCACGAGCCACATGTCCAGAGCTACCACAAGCAAAACAATGGTCACATTCCTCACCTCTTCCGCGCTCTTTGCAACTCTGACGACCCCAACTTGGGTCCCTTGGCTGGTAACCACCTCTCTGGCCTCTGAAGGGGGATCCACCCCAGTCAGGTTTTGCTGATTGACTGCCTTGGGCATTGACTCTACCCTTGAGATCGTTGATCTCTGATTTCGGGAAGAATCTGTTGGCTCCCGTCTACACTAGGGCTTCTGACCTTTTGTTCCCCTCCCTCCTTGGGAACTTCGCAGGCACTCACTTTGGTCGTTTTTTGGCGTTCTGTTGCCAGTTTTGTGTTTCTCTTAGCTTGCTGTGAGGCAAGTTCATCAACTTGTTTCATAGTTCCTCATCAGTGAGTTCAAGGGTGCGAAGCCCAGTTTCAAAGGATTTCACGAATGTCTTCTGAATTAGTGAAGGGCCATAATTAAACTCGCAATCTGATTCCTGACTGGCAAAATTTACCTTGTTACGCAGACTTAAAGCACGGAGTAAGAATTGCTGCGGTGTCTCATTGCTTTGTTGGGATACTGTTGTCAGCTGTTGATACACCTGAGATGCAGCTTTCTCCCGGTAGTGGACACGAAGAATTCGCCGTAACTTCGCCAGGAAGAGTTCACTTAGTGTTTCCACATAACTCCTGAGACTACTATAGGGGGAGATCGCACGAATCACAGCATCCACAATTTGACTTTCCTTATAATCACGCTTAAGACCTAAGTCGATTTGATTCATTAGGGATACAAAAGTAAGTTTTTCTGTCTGTCCCGGTTCGCCTATCTGTTCCAAAAGTTTATATTCCCTGCGCAGTAAGAATGGGACCACTTTTGTCCCCGCCAGCTGGCACAAAATATTCTCTGCCCCTTTTTCGAGTTCCTATTTTTGATCTTTTCCTCGGCGGCCATTTTTTTGCTTTTTACCATGGGAGGTACTGTTTTTTTCCGCTTCTTCACTCAATTCACCTACTTTTTCGAGCGGGGGAACAGTTCCTTTTATGCAGGCGAGCAGTTGTTCTAGGTATGTCTGTGCGGTCTTTTCATCGCTTTCCATTTTACTATCTAATTCTTTTCTGATAATTTTGATCAACTGCATTTTGGTTTTCCCCGTTACGTCGTCTTCGATTCCTAGTATTCCCATCATTTCGGCTAGCCTGCCCTCATCTTGATCAAACAATCGTGCTTCCACTTGCAATTGCTATTACTCCATAATTAACATCAAAACAGTCGTACGGTTCGGCGATGTTCAAAACAGAAGCGGTGAATACACAAATTAAACACGTTAATTTATCCGTTTCATCGACTTTATGGCGGGGTTAGCTTATCTACCACTGTGACTGAACTGCTGTACTCTTACCGTTGGCATCTGACTGCAAATCAGCACCAGGAATTTTCCTTTGACCTTGTGAGCCACAGTTCGTCCTGGCTGGGTCGCCAAATTGTTACCCACGTCCCATTAAACCACCAGAAACACACAGCACTTCAAACATTGTATTTGTCGCTGAGCAAAACTCATACAATCGATTTCACTACGTTTCCCGTGAAACTGTCCCGGATGTATTAACCTACGTCACGCGTCACGAACTTCAGTTCTGTCTTTTACATTTCCAGTTACAATTATCAATGTTAACACCTAACATTACGTCTTCCGTGAGTTTCACAGGTTCTTACACCGAGGTAAAGCCCCAAAACCTTGCAACTCTGCGTCGGCTTCGACAAGAACTGCTAAATGTCGACAAGTTTTCCAGTGCAGTGCTCTCTAAGTATCGATTTCCCAAAATCTTGACCAGGAACGAACAAAAATGTTAAAATACTAATACATGCAGGCAGAGTCTATGGTAGCCTGCGAGCAAGCTCAATTGTGAGTCACTCGTGCGAGTATCTTGGCGGCGGAGCCGCAATTTGGAGGCGGTGAGAAGATTATTTTCCACTGCTCGCAAATCGCGGCTCCGCCGCCAAAATACTCGCGTGAATGACACACTAAGTGAGCTTGCTCGCAGGCTACGTCTACGGAGTGTTCAAAGTTTTACTTGTTTTGAAATTCTTTCGGTAAAACAAAATTTGATCGTGCAATTTCATTTACAAGACGAAGCTTACGAAGGCGAGATTTTCAAAGACCATCGTTCAGTTCAATATCTTTTATTCTTGATATGAGACGTCGGGGTTTGTTTGAACGCTTATTGTTTTATGATATATTATAATTTCTGTTTCATCGTTAGTCTATCCTTTATCCCTAAGCTTTGCCAGCGCCTCTTTCTCATACGCTTAATAATTTTGACTTTGATCGTGAGAGATAGCGCACGTAGAAAGACTGATTACGTGTAAATAATTCTCAAACCAATTCGCCTTGTTCCACCTTAAAAAAAGCAGAAAAAATAAACACGTTATTCACCGGCCTAGGTCGGTCAGTATAGGGAAAAACTGTGCCTTTGGTCGTGAGTACGGCCCTCGGCCTGGCCGTACTCAAGACCACGGGCACAGTGTTTCCCTATACGGACCTCCCGGCGGGTGAATAACATATATATCTTTGAACAATAATTGTTTATGACTGAGCAATTAGTTTTACTTGATGTTTGATTTAAAAATTGGATGCACGAATAATGTCTATATAATTAAAAAACAGGTAAAGATTATAAAATAGATAATTTGAGTTACTATTGCATTCCAGACATAATGCATCAATCAGCGGCTTCCTCCTGGAGGCATTTTTCGAGATTGTCAGATATTTGTTGCCCGAGGGTGTGGGGTGTTTTATTTCTTGATTAACAGTTACATTTGGTCATGAGATGAGATTTGTGTTCGTCACGTAAAATCTTTGTCTGCATTGTTCAATAAATTTTTCGCGGGCCTTAATTTGGGGCCGAAACGATTACGCTATCAGGAAATATACGTCAAACACTTCGTAATACTCACCGATTCCTCCATTGGTGCAGTAACGCCATGTGGTGGGCGAACACTTGGGCCTATATCTTTTGAGCTCGTACAAGTAAAACGCACCGCAGTTTATCACTTTAATTTGCAATGTCTTCTCGCATACATTGTTTGTTGTAGCCGCGCAAACTCTCAGAGTGACCTTCCCATCACTCGGGCTGGGATGGTTATCTCGGAGATAAAGTCGAACGTTGGTTCCACAAGTGTATCCAGCAGTAGGGACATCAGCAGCTAGTGCATTGCCAGCTTTTCCCGATACTTTGTACCAGAAATGCCACTGTCTATCAAGGTCTTCGTGGTCACATCTATCTTTGGCTTCCTGTAGGGAGGTAGCTGAACGATCCCATTCAGTGAGATCTTTAATGTCGTCAGATTCACAAGGACTTCCTAGTAAAAATAAATAATAATGAATGAATTTGTACAGCGCAGTCATTGATTGTTCTGGCAAAAGGATTAGTTTTTATAGAAAGTGCCGTGCTGTGTGTGTGGGTGCTGGGGTGGGGGGAGGGTTAAAGACTTCAATGCTATATCAACTAAGTCGATGTAATGTAAATTTGTCACCGTAAAGATATTTAGAAGCCTTAGCCCTTCGTCCGCGCCTATGTTGTGAAGTGCTTAAGAAATACTTCGCTTTGAAACCAACATTGAATAAAACAATAAACTCGAGAGTTCCTAGAAATAAAAATGTCATAATGATCATCATCTTAAAAGACCTTTTGGACAAAAATTCCATTCATCAGATGGTTGAAGATTTAGGAAGGAACAAGCGAGACCAAGCTTGCAACCGAACTCGTCTTAAATAAATCACACATTAATGAATCAATGTTTAAGGTCAGTCCCAAAATAGAAAGTCAATGTAATTTTCTCCAGTCAAGTAACAAAGTCTTGATATCTGGGATTTGGTCTTGAGATCCTTCCAGACCGAGTGACGACTTGTGATTT
>Ga0126336_10001488_pt1 | contig 12297 bp, 8 predicted proteins | sample SidCmetagenome_FD_92530 | JGI IMG/M metagenome (GOLD analysis project Ga0126336, IMG submission 92530) | Coral microbial communities from El Islote,Puerto Morelos, Mexico - Siderastrea C C metagenome | ecosystem: Host-associated > Invertebrates > Cnidaria > Coral | place: El Islote,Puerto... | reverse complement strand
TTATAAATAACGATTTTTCAGATTTTTCTTGCTATCATGTCACAGCGTTAACATTCACGTAGAACAATAAACGTTATAAAGCGCTTATGCTTTGTTTTTCATTCCATTCCTCGGGTGATAGGTCACTAGAATAGCCCTTTTCACAGTTTACCTTTCTCATTTGCATTACAATGTTTTTGAACGCGAATCGGTTGATCGCACGCCGATCATGATTCGTTTTCCCGTTGCATACTCTATCCACTCCTGAATTTCGTCCTCGTACGCTTCGGGATATTGCCAGATTATACTGGTGGTGAATAACATGTCGTGTGCTATTTTCAGGTCAGAAAAGCTAGAATTGTTTCTTCACACTTCGGTTTAGCTTATTCACGAGATTAAACGCAAGCTTACCATCCGCCGCATAGGATAATCCACCAAGCGGGTATTTAATTCTGAAGAAATGTCGAAATTTCTTTACAAATAGCTGCCAAACGTGAAGTATTCTTACAACATCAACAACTCTAAAGCCTGTTACTAGTCAATACATGACTCGTCAGCGCAAATTTACGGGCACCATCATTATTCCTTCGAGCTCAATTCAATTGCGGTAGCATCACACACTTCCCATATTAGGTATGATTGACGGAAGCGTATTGCAAAGTGCTCAGAAGTGTTTTGAAAAGAAAAGTCGCGTAGTAGTGAAAATGGTGGTAACAAAACTAACGGAAGATTGTTTTTTACAGTGTGGGATTTAAGACTTCGAGTTTCGACGTGTGATGACGATAAGTTCTTTCAATCCCCAGCCGACTCACATAAATAACTTATGTGTGTAGTTTCCACTCTGAAAAATTACTGCTTGTCATGCTGCCGCAATGATGCCGTCAGTGAAAGATCATTTTCCGCTAAAAAGCCAGCGAAGACTTATCGTTCAACAACTGCAGCGGGGTAGACTTAGTTATCTGGTGTTACTTTATGTGCTCAACTGATGTGGCAAGCGCTACAAACCCTATAGACTCTGCCAGTATTTTTATGGGTGGCAAAGACAACCCTGAGCTGAAACACCAAATAAACCTTTTTACTGATAGAGCAGCCATATTCATTTTGCCCCCTGGGCATCCCAGGGGGCAAAATCAAAATGGCTGCTGTATTCCCTGCAAACGAAGTTGACCCATATAGCTTTCGGTTGGAACTGCAATGTAAACAATGTCCAGGTTGTATTAGTAAACTTTGTGTTAGGCTGGCAACGTTGACTGATGGGACGGGAGGGAGGGGGAAGCGGGGGGTGCAAGGCTTTATCTTTTTTCTTTCAGAGATATTCTAGTAAAGATTATTAGATATTGGTCGTTTCTGTTGAGGGGGTACAGGATTGCAGGTTGACAAAATGGGTGTCCAGAGATTAAACGACAACAACAATGAGAATTTTATGCGATGTTCAGCGTTTAAAATTTAACTGACAAAAGCGATGGAATATTAGGGAAGTTCAGAGTTTAAAAAACAACAACAGTGATGAAATATTACAGGATGTTCAGCGTTTAGACGACAATAACAGCGATGACATATTACGGGGTGTCCATAGTTTAAACGACAACGGTGATGAATTATTACAGGATGTTAAGAGTTTAAAAGACAAAAGCGATGAGATATTACGGGAAGTTCAGAGTTAAAACGACAACAGCGATGAAATATTACAGGATGTTCAGAGCTTTAACAATTGACAACAACGATGAAATATTACAGGATGTTCAGAGCTTAAACAATTGACAACAGCGATGATATATTACGAGATGTCCATAGTTTACGGGATGTTTAAAGTTAAGAAGAAAACAAAATATCCATAGAAACGGATCGATTGGTCTTGCGGTAATTGATAAAAATTATGCAGGCATGGTAAACAAAGGCATGGGCTTGCAGTAAAATGAACCGGACAATGATGAAGAAAAGTTTTTGATTAGTTCTTTGAGTGGTCCGAGTTTTGTTATACGGATCGCTATAAGATGGAACGCACATGAATAAAATTCACTGTGTTCTAATTTGTTTCGGAAAAAGCGCGTACAAGAAAACTGTTTTATGTTAAGTAGGGCCATTTTCTTATCATTTATGGTCTGCTATGTTTCTGGTTGATAGGTTATTTACTAGCAAATTAGAAAAAAAAAAGCTACTGGGGAATATTGATCCAGAAACCTGCAAAAATGGAACGTAACCAATATTTTCTAATGCTAACTTTTTCTTCAACTCCGATTCTGTTATTTTACATAACTTTATCACTTTCACAGATTAGGTTGATCGATCGATACGTTTCTATGGATATTTTGTCTTCTCCTTAACCTTGAACATTCTGTCATGTTTCATCGCCGCTGTCATTTTTAAGCAGTACAGATTAAACGATTGTAAAACTTATGACGCCATCAGCAACCAATAGCAGAGCTTTATGTGAGTATTAACCACGCCTTTTACTTCATAAATCAGAGTCTTGGTTATTCAAGCCGCAGTGGAGCATCAGCCTTTGTCTAGGTAGGTTGTGGATAAAATTATGAATTGGAACTAAGCTTAAGCTAACTGTCCGCATATCTTTCGCAGGTTTTTGGTCCGCTTTCACACAGAAGGGATTAACAGTGGTATTATTACGATACATTAGGACTACGATATCCAGGGTAAGTACAGGCTAATTCAATATTATCATAGTCAAATTCGTTTGTTTGAAAATGGTCTATAACGATTAGATCAGTCACTCAGGGATCCACAGAGACCCTAACAATGGTTACGTATAACTTGGCAGACAATCATACTCGTTCACCGTTGATCGTCGACAATTCAAAGCCATTGATAAAAGCCTAAATGCTTTTGATATTCATCAAGTAGTTGTTGGACCTATTTACTGCCAAAAAAAGGCGATTAGATGAATGAAGCTTTCAAAGATCAAGGCCAAGCAAAGAATCGAAACGTGAACACGGAAGTTTTTAGCTCGGAGCTCTTCACCGAATGAGTATGCACATTTTCATTTCCAGCGGTCACCGACAGTAAGATATCTTCAAGCTAGTGCCGTATTTTTACCGTTCATGTACTTGACAAAATGTCCTAAATTGAGTACAGTTGCTAAAAAAAATTGCTGGCTTTGCAATCAAAACAAATTAAACCTCTCTTTATTAATCAGTGCCGACACTTGCGAGTCGAAACTTTTTGTTTTTCTCAGCAGAACTAGAAATGGCAATTAAGGAAACAGTGTTCCTTCTCCTCCTTGTGATATTGCCAGTGTCAATGGAAGTTAAAGAGCCCGCAAAGCCCGGAGGTTAGTACGAATTGGAAATGAAAACGCCTGAAATTAGGCTTAAACAAGCTTATAAGAGGGTCCCTGGTCGCTAGCGTCCCAGGCTGTCCTATTTTCTCTCTAAGGTCACTGGTCTTCTATTAGGTTAAGGATGGGGGGGACGGACAGAAGTAGGATTATGTGTTGACCTTGTTTTTCGTTTTGACGGCCTGTTTATGTCTGGGCTATCATCTAATTTAATTTCTCTTTCACTTTCTTTCACTCCGCCTTTTCGGGCTTAATTTGGTATACTTGATAGCCAGGTGAAGTTTCAAGACAAAAAGCAGCTCAGTTTAAAACAAGAGAGCCGGTGCGCAAGGACTTCCAAGCTAGATTTGTAACACTAAGCAGGAAGTTAAAAGACCGACACGCATTGGAGCACTTTTGGGCGAAGTCGGAGTGTCAATCAAAACGAGTTGGGTTCCACTGAATAGAGAGAAATTTTTCTTCTTGTTTTTTTCGAGTATGCGAATTGAGGGTTTATTTTATTGTTAATTTTTTAAAGAACAAATATATTTCTCCTAACATTTGCTGTACGTAGCCTGTAAAGACCTTTTAAGTTGGTAGCAACTGAATAGGTTACCATCGCGTTTAGCAACTGAAGGTTTTCGGAAATTCCAGTGGGAAGCCTTTGTGCAGGCTCTCTATGGGGATTTAGAATTAAAAGAAAACTGGTCAGCTGTTAAGACCAAGGGAAGACGAGGCGAGACAGTTGGAAAAAGGGGTGTTGATGGGCAATATCTCAAAACAAATTCGCGCAAATTAAATCTCGATTGATATCTTGATTTAATGGTGATAAAAAATGTTTTTTTTTCCACAGTATCACTCAAAAAATTGTTTGCGAGCTTCTCTGCCAAAGAGAATGACGCAGGGAATGAAAAGAGTATCCAAGAACAGGTGAAAGAAGACATACAAGAGATTAAGGACCTGGTTAAGCAGAAGAGATTCAGAAAGAAACGAAAAATAGTTTTGAAACTACTGGATGATCTGTCTGCAAAAGTTGAACGTTGCGGAGGTAGGTGGAAAATGAAAGCAGGTTTGAATGATGAATCGAGTCCTATTAGGCCTGTAATGATAGGGGAATTCTAAAACGCGTGCAGTTTTAAAATCAGCGGGACACTAATTTAATTATTTAAGCAGGGATTAAGCTATAAACAGTCTATTTCTCAAGAATTTTTTCACATCTAGGATGGGAAACTACATATTTCTAGATAAAGATTATTACAAAAATTTATGCCCTGGAAGATATTTCAATAATAATATGATACCGGATCATGGAGTCACACCACCTTCTTCTCGGATCTACTAGGGTTTTTGTTTTTAGATAACAAACCTCTAAAACTCAGGGATGGATAGAACTGTTTCTCGTATTTCTCTAAAGAAGAAAGATTTGTTATTGTTTTAAGCCTAGGGCGTTTTAAAACGTTGTAAACTAATGAAACGATGATTAACTGAATTTGGAATACAAAGTCCAAAGTGTGTTCACTTCATAACTTCCACAAAGGGCATCCATCTAATGTAAAAATCCTAAGCGTAAAATAGACAACTCATTAGAAAGAGCAAACACTGAAAATTTTAGATTAAAGGGCTGTATGGTTCTTGGGATGTCTTTTTCCATAGGCGTAAAAACAATTCGCCAAAAATATTGGCTGATTTCAGGTTGATAACTGGATCTATTGAGCTTTTTAAAGGTTAAACCTATTTCTCGTGTACCATTAAGATAGCCTGAGACAAGAGAGGATGAAGCAAGCGGGTGAAATTTATTACTAGTTCGCACCCACGCTGCGAAAGTTTTTTATCTGTTGTTCCCATGTCACAGACTGAACCAAAAATAGATTGCAAATAATTTTTATCGGAAGAGGCCCATGTATGGTGGATTCGCTCTCTTCCTTCATCCTCTCTGGCCTGAGAACAGGTTTTTCAGGGGATGGGCAAAACAAACAAACAAACAAACAAACAAACAAATAAATAAAAATAAACAAATAAATAAATCAAAATGGTTTTGTTTTCACAGTATCACTCCAAAATGTGTCTGTAAGCTTCCCTGTCAACGAGAATGACGCGGGAAATGAAAAGAGTCTCCGGGAAGAGATGAAAGAAGATATTGAAAAGATTAAGGGAATAGTTCAGCGGAAATGGAGAAAGAAAAGAAAACTGAAGGTTCTGAAACTACTTGATGGTCTGTCCACAAAAGCTGAACGTTGTGGAGGTAGGTGGTAAAAGAAATCACTTGTTATTGGTGAATTGAGTTCTATTTGGCCTGTAATGATGGGGGAGATTTCAAACTCGAGCTGTAGGAAACTTATTTGTAATTTTAAGGGCAAATCTGGTTGTTATTTTTAATGAAATGCGATGTACACTCCACCATCTAGTCCGCCTCTCCAGGAGAGCACTTTGGATTGAATTGCATGCAGTCCGTTTCGGTGTCCGTCTATTTGTGTTATTAACTTCAGAACTTCAAACTTTAATTGTAAAATTTCATTAATTCGTCAACACTTCTTTTTCTACATACAAACCCTGAACTTCTTAGTTTTCATAAAGACCTCTCAGTGAGTATTCTGTCTTCCCTTGATCTGTTTCTCTGATGAAGAAAGATGTTTGAAAGCCACAAGTCAACCAGGTGTTTACATTGTAAATTTTATGTCAGGATTCTATTTTTTCATATTTAGCTTTTTTATGTCCTTCAGGTTGTCCGCCTGGCTGGGATGCTCATGGAAATTCATGTTATTACATCGACGATTCTCGAACCCAGAAATGGAGTGATGCTCGAGAAAATTGTCAGAACATCACAGCAGATCTTGCCATAATCAGATCGGCCGAAGAAAACGACTTCATTTTAAACCTGTTAAAAAAGCGGGATACGATCTCAGTGTATGGCGTGTGGCTGGGACTACAGCGAAAGACTGACTCGAAGTTCTACTGGATTGACGGCACTCCCCTAGAAGGGCATTACAACAATTGGAAGATCGGGGAGCCAAACAATTATCTGGGAAGACCCGAGAACTGCAGTAACATGTATGGAGATCATGCGGGAGGAGGATTTTTGGCCGCAGGAAAGTGGAATGATTTGACATGCGACTCGCATTTGGCCCCCTCTGTTCTGTGCCAGAAGACATTTTGACGTGGCCAGCCTAATTTTAAGTTGTGAAGCTGGCTTGCTTTTGTGACTATAGTAAGTTAAAGGTTAAGAGCCTATGTTAAGTTAAAGGGTAAGTAGCTAATTCCCGTATTTGCAAGAGCATGTCATTTGTTCAATAAACGGTCAACTTGTGCAGTTAGCTGCATTTTGAGGTTGAACTGAATCAGCTGAAAAATAAAAGTGGTGCTGGCAAAGTGATGTGAATTGTTTTTGTGGTGTGGGCTTGATAAAAGAATTATATATTTTCTACAGTTAGTACTCCATGCAGAATTTACATTTGAAGGGGTCTGGGCATGTGGTTTGTCCATATATCCCGTACAGGGTGGGTTGGGAAACACCGGGACAGACTTATTTCGGTAACAGGATGCCCATGCGTGGCTTTACTCCCTCGCCTTCCGTAGCATCCACTTTGCAGTTGCCAGCTTGTGAAAAATTTAACGACGACAACAACATCAACATCTTTTTTACACACGGTAAAAATATATATCACTTAATACAATAGAAAATAAACTTTGTCTACTGGTTCCAAGTGAGAGTCCGATGCGAAAAACCATTTAGTAATACCTTTTTTAAAGAGGCCCAAGGATTTAGCTGTTTTAAGTTCCTTCGGGAGATTATTTTACATTATTATATGGCAAGCAATAATTCTCCAGGCTATTTGGAGTATTCTGATTGGTTATTTCTCGGTCGTGATTTTACAATACGGACCATTACGATGGAAAAAGGCCGTTTGCATTTTTTCGCCCACTGCCACACACTTGCGAGAAATTCAAATGGAGAAACACAAAATTTCAAAAACTTGACTAAACTTTAGGACACAGTTAAACGCGAAAAAATCTCGAAAATAATTGCCTTCTGAAGACTTAGTCTAGGCGACAAGGGATAGTTATACGAACATTTACCAAGCGAGTTTTTAAACCCTGAGGGATAAACACTTTGCGACTTTTTTAATTAGCGAGAGCCAGAAACAGTTTCAGAGCTTTATTACAAGATGCATGACCATAGTAGTGTCGACAATGCTAAAAATACAATGACTGACATATGAAAACGATTGAACTGAGAAAATTAAAGCTTAAAAGCATACCTGAGTCCGAGCTTCCATAACCACACGCTGTCCCGAGCTTTTCATAACAGTGCACCTGATAGTGTCCGCAAAATGATGGAGAATATTCACACAAGACATTACATCTCCATGACTTTTAGCACAGCATTCAAGTCAGTGAAATGTTTCTCATAACATACGGAAGCCCAAGGCATTTGAAAAAGTAAGTGGGGCTGATTACATGTCGTGCTGGGCGTAACTAAAGTGCAGAACAGCAGACCGTGGAACCTGCGGAACCTACATTTTTTCCTTTTTTTTTGGAGGCTTTCTTAACACTTTTCAAAATTTCGTTTTCGGTTGGACCGTTGCAGAGAATTTCGTGAAGAGAAAAAAACGTTTTGGAGCCCCGCAATGACTCTTCGGCGGGATTCCCGCGGGACATGCGAGATCAACTGGTCCGAGTCACATGGTGCCGGCATTTGGCAACATGGTGGAGTGGAGAGCAACAAATACGAGGTTAAAGCCTATTTATGGCCATGTGCTCAGTTCTTTAGCGGCCTAAAACAGCCGAATATCATAATTAACATTCCTTCAAGTAAAGATTGCCTCATAGCAATTCACTGTTCACTTAGTGCATGGACACGAAATTTCATAAAATAAGCCAAAACTAGAAAGTTCAGTACTATTTATTGATGACTATTCTCGTGGGGCATGTTACTTGATCACTCGATCCTGTTCTTATACTTGTTTGTATTCGGCTTTATACTATTACCAGACTACTCATTATTATACTGAAACGGAGGTTCAGTATTACCGGGCTTAAGTCATGTAAGACAACCACCCTGACAGAGCGGCTGATTTTGATACCTATAATTTATAATCCCTGGGATGCGATATTTTCCCCTCTCCATATTGTTATAGCAGAGCCCGCGCGCGTAGAGCGTCAGCAGAGCACTAATTTATAAACAAATTTGGTAACCTATAGATGCGAAGGAAGCCCCAAGACAACGCGATGGGGGATGGGGTATGCCATCTTTTCTTGGCGGGAAATGGCGCGGTGCTTTTGGGCAACCGACGTTTTTTTGGCGGGAAATCGCGCGTATGACCACCGTCGCTTTTGAAAAGGAGGTTTTTTGTTAAAGCTTAGCTTGTTTTGCAAAACGATTCACATCGACAGAAGTGAAGTTAAGAACTTGAGAAAAAAGACCAAATATCTATAAATGGAAAGAAAAAGTTCAAAAGAATACTCAGTTGTCTTTTTAGTGGAAGGCAAAAAGTTCAAGTTACGAAATTTGCTTTCGAGGACTTCATCTTTGTTGTAGGTTCTGCTGCGAACTCGGTCGGCGCAATGCTTGAGCTCGCAGCATTTCGCAGCCTTCCCGAAGCCAAATGTAGCAGAACTAGTGCGTTCTGTTTTTTTTTCTGTACACAATCATTGTTTTTGCGGCGGTCTGAACACATTTTCCCAGGAAAAACACCAGCATGATCATGTCGATAGGCATCTCGTCACAGGAAAAGAAAATAAGTAGTAAAATCAACATCTACGAGGCAGCGTTCATGGCTTAGTGGAATCATACCGCTCTGCGATGCCGGAAAGCTGGGTTCGATACTCACCGGGGACAAAAAGTTTTTTCTTTCCTTCTTTTTTTCTTTTTATTTAACGACTTGAACTAGAGTATTTTCACAAATTAATAAATACCAGCAAAAAAACTGTTGAGCTCCGCTTTTAGGCTTGGCTAAATCTATTTATAATAAAGTTTCGATATAACGCGCGCTCTGATTGGTTGAAACAGCGTGCTTTATCAGAGTACAGATGCACGGAGTAACCCGTGAAGTCATTCTGTGCGCGCTGGCAAGCTGAAAACCTTTCTTGCACTCGCTTCAAGCTATGAATAAAACTTGTTTTCTTGCAAATTAAAGCCAATTTCTTTACAAATGTAAGCAAAGCTATATTATAAAAACAAATAAAAAAGCCAAAACCGTGCTTTGTTCTGTGATAAAGCACGCAAGGAAGTGACGAGAGCACTCAAGAAGTAGAGAAAAGCACTCGTTGCGGCTCGTGTTCGCCCTACACTTCTTTCGTGCTCTCGTCACTTCCTTGCGTGCTTTATCACAGAACAAAGCACGGTTTTGGCTTTTTTATTTTTTAAATATTTTTTTAATATAATCACCAGTCCACTGACTGCTTCGAAAGCGATGTTCAGAATGTTAGGTAAGGAAATGGCCGTTTTATTATTAAATAGAGAGTTTTTCTATCGGGGATGTTGGTGGGGGTGGTGGAAATGGGGTTTTAAGGGTCTTTAATTAAAGCAAAGGGGGCCGGGAGGAGCTGGTGTTCAGAGTGAACCTATATTTTTTGCTGACGCGACCTTAGCCGAAATATGCCATCACGGTCAAACTTCAATCAATCAACGGTCACTTATCAAATTACTATTTACGTCATCATTTTTAAGCAGTCACGCTCACCCCATTTCACCACTATCAAACGGTCAGACAAACAAAGACTGCAAAGAGAGTGACTTTCTACACAATCCGAAATTTTATCGTATGTTTGATGCTGCATGTACAACAAAACAGTTGAGTGCACTTGATGATGTGGTTAACAACAAAGACGTTTGCCTTAGGAACAATAGTTATAAGATCCGCAAGCCAGGCATAACAATGGAACATGCCATCAATATGAGATACAATTTTTGCTGTAAACAATAAATGTACATCATGTGATCAATTTTTTTCCATACCAAATGCTAAATTAAGGAATACCCCAATTAAGTGGTCAGTCAGTTCAGTATTTCCCAAGGGTGGCCGCTTTAAAATAGAAGTTTGACCGTATTGAAATTGCTATCAGTTTGTGGGAAAAGTAAATGTAATTTCTAACAAGTGGAGCATTTTAATCGATATTTAGTTGTTTCTTTGCTGGTATTTCGTTCACACGTAAACAAGTTATCCCTACCTGGAGCGTTTACAAGGGCAACCATATCCCGCATTCATGGTTAAACCTGTGCTAGGGCATTACCCTACCACCTTGTGAACAGGCTCCAACAGTAGATCCCTTTGCAGATTTAGCAAATGGGTAACGTGCACCTAAGCCCAAATCTTTTTATTAGCCTAAGCCTTGTTTTATGGAATATTTCGGTGCAATTATATTTGATTTGGTGAAATCCTCGATTTTTGTGACCTGTTGAATGTGACGACAATTATTTTGGTCCAGTACCGAGCAGCTGGAGATCTGGCACGAGCAGGAGCTGTCACTGACAGTGACATAAGTTCAGGAACCGAGATTCTCTCGCGTCTGAGTAGCGTAGAAGCAATATTAAGCTAAATTTCATTCAAACTAAGCTACAAGTTGATCATATACTGGGGAGCTACACGGACTTCCTGCCATACGGAGCTTGCGCCCGCAGTGCTAGCGGCAGTGAAAACCGAGTTCCGTAACATTGGGTACATGATGATGGATTACATGATGTCATTTGCTAATTGTCTAGTTTCCAGCTCGAGCTAGAGGGCAAGAAAGCAACGGGAACGAGTTGCATAAAACTTAACGGCCGGCGAAGCTTATAACGCCAGACGTTCACTCCAGTCAAAATCACTGTTTTAACGTCTGTCGTTAGCTGTTACATCCAGCGTTAGGTTTTTGCAATGATAGATAACCAACGAGGTGCATAGCGGCAAGTTGGTTATAATTATTCGATATCCAGCAATTCCGAGTAGAAGAATTGTTTTATTCAAAACTCAACCACTATAATTGATAATCAAGACAGAAAGAAAAAATGAGTAAGAGATAAAAAAAGACAAGAATCGGTTGCATGACCGAACGAAAAAGGCGCCAAAAGCTTGCTAAGTGTGCAGCGTTTCTTTCCAAAGCTGAATGAATCAAAGTGAAACTGGTCCGAACCGAAGTGAACGAAGTGGCACAAGTTTTGGGAAAAAATCTACTAATTTGTGGCTCTGAAATGTGGTACATGTTTGATTTTTCTTGAAACACTGTTATAGCGGAGCTCGCGGAGCACCATGGGTAAGCAAATTTGGTAAACCCATTGATCCGCAAAATTTTGGTTCTGACGTCAGCGTACGTCCGTCCATCCATCCGTCCGTCCGTCCGTACAGACTCTGGGGGAGGATGAGGGGAGTCCCAAGACAACCCGACCGGGGGAGGCGGAATGCAATCTTTTCTTGTAGCTGATATAAACAATATGGCGGCTGGTTCCTCGTACGCCCGATTATCAATACGATAATCGTAATACATTCTTGGAATGAAGACTTGTAACAGTTCATCATGAAAAGGAAAAGGATTGCTTCAATCTCGATGGCGCATACAGAAGACATTGGAGAGCTTGAAGGCAGGAAATCCTTGTTCGAGGACATACTTGCTTTTTTCAAAGCTAAGGAGACCTGGAAAGAACCCGGCGACTTTCGTTTAGATTTTCAAGTCGTTCTTTCAGTTCAGTGGTAAAGTAAATTACAGATTTGATTGTGGATTTACATTATAAAAATTGTTTAATTGAGCGACTTTACATGTTTAGTAAATTAGGGTAATTTTCTTGAAATGTTTTAAGAACTTGTTTAAAATAGCTGTGAAATTACCTTGTAGTTCCCGTTTGCCGGCTTGCGAGTAACTTCAGTCGTGAATGTGAATGACATTTCATGTTTTTGAAGGTTTTTTGTCCCTTTTTCTGTATTTATTCATTAAAGGAATTTTTATTAGTGAGTAATCTGATATTATTAGGCTTAACTTAATTACGCTCAATTTCCTTTTGAACTTTTATTGTGCGTAATTTTCAATATTTTTCTTAGAGCAATTCTAGTGTATTTTATTCGAAAAGTGGAAATCGT
>Ga0126336_10001487_pt1 | contig 12298 bp, 7 predicted proteins | sample SidCmetagenome_FD_92530 | JGI IMG/M metagenome (GOLD analysis project Ga0126336, IMG submission 92530) | Coral microbial communities from El Islote,Puerto Morelos, Mexico - Siderastrea C C metagenome | ecosystem: Host-associated > Invertebrates > Cnidaria > Coral | place: El Islote,Puerto... | reverse complement strand
ACTAAACTAAGGAATTTCCAGTTCAAATTCCTCCACAGACGTATAGCAACGAATTCCTTTCTTTTCAAAATTCGAATATCGGATACAGCTCTTTGTTACTTGTGTAAAACAGACGAGGAAACATTAATTCATCTTTACTGGGAATGTTCAGTTACAAAGTGTGAAGGAATTTTTCGTTTCAATCCATCTTATACCAGCCTCGCACGTTTTAGAAATGTGTGAATGTTTAGGCTTCGGAGGAGAGGAAGATGATGTATTACTAAACCACTGTTTGCTCCTTGCAAGATATTATATCTGTTGTTGTAAATTTAAGAATATCTCTCCATGTATCGGAGAATACGTGCAAGGGCTGAAATTCAATTTTGAAATTGAAAAACAAGTTTCTATGGTGACAGGTTCAGAGAACAAATTTCAGTAGAGATGGTGCAAAATTCTCCAGCCACTATAAGAAGTGGCTTCTTACACAACTTTAATCTCCTCCTTCTCTTTAATCCAAAACCAATTTTTGCTTAAGCATTTTTTTTAGCAGGGCTCCTCCTCCTTTTTTATCCTGCTATCCGTCTACTTTGCCTTAAATTTGTTCTCCCCCCCCCCTTTTTTTCTTTTAGTTATTTAGTTATTTATTTATTTATTTATTTATGTTTTAGTCATGTGAACCTGTGTAAATGTGAACTGTTACAATAAAGCGTTAACTGAAAAAAAAAAACTTTGGAATCCATGGGAAGCGAATGGTTAAATATATAAAATATAATAAAGGAAAAATAGGAAATGGGGAATGAATCAGATAATGTTGATAATGCTGAAGACTGTTGCAATAATGATGAATTTAGTTACTGAAAATGACAACGGCCATGAGAAGAAAGATGAACGGAACACTATCCAGGGTTTGAAGGCAATTAAAGAAGTAATGTACAAGAACAAACGAATCGAATCTGAAAACAAACCTATTAGTGGAATGTTTGAAGGCCTAAGACTACCTTTTGGTGGTGGTAGTATGGAAGAAGGCCTCGTGGCAGTCGGCTCTCCTGCAGTGATGCTCAGTGCTGTGGAGAAAAAGGCAATTTCATACGTTATGCAAGGGACGCTGGTATTAAATTGGCTAAATGAAAAAGTTACCATTATAGTGCCTTAAATAATATATTATTTGTAACAGTCATATAATAAAAGAGACAATTGAAATGCTTGTTCTCGTTCTCGTTCCTGTGCGTTTCTAACAGACCAGCTTTCCGATTAAGGTCATCCCCCTTGGCCTGGCCGTTAAGCGGTGTATGCTGTCAGATTTGGCTGGTTTGTTATGTTGGCAGCAGATTACCTGTTGATGATACTGGATGGCTTTTTGCATTTCCTGTCGGTATTCTAATAGTATTGTTCGAGGCTGCAAGAAAATGAGAAACAGTGAGTTGAGCGCTTTTTTGATAGCTAGTTGTCCGAAGGTGGCTCCATTTAGGTTAGGCGTGGGAGTCAGAAGATCCGAGGAGTTGGCCTCAAGAGGGTGCAAAAGGACGGGTGAATTGGCAAGAAATGCTGATTAACGGTATGGAGGAATTCCAACCCAGTTGTGTAACGTTTTCAAGTTATAAGTTATAAGTTTCCTGTCGAAATTCACAGACGCGACGCGAGGGGAGCGCCAAAAATTATAATTTTTGGCGCTCCCCTCGCGTCGCGTCTCCTCGAAATTTCGCGCGCGCGCGTGTGTGTATTTCGCCCGCCCTACAATCGCGATCGCCAAAATTAGAGACTACTCGCAGTTTAGACCGGCATAGGTGTGGAAAGAGTTTTTGTCGCATTTGCTTGGCCTAACAAATTTCTGAACCAATAATGAATGGTATTCGATTCCAATCGATAACGATCAATGGCCGATCGATCGATCAAGGAAAATTCATCGACTGACATAGATTGTCATCACTTACTGTCACCAATAGTCTGATAGTTATCCATTGCACTGGTGACATTAACTCAACAAGTCTTTCATGCACAGTTTTAAATGCCTTTCCACGGCTCTTTTCTTCATTCGCCATTACCGTGTGACCAATGTCAGCTAGGCCTCAAGTCATTATTGGGAAAGAGAGACGCTTTCTGCGAGTATCTGCGTGTAAGATGATGGATAATAGATCTTGACTGCGCTAAAAGTCAAAGGCTGTCGATATCAATTTCTATGTGTATAACAATATGCCGATACTCAAAAATCATCGATCGATATCAATTTGAAAGGCCTTCACAGATACTGTATTTTCGCTTACCTTGCACCACAAGTTTTATCTCTCGCTTTATTTTCCCGTAAGGGTTATACGCTATGCAAACGTATGTCCCCTGATCTTCTAGCTTCACGTTTTTGATTATCAGATATCTTCCAAGTTTCATCTTAAATCGCGCAAATTTGTCAGTGATATAATGACCTTCGGGTAATTTTTGCCAGGCTGTGAGTGTTCTGTTCTCCAGGGAGTCCTTTGTTCCAGACACTTTGCATCGTAACTTCAAGGTCTGCCCTTCTCTAACTATGTACTGTGGCCTGATTGTTCCGATTATAGAGGGAGGACCTAAAATTGTTAAAAATATAATGTGACTTTTGAGTGCCGCCAAATTATGCCACTAACTCTCTCCTCCGCAGCGGCTCCTGTTAGTAAACACCAGTGAAAGAAAAATACGGGAGCGGGAACGCTGGAGAGAGAAAACGGGAGCGCAGGAAACGATGGCAGCGTTCCCCGCGCGCTTTTATTTTCCCTCTTCTCAGCCTCCGTGCGTTTTTTCCCAAGCTTGCAGTCAAGGCGCGACTGCAGGAGGCCTCTGCGGAGGAGAGAGTCACTAACTGAATAGCCCAAAGCTACACAACCGTGAACAAAATGCACGTCTTGTAAAACCATGAAATGCTGCTAACGCTGAAGGAAACCCTCAGCTCGGGTGGACCCGGGATATCGCTAAGTTTTGGTTGGTTCCTTGACAGAGGGACGAGGAGTATTGGGGCAAATAAGCGAAGGGAAACGAGGCACGAATGAGATGTCCTGGCAAAGAAACATGTGCATCACATTAGAGTGAATTCGTATAGCCCGTTTCTCGTATGCTAATAAGGAGCATAATATACTAATGACCGGTTTGAGTACGCACGAGCGATTCACGATTGAGATGCGTTTCCTGTGCGTACCTGTGTTCAGCATATGCCAACGAAAATAAGTATTTTGAAAAAGACACGGAGTAGAACAGTAGAAAAATAATACTTGGTACACTAGGTTTCAAGTTTTCATTTCAAAAAGAACGCTACAAACTCCGCAAGGCAACTCGCGTTACATGTATAGCACGAATTTCTGACGCCTGTGGCAGAGAAACACTAGTGCCGATACTTGTTCTCATGCTGCCGGGTATGCAAACAGTGGAAGAAAAGAATAGCTCATTTAAAGGCTTGTTATCTTGAAATGGTCACAATTAGGAATTTAAAGGATGGTTTCAGTTATGCAAGCTCAGATTCTTAATTTTCTTCTCATTAACATTTAGTGATTCTCATTAGCATAAAAGAAACGGGTTATACGAATTCACTGTATTCTAAACTTTTTACCTCAGACATGCTGCTTGAGTTATTAAAATAATTGTTACCAGCGTAGTTTTCTTATAACCCACAGCTAATGAACTTATAAATTAGATTTAACCTGTCAGTTAAGTTTGCACCTGTTCGTGCAGCGAGAAAACATTTCCTCGTACAAGCTTAACATTCGAGCTTAACTTACGTTAACTAAGAAACTCAATCAGTAAAAATTCGCTTAGGATATTTGCTTGCAAGTTGTTTGTGTTCAATAAAGTAACGACCTTGGGCCACCCACAAAGTGGGGGGTATCCATTTACCGCTTCTTTCAGCAGCCATATCAGTCGCCAGTAAACCGTATTCACTTGCATGTTGTTTTGACTGTGGTAATTTTGAACTCCAGTAGCGCTGGCGCCGGCCTTGTAAACAGCCAAGTAATTAAAAAAAGGAGTTCTGCTCGTGTTAAACAAACTTAATAGGGAACAGTTCACTGATCATCTTTTGTTAAACGTAAATATTTTGAATTCTCTTACAACACTGAAATGTTTCCAGCTATGGCGGAACTGCACTTAAACAGTGGGGGGTGGAAAGGTTATGTCCCCAGGCCCGCATGAAGAATAACAACTGAAATGCTTCCTTCCATGTAAGTGCTGGCAAACATGGAGGAAAAGCCAGGATACTTGAAGCCTATGATGGATTTACACAAATGGCGGTTCAGAGTTAATCCATCATTATCCATGGTAAGAGCAAAGGCTTGGGAAGTGAAAATAAAAACAACGGTGAAATTATCCTGTTAAGTTTGTATAACATGTATAATGCTCGACCATCAAAAGTACAAGTTAAAAGCTGCTACATTTCAGCATGGGATGAAATAAATAATAGAGTTATACTTTAAAGTTTGAAAACAGCTATGGCGAAATGATACTAAAACAATCGTACATTGTTCCTGTTCAATTTTCGTTCAGTCTACGCAATTGTCCAACAGCATCAGAATAACAAATGTATTAGTTATTGATTTGCATTTTTAAACAACGAAATGAAAACTCGGCGAACCAAAACTCGACCAAATAGATGAATGTTCTTTCATAAATATAAGAATATACGCTATTGTTTGGGTGGGAAGCATGCTATCAGCGTTAATTTAATTAGAGGTTTGATTTCGACGATGGATAGTCCTTACTGGGTTTGTTATCAGCCGGACAATGAAAAATGCTCCTATAAAACTTACTCCAAGAAATAAAAAAATGATTTTCAAACGATGCTAGTTGAGGTCTCGAGTTAACCCATTGTAAAGTTAAGAATCGCGACATAAAAGCGGTCTGCAAGAAGCTATTAAGCTGTAACAATAGTCTCAATTTGCCCTTAACGCCCACTTCGAACCCTTATCCTATACGAAATGAATTTTAAAACAATTAACAATCAACCTTGACTCCCAAGGTGCTAATTAGATTTCACAGAACTAGACAACTATGTAAGCTTTCTCTTTGAGCTTCAATCACTCTCTCTGGTTCTTCATTTAAACGCTTCCCTCGCGTATATCCTTTTTTTTTTCAAAGACGAACTGCAACGTTAAGGGCTGACATTGTACAGTGTGTCACTGTCATATCACCCTCTTAATGAATTCTTTTAGTTTAAGTACAGTCACGAATAGGGCAATAACAAACACATCCGTACGGCACGAAGAGCCCTATTACCTGATTGTAACTTCACAAATCACGCCTTTTGTCTTTTATTGTTTGCAATGTCGTTTTAAAATAGCGAATGACGACCAGGACATTGAACAGAGTCGGTGAATTGTGTTATCTACTCTCCAATCTCCTCGCCAATTAAGAGTGCTCCGTACTGTCGTGTTTTAGAAGGACACTTTCAGCCACGTGTTTCCGATTTCTTGTTTAGCTTTTTCATACCCCGGGCCCGCATGTACAAGACAAAAACCGACCTTTGAATGCAACAACGAAATAAAAAGACAAGGGAAGGCAACTTAGCCACGCGCGCCATTAATTGACTACTCTTTGTGGCACTCAGTGATCCATTGTTAAACGCTTTTATATTTTCAATGTCGATCCACTTGATATTTTGAGATAGCATAGGTGTGAGTAACACAGAAATCAAGTGAGGTGAATGGAAGCAAATTGGTGTTTATAATAAACAAAGAGAAAAGCGCGTATTTGTGTGCAGTTGGCACTACACAACGTAGCAGAACACACCCCGCACTGAAGCCCGTTGGCCAAACAGACATACCTTTACAATGAACTGCTACAACAAGTAATAAAATGAATTCCAGGGAGACCATCTTGATAGGCAGGATTCTTTCACCAAGCGGTTTTCCGTTTATGATCAAGAACAGCTGCTGTCCGCGTTCCTTCTCAGTTCACACTCTGTTGAAAATAATAGGAAAAAAAGGCTGATTGAAATTTATATGGAAATAGGAATAAAGATATCGATTGCCAGAAAGAATCTTGCATGTAGCGAGAAACTTGTATAGAAAGAGGTATTCAACAGTTGTCTTTTCATCAGAAGGGGGTTTAGACAGAAATGAGTTTCACTGTTGCACACCGCACCACAGGGAAGAATTAGCATCGGGATAATACGGCTCACAACAACGTAACACAGATACAACCTGCAAGCGTTTGCCTCGCCTCCCCTGTCTGTTTATTTCTAAGCTTCACTACTTAACTTCACTACTTCAATTTATTGAGAGATTCAGCCACGGACGCGTCGAATTACATCTTAACGCTTATTAGTGCGTGCACTACTTGTGAGATTTGCACCCGCAACGCTTGAGTTGATGTCGGCAAAAAACATTCTAGAGAAGAGAAATCTAAAACCACTTTGCTCGTTAAGACTCGAATGTGTACTCCATTCCCAAAGCGCCGACGAAATTAATCCTGTTTTTGTCAGCGAAGACTCTTGCTGCCTGGGACCTCATATCGACTCCCTGTTAATGGCTTGTACCATGTGGTTCACAAATCCGGCTTCTCAACAAGTGATATGCGTGCCAATATTTAAGAATTAACCAGCTGAATAAGAAAATTCGAACTAATAAAGCACAATGTTAACTGTAATCCTATGATAGCATAGAGGCCAAAGCAATAAATCATCTTAACCCATGCTTTCAACATTGAATAATAGGTCACAGATTGCCGCCGCTAAATCAAGCCTCCATGATGTGTAGAAAGCGACACGGAATGCGAAAAGATAATCAGCTAAACTTCACACCCATTGCTATCGGTTTGGATTGGAAAAACGCAGACAAAAAAGGGGGGAATTTTGTAATAGTTAGAACACGTGCAGGCTGTGACGTTCGCGGTTATCAAGGCATGGTCATCAATCATTTCACATGACTCTGCCACTTCTGAGGAAAGCTTTCACATATACACATGAAAAATGTCCTGTTGAAATTCCGAGTCGAATAAAAGACACGCTGAGCACTCGCGCTCAGTCAGAACACACCTTCACCTGCAGCGCCAAGCGGCGATCACCAAGCAAGCAGTTAGGTACGTTATGGTTACAAACTAAAATGCCATGTATTTGCTAAGGCTAGCTATAGAGCCAGACAAATTCGAGCTGCGATAGATTTCAATCGGTCCGACAGTACCACCTACAGGACGGAAATCGAACAAGGCAAATATCATCAATACTTACATGGTCGCCAGCAAAAAATCTTTGGTTCTCAGTTCAGATGATGTTACTGAGGGAAAGGTCTTGTCTTCCAGGATTTCATTAGCCAGTCGAGAAATACATTTCGCTCAAGGCAATATACACGCCAATCACTTGAACAATTACTGTCTGTCAAGTTACCGATTACAGCACAAAGATAACCTATTGTTTCTAAACAGTTCCCAGCTCCACTCAAAAGGCGGCCTTGACGCAATCTGTTTTCCTTTCCTCAACTACCCTGTCCTTTCGTTCTAGGATGCGAAGTCTAAACAAACAAGATGTTTCGCTCAAAGGTAAAGCATCGTAGCGACTGCAAAGGGTCAGCCAAGTCATTCTCGTGCATTCGTGGCCACATATTGAGTGGCTTAAATGTCAGATAGACAGATCCTGCGGAAGTTTCATACAGCCACACAATCCACAGCCTTCTCGGTATCAGAGATACTCGTCTAGAGGTCAGATCAGATGCCGAATTACTGATGGGGCGAGAGTGAATTACATAAAGAGGTGATCGATAAGGAAAGTGCCGATCGTAGGGATTAGCGTCTCCCTAATTTTCCACCAAGCGTTCGAGTGATGCGTCGAAATGTAAAATGAGCGATTGTTGACTGAAACCTAATCCGCCAGATTCTCTGTGTTCGTGTTTACACAAATATTTGATTTGAATTAGAAAATACTTACACATTCGGCAACCAATCAGCAAGGGCTGAAACCGGCCGCGAATTAATTCACTTAAATGCTAATGTCCATAAAGAACAAATCGCTCCGTCTGACGTACCGCGCCGAGATAAACATCGCGATTTTTATCGGGATATGTGAGGATTTCTGTGATATTTTCATCACGACTTCAAAACAAGGGTTCGGCCCACCAGAGTAACGAGATGTGAAAAACATATGTTGCTCATCATGTAATTGTTTGGCGTTTTATTACTTTTGCTCTCTGACGAAATTGTTTACAATGGGTGGTTCAAACCAGTGATTTAATTAGAAAGAAATGATGCCTGCAAAAAATCTATTCTTCCGCGTAATAAGATAAAGTTGCCTTTAACTTTGCCATTGTGAAAATTATATTTTCTAGCTTAATATGCAAACAGCGTACACGTTGCCGCCAAGCGGCAGAAACTTGAGCCTATGTTATTGATCTCTCATCAAATAAAGGATGAACGTCAGCTAAAACGTAACTAAGATTAAAAATTAAGAGCAAACGAAAATCCCCGACCAAACATAAACCAGCCGAACCTGAATAAAATGGTTTTTCCATGTTTCTGTTTTTTGAAACCTTGAGTAAGAAATCGAAAGATGTGTAAACGCACATCGCAGAGTTTTCGAAAAGCCGTTTTAAAACTGCACCAGTTTCACAGGGTAAATAAAAAGAGAAGAAAAACTTAGCAATATGTAATGTAAAAACTTATCCACATTCTAATAGCAGATGGAAACACTGCAGGGGGGATTGAAGAGTACTTTTATCGAATCCTCAAAATTTCAAACATTTCGACAAAAGCCAATTTTGTGTGCATTGACTGAAAAATATTCAGAAGAATAAAATTTGAAGATATCAGAATATCTCACCTAACCGGTCTGGTTCTGTTTCCCCGCATGCAGGATAGATTTCAATATTAAGCTGATTCTTAGTATTTACTAGTTAATTATTTTGGCTGTTTTTATCTCACAGTTTATCTTGATGAATGCAGAACGATTAGAGTCAACCCCACGCAGAGTGCAGTCACCTGAACTGACCCCATCAGAAATATCGACAAAAAAGATCCTTAATTAAATTAATGCAAAGACTAATTCTAAATGAAATACAGGATAAATTTGTTGACAAGTCAGGAGATAAAATAGCATTACAAAGACTTTCGTGATCACAATGAATATAGTGAGACAGGTCTGAATAAATCAGCTCCGAATCGTGATGGGTATAACACGAAAACTGATAACAACTGAGTGAGCAGAGAAAAAAATTGATTGCCGTGTTAACTAAAAAAAAGGAAGTTAAATCACACATCACCTACTTTTATCTTTCTCCTTGATTTCCTCAACGTTCTAGGTTAATTTCTGTACACCGGTCTTTCTTAAGTACTGGCAGACTCCAAGACAGTTATAAATCTACTGAAAGATGTTTCACTTTAAAGTTTGCCATTTTTAAAACTGCCAGCGAAGTTAATTGGGTTACAAAATAACAGTTCCAGAGGAAAAAGCAAAGAGGTTTCGGTTACCAAGCAAACAAAGGTCCCTGCCTCGCATGGTTGTTAATGAATGCAAATGGATTTTATTTGACTGAAATATGGAGACAAAAATCTAAACACTGCTTCTAACCAATTTATACCTGCAGAGCAGATATGACCATATGAAACAGAGCTTCTAACTTTATAGTCAGTGATGGTAATAAAGTATCAAAAGGCTCTCTCCAACAAATAACAAAGTTGTGGAAACATATTCTGAATTAAATCACTCCTCCGAACAAGCCTACACTTTGCCTGTTTTGTTTTCTCTAGCGGCTTTCAGTACAGGCCCAAAATAGTCCCTAAAGTCCTACTGAGCAATTTTTGTTCAAAAACAAGCACTGGATTTGGCAGTAACCGTAATGTTTAGAGCCGAGTAGTCTAAGCATGTCGGAGACTGTTCTTTGCATGAGACTCGGCAGCCCGGAGTGTGACCAAATCAAATTTTTGCGAACTGTGATTGGCTGTCCAGGCTTGGTCTCGCCCTTAGTCAAGTTTTTCTCACCCTTAGTCTTGAACTTGATTTCTGAAACAAACATTCTGCTAGGTTGCCAGATATCTTCGATTTTAATGAATTTACCCTGGTTATCATCCTCTTTGCTTAGGCATCTCGTGTCCGTAAAATGAGGATTCATCAAAGTGGTAAATATATACCGCTGTTTACCTCAACTTGGGATAACAGTTCTGTCTGCTGAGAACACCTGTACGTCCTATCAAGTTCCAAATTTACTGAAATTTCCATGCTATCGAAAAACAATCAGCTCTGACGGGATACAAATGCTCAAAAGCTTCATTTGAATGGTCACACTTCAAGAGTTTATTCGCAGACTCAAAAGGTAGAACAGCGTTTAAAATGACTCGAGTATTGTAAGGGCTCTAGGAAAGTACGGGTTAGATACTTCTAAAGAATTCTGAGAACATTAAGTAATTAAATAGAACCTGATACTGCAAGTCCTGTCTCCGTCTTGAGCAGTTAAATTCAACACTCTAACAACATGAGACAAATGAGCCTGTACTGAAGAAACTGGTCATTTATCAGTCTCAGTTGCTAAGTTTTAAGCCCAGTTTTCTATTGGCTGAAGTGTAAAAAAAATGGACTCGACAGACTGTATGAATTAAGCTGAGCATTCTAGGTCAACCACATGTAGGGCGCAGCAAATGAAACACGAAAGTACTCGTGACTTCAAAAGGACACATGATTTTAACAAGTCATTGTATCATAAAAAATGGCTAAAAAACAAGCAGACTAGACTTGTTGGTTAGCGGTGCCAAATACGACTGGGCCATCTTGACTATCGATATCTCCTGATTGAGTTCATTGCTATAATAACAGAAGCAAAAATATGTCTTTAAAACCTGTAACTGAGCTGCTTTAACGACGGGATTTCAGTTGGCTAAACAGGCCTCAGAGGCTTAAGATATTAAGAGTTGCTTAGAACTGTGATAGTCACATTGAATACCGGATAGAAAAAAGCACATGGAATGTTTAAAACCTTCAGAAAACAAGCACAAAATTCAGATGTTGTCGTCGTCTTAGAATAACGGACCAAGAATGAAATCGCTGAAAAGAGAGGTCGGTGTTTTCTTACGATAGTCCGCTCGTGTGTTAGAAGTCGCAAAAATTTGAATGGATACAGCTGTGCCGGATATATTATTGAAGCCAAGTTCCTGATAATGGCTATCTAACTATAAAGCCAGGATTAAAAATTGGCATGCGAATAGCTTAGTTTCAGCACAAACCTAATCGCGTGCATACGTCATAGAATAAGTAAGAGGTTTGTTTCTTATTTGTCCATTCGCCAAATTCTCGTTAATTAATATGCACCTATAAAAGTTCGCGTAAACTAACCTCTCTTTGCTTCAAATGTCCGCGCGCCCAAATCGGCCGACTTTCAGTCCCTTTCTCATAGCGTGCTTTGCTCCTACGCTGTTTTGACAAGAACACAGCGCGCTTTCCATTAGTAAAATAAACAGTGAATAATTTATTTGACGGGAAAAGAACACTTAGAAGCTTGCTCTCTGACCCTTTCTCGAATACTGAAAAATTCACGGAAAATTAAAATACCACAGGAAAGGAAATTTCTGCAAGAAACTTTTCAGGAGAAATTGCTCTATCGATAAAGGATTTTATAAATTTGGTTTTTGAGAGATGGGGTTCATTTACTCCTGTTATAGGAAAAGAAAAGGCTTTCGTGAATGAGACAGTAATCCATTGTATAAAGAGTGACACATTACTCAGTACTGAAAGGAACACTCCAAGACAGGTCATCTCAAATTGATGTGTTGACATTAACAGTTCAAAATCGTAATTCGCAAAGATTATGTTTTATAGGCTCCTGAATCACCAAGGAGTTGGAAAAATAAACCCAAATTTCCGCCTGTTTTACGATGCTCAACTACTAACTAAGCTCAAATCTCTTCAGACTTGCAGGACAAGGTGTGTTTAATCGAATAACTTGTCATCAATTCAAAGTATACAAACTGGAGAGGAGGGGGCCTTATTTAATATTCCCTACATTTCTCGGGCATACCGGCAAAAGGTATAAATAGACGCTTATTCCTAATTTTGACCTCTTTTCTTATTTCCGGCAACTATTAAATAAATATAAATGTACAAATGTTGCCAGGTCACGTGATCGACAGCTGCACAAGTCGTGTTGAGTTTGACAGTGTATCGTTTCCCCTGTTGCAGGATAGTATGCTTTATTTAATTAACTGTTATAACACAGAGGCGTTACGTAAATGGAGGTGCTTTCTCATTCAAACTTCTTCAAACACGTTTGTCTAAATTCTGTTTTCCCATCCTGACCCAATCATTGATGTCTTGCTTATGACTCAGTTATCCACAACTGGACACTGTTAATTAATTCGGGTTTCTTTCTTTGTGTGTGTGTGTGTGTGTGTGTGT
>Ga0126336_10001486_pt1 | contig 12298 bp, 5 predicted proteins | sample SidCmetagenome_FD_92530 | JGI IMG/M metagenome (GOLD analysis project Ga0126336, IMG submission 92530) | Coral microbial communities from El Islote,Puerto Morelos, Mexico - Siderastrea C C metagenome | ecosystem: Host-associated > Invertebrates > Cnidaria > Coral | place: El Islote,Puerto... | reverse complement strand
GTGTTCTTTTTGTGGGGTGGGGTGGAGTGGTTTTGGGGGGTGGGGTTGGTTTGTTTTTTTTTGTTGGGTTTTTTTGGGGGGGGGGGGGGGGGGTCCAAATCTGCCGGATCCTAGAATCCAAAAACGAATTTAAAAAAAAAGTTTATGAACAATAAAATCCATACTCCGGACGGCTTGAACTTCAGACCTCTTGGACCCAATCTAAATTCTGCATTTAGAGATTTATGATCTGAACGTTTTGGGGGAAAGGAATCGAAAACAATTTTGTACCTCTAAGTTATGCCATTCAACTTAAACCATAATGATGTGCTCACTGACTAGCTTCTGAACAACATTCTTTGAAAGCTACAGGAGCTGCTGCACGACCTGAAATTGTAGATTTGAGACACTTTGACGACTAAGAAAAACTGCTTCTGTTGACGGTGACGGTAGAAATGACCTTTTTTGACGGTTGAGGGCTTATGCCGCTTGACGGTTGAGATTAATCCCATTAAGAAGACCTTCTTAAGGATGTTCGTGCCCAAAATCTTCCCACGTTCAGATTTTTTCCAAACTTTTGCTGCAGTTAGATAACTGATGACCAACTCATGTCGGAAAAGCAAAAACATTTGGGCGTCACTGTGTTCGTTTCGAAGGAAAAAGGGTATTGGAAAACGTAGCGTTTTAGAAGCGTTGGTCATGTAAGGCGAAATCGGCTTCATTGATACCAGCAATTAAAATAAGTTAAGTGGAGAACTCTAGATAATGCCGATTGCTTTATTTCAACGCAAAAAAACCTGGGTCACCGTGCATTTAAGAGAGTTAAGTACGTTTGTAGATACAGTTGAACTCCTATTAAGTGGCCACCCTCGGGGAAGTGGTGGATAGTGGCAGTTTAATAGGGGTTTGGCCGGTTAATAGAGGTAAAAAAAAAAAAACAGTAGAAGCCCCCCATCGGGACTTTGATAACTAGCCGACTTAAATAGGGAGTGGCCGCTTCATAGGGGCTCGACTGTATTACAATACCCACCACCACTGTATTTGTTTATATTTCTTCCTCAGCGCCCACGCTCGATGGATGACGTGGTATGACATTTCGACGTAAATTGTGTGCGCAGTAAGGATGCGCATAAACAAGTAGCGCAAACGCCCTTAAAATATTGCCTCTAGAATAGCGGTAATTTCATTTGCGAACCATTTCTGTGGTTTTGCACGCATTCAGCGATAGTCTGATAGAAATAATGTGCTTGTGAACTTGCGCGCTTTGCTTGTGCAATCCATTCTATTGCAACTTTCATGATATTGCAGCAGCTTCATTTGATCCGGTCCCAAACTTGCAGTTCTTCACAACACTAGTTGGCGTTTATAGAAAATGACTCCTGGTTTTGACTTTTTCCTTTTTTCCTTTGTGGTGGTGCGAAGAATCTATAATCTGTTTTCTACCGGAATTTTATTTCTTTCGGCCGAAACCAAACGTTACTTAGGCACTAGTGTTCATAACATTTAATGAAAACTGTTAACGGTATTTGTATATTGCTCGGGTTGATGAAAAACCAAACTCTCTAGTTAGCATCACAACAGGTTTATGTCAATCAGGAACGAGAATTACTATTCCGATGTTGGGTTAGAAATGGTTATCATGGCATGCATGCGTACTACACTTACCACATCAGCTGTGCGTTATCATGATCGGGAAACGTTTTAACCAGAGTGTTCATGCGATATTCCGCAAATCTGTCGTAGTATGTCCCTGCATTGTCGCTTCTGGCTATCTTGTCTCCATTATTCCAGAATTCCAGTGCAACCAATACTACTCGGATGTTTATTTTACTGTAAATCTGATAGAATTCATGTAATTAAAACCAGATTCCCCATTTTTAGGAAAATGTATGAGAGGTGATGAGGGAAGCTATTGCTCTTGATTGACCAAAATCTGTCCGGTAAAACGTAAAAGAGGGTTGACCAGCCTAGTACCCAAGCGTTCTCTTCTCACTCACCCGACTTGGGGCTGAATGACATGACGTCACCGAATGAGACGGCCGGAGAACACGTTCTCGCCGTATGCCTTTCGGTGACGTCATGAAATGTCGCGCCAAGTCAAGTGAGGGGAAAGAGAACGCCTGGGTACTAGACTGAGGGTTGACTAAAGCTCAAACTTTCAAGCTCCCTTGTTTGGCCTTAAATCTCAAGCACTTTTAAGGCCTTACTTGCGGTTTTGCAGTATATTGAAAGAATCTCGCACTTCTAGACGTTTAGGAAGCCAGTGGCGTGTTCACGTTTGGCGTCTAACTCTATTGACTCTCATAGACTCTTGTGAGCTCCACAGGGTTGAGTTGTCAGTATCGCTCGCTTTTGGCCTCTAACTCTCATAAACTTTCATTGACTGCCATGCACTCTCAGAGTTTGAACTCACATCGACTCGTTCTCGTTTGGCTCGAGCTCTATGTTGTCTTTCAAAGACGACCTACTTTTCTGTACTCTCATTAAATTTAAATTGACGTGCTTGACTTTTCATGAAAAAAACGAAGATTTCACACTATGGTCAGTCTTATTTAGCCTGCAATTGAAAGATAAAGTGCAAACACGGGTAAATGGAGGAAGCTGTGCAGTGTGAGGCTTGGACCTTTTCGTGTACTCTATCCTCTCTAAGGAACCTGTTCACGGCAGGTTAGTCTTATTTGGCTGCCTTCCCCATATATGCGCTGTTATCGATCGACTCTCCTGCGCTCCTACTACATATGTTGAACATTTTGTTGAATCTTTTCTTTCCCGGTTCATATTTTGTATTTTTCGATCGTTTAACTTATGTTACCTTATCAACAGCATTCACCAAAGTTATCATACGATTTGTTAGTTCTTCCTCGTCACTTCCGTAGTACCTATACTGTTTAGGAGAAATATGAGAAATAAAAGTGTCTTAAACTCCGTTGTTTACTTTCAAAATTTAATTTAAAATTATAATAGTAAAACTCTAATAATTATTGACTGACTTTATAAACAAATAGGATTCACAGCAAATAACATTATAGAGTGGAAGTAATTTATCTTACGAGTTTATTGTCCACAACAATTACAAGCTCTGTGTATCTCGTCTCGTCAGTGGTAAAATAAGGACGGTAGAATTCATCAACTTCACGACGAACCTGAGGTAACCAGAGAGATACATGTGTTATGCAATTCCCGGGGAGGGGGTACTCCCCTCCCTTATATAGCCTTAACGGGAACGTGCGGTCCGATAGTGTATGGTTTTCAGAGGGTTTGGTCTTGAACAGGGTATCGTTTGTCTTCAACAGGGTATCATTACACCACCTTATGTATTCATTTACTTGCAGAAACCTCACTACAAGCCGAATTTTTAACCAGTTTGCCATGTACAGCATATTGAAAGAAACAGTATCTGACTAGTCCATTCTAGCCGTAAAGAGGGTTTGACGTTGGGTCAAATGTCTTAAACAGGGTACGAAAAATCTGAATTCTATCTTAAGCAGGTTAGCAAAATCAGAGATTTTTGTCTTAAATAGGGTCAGGGTTTAAACACCCAGACCGCACCTCCCTACCAGACCCTCTGTTGAGTGCCCTTCCCCCCGGGTGTAATTGAGGACAGAACTCACATATCAACCAGTGCCCAGTTGGCTTTACAGCAATAGCAGGGTCATGGGTTTGAACCTGTCCCAGGAGGAATTTTTGTCAGGCTTTCTTTCATGTTGGGTCACACAGAGCCCCAACTCGGTAAGTGCCTTTAACAGTGAAGTTCTCTTGACAATGTAACAGCTAAGGTTATTATACATTAAATCATTCATGCGCCGTTGACATTTAAGGTAGCTTCAAAAATCACTTACATTTAAAGTCACATCAAGCCTTGAAAATACACGATAGAAAAGCGATGCAACAAATAATAACCTGTCCTCAAGTGCTCATGATAAACATGATACATTTTTAACAGTCTGCAGGAGCATGTGAAGATAACGTTTCCAAAACGGTGCATCAATCTTTCTATATGAAAGCTAATACTTTCTATTTAGGCATATCGTTATAGGATACTGAAAGTTGTTAAAACAGCAAAAATTAATCCACATTGAGCAACGCAAAATGGTAGACTTACTGCAAAGGGAGCATCTTCGATATCCGAAACGATGCACAGTCCACCAATAAACAGAAAATGTCGCCCCTTTGTTCTCAATGTAGGACACTTACCCTTCGAGGTGTTTTAGTGCTATTATCATTTTTGCTCCAGGATTTTCCCATCTTGGCAAAATTGTACTTATCGTGGCTGTGCGAGGTTTCTGTGACGATAAAAAAATGTTGCTACAATGAATTGCCATTGCATGACTTCTCTAAGGGTGTGGTTGTTTTAATTCTACCAAGGCCATTTTGGCTTACAGCAGACAGCTGATTAACTCTAGTCTTTATAGTGTAAGGTGTGTGATTAGGAGCATTATGTTTTTTAGTTCCCCTAAAGTTCGCCATTGGAAAGTGAGACAATGGGGGGCTGACACATTTTTGCCCAGTGAAATGACACAAAGGCAAATACCAGGTTTGAACGTCCTTCACGTAAAAGGTAAGACGTGTTGACCACGAGACCACGGCTATATGTCAAATTTGGTTTGTTCCCAGGTTCATATCTTAAAATGACCCCACAGCTACAGAATAACTGTGCAGAAATCTGGCACAGAAAGTTTCGAGAAACTGCTTTATATCCCTCAAAATTTTCTTCTAGTTAATGCAATTACAGCAACAACAAAATGCCCAACGCGGATGACCGACACGAATGCATAGTACTCTTATTTTTAATGTAGCTAGTTAACGTTGCAGAGACAAATGGCAATAGCGCCGGGCTTTGTTTTCCGAGATATTTAGAGCTACTTACTGCAAGCCTTATCTTTCTGGTTGTGTTCTTTTACGTGGTATATTTTGTGAGCTCCATTTGACTAAGAAGAAAAGATAGCATGTGTATTAAAAGGTATTCCGTATTCCGGAAATCAAAATTGAGAAAAAGTGACTTTCTGGCAAACTGACCATAGGGGCCGAACTCTCGTTCAATCGTTCCGATCGCCGAACTGCCCTTAAGTTTGACTTAGTTCAACTCCTGCTTGCCATTTTAGCTATATTTTAACTACAAATACCTCCAGATGAAGTACCCTGCAACTCAAGTTTTGTAATACACTGATCGCCGGATAAAACATTTTCAAACAACTAGTTGTTTGACTGAGCATAACGAAATTGTCATCGCGTAATTTTCAAATGAACTGGGAGTATAATTTTTCCTTGTTTTTAAAGCTAACTGGAGGTCTAGATTGTCGCCGTGTTTGACTCCAGTGAACGGTGGTTTTAAGTTTAAGAAAATTTTCGAGCTGCCAATTTCGGGACAACTTTCCATACCTCTGAAGCGGGCTCCAAATAAATCCTTTCTTTCCCATCATCGATATACCCTCTGAATGTAAAAAGAAATTGTTTGCTAGCATAATGCTTCGTACGCAATGACAACATACATGTGTCCAGAGCCCGTTCTTAACGAGGGGCCAAAATCAGTAGAACTTGCTATATTTAACACACTAGCTTGAAATACCATATCTATCTACGACTAGCGCCAAGTGTAGTTAGGAAGGCTGCGAAAAGATGGAGGATTTCAGAAGTTCACGTCCAGAGACGTATTTAAATAGCTGCATTTTTGTGTCCTCTCCCTTCCCCTTTCAGTGTTGGAACTTTTCAGGGCAATCTCTTTTGAGCGAAAACCGATTGATACTCAACATTGGGATGAGACCGGGGGAAGTGAATAAAACGAGAGAAAACGTCAATAACGTCGCCAGCGCTTCTGGCGATGGTGTAATTGTGTATTGTATTCTGTATCAGTTAATCGATAACATGAGATCCCGCGCAGAATGAAGCACTTTATATGATACACATATGCACGTTATTACCCCCAAACGGCTCAAATCCTTTGCCATATGAGTTAAGTAAACTAAAGATTGGGGGTCCTGGCGTACCTTAACTGGTCTTTACAAGTACTGATAACAGCCACGGAATCCTCATTTCCCCGGATTTTACCATGATAATGGCAGTTTTCTGGTCTTGACTATAAAGGTAACGAGAGTGAAAATGTCAGCCAAACTAAGGGCCTTGTTATTGACTGCATCTCTGGTTGTCCAGTTTATACCTAGGGTCTTTAATGGGAATATAAATCCCATTTGTTTTCCCAGTCCAAGCTCTTCTCTAAATCCATTTCCCAATAGCAGTTCTACACGGATCCCAGTCACCAAATCCCAGTGTCACTTCCTCAAATCCCATTTTCCCAGTGCAAACAAATTAGGCAAATCCCAGTTCCCACTTTGCCCCTTTAGGAGCCTTTATATACGTGAGTTATTTCTTTCCTACCCTTTTAATTACAGGCGTTCCATCTTTTTCAAAGGTCCTCACCAGAAGGGAGGGGGACAGTAGCTCCCTAAATTTTGAAGAAAAAACACAGATTGTTGCTTTTTTTAATACTAATTTTGTGTAAAACTGTTAATGTAAATTGATGATTATAGTGGTCAATGCGCTTAGCCATCCTCGGTACTGCCTTACGACAGACCAGCTATTTCACAGGCGTGCCACTCAAACAACTGAAACAAATATTGCAAATGAAACATAACATGTTTTAAGAATCCCAACTGGCGGGAGGCAAACTAGTTGGCTATTTACAAGCACAGCCGAAGGATTTATAACTCCGGACTGCCGTGAAACAAATCCATGAAGTGCTCAGAGTGGGATTCGACCTCGGATTACCTACGGACTCGAAGTCTAACACCCTAACCACTCGGCCACGCTGCCTCCCACTTTTAGGGAAGCTGAAGCCACACAAAAATTAAGTGATCTTTCCTTATTTTGCAATTAGACGCTTCTGACTTAACTTAACCTAGCAGTATGCAGTATGTTAACAAAAATGTATTTAGATCACTAAATACATCTCCTTTCTAACTCAAAGCACTACAGTTAGACAAAGTTACGAACAAGATTAATGCGGACAGTTTTAAGCTCTCAATATTCAAGGTCAGGCGTGTCATACTGTCAAAATGAACAAGAACACTCAATTGCTCTCGCAAGGTTTATTCGAGACTGCAAGATTAACGCAATTTAAAAATTATGAGCAGCATTCGAGCGGCTTTTAAACATGATAATTTGTCATTATACGTTTTTTCTGGAACAAAATGACTTCAAAGGATCATTTGCATTGAAGAGAAGTGTTCCTAGTGTAGAGAAGATGTATTTAACATTTTGCTTACTGATTTTTCAGCAGGTCAACAATGTGTTCATCTTTATGCGAAGGAATAACAAAGCTCACTTCATTTATGTGGCTGCCCTGGGTGAGTAAATCGGTAGAAAAACAATAAAATCCAATTAGTGCTGTTGCTGCAAGTAGACCGCCTTGAATCCGTCCGTAGAGTGCATTGTAGACGCCTTCTATCAGTTAGCTTACCAGCCACCTTTTTCGAGAAACATTCTCTCTCGTTTTAACGTTTTAACGCTTCCCCAGCTTTAATTCTGCCTTAAAGAGAGCCTCTATTGCTTGCATAACCAGCTGATACAAAATTTCGGACCGTATCTATATTAGGTGATACAAATACCGGTATAAAATTGTTGGGAGGCAAAAGCGGTTTTCGTGGAATAATCGGACAACCTTATGACATCACCTTTTAAAAGAGCGACACCTTGTAAATTTTTTGCAACACTACTGAATTGTGTGCAGCACCGTTGGGTATGGTTTTTGACTGAACAGGCAGTGGTCATGTAGAGTAATATAACGATACAGACTTCGCACCCTATGCGACCCTTGGCGCCCAGTGCTAGGAAACTGCACTTAAGCTTTAATGATGCTGACCATTCTAGTCTGAAAGAGTCTGAAATAGAGCCAGAATTGATTTTGGCTATGTTGTTCTGTCATATACTTGATGAGCAGCAAGGTTTGCTTGCATGGGTATAGTTTTAACTTTACTATTCGTACTTACGTTTTCATTAGTCGATAAGTGTCCGCCTGTGCCGTTATTACTGGAGATTCTTCTTGGGTATATCATCTTTCCACTTGTTCTGTCTAGTTCTTCCTCAGGAATCAAGAACTTTAAACTCTCTCCTGTAAGTTAAGGGGATGTTTGAGCTCATATAATATTCCTCTTGTTTTTGAAGCCTTTCTTTGTTACGTTTCCGGCAGGTAACCACAAAAAAAAAGCCTGAGTTTGATGATATGTGATGGTTTGTAAATTTCTTGGTGATTAATGTGGGCGTGATTGTAAAGTAAAAAGGGAATATTTGTGAAAGTATTAATGGCGATTTAATTTTTTTTTTGGAAAAATTACTACTAGAAGTTAAAAGTTAATAAATGTACATGAAAAGAACGATACTACTGGACTAGGTTTTTCGGTCTCTGCAGATTTCTGAAAATTACTGGCAAAACCGGGGACAAAATCTGGAAATAACAGGGACCTAATTTTGCTTAATAGGTTTCTTAGGAACTGAACCACGTAAAAACACTTTTATTTTCCTATTTTAACCGAGGTTAAATTTTTATTTAAACCTCTTACTACATTTAAAAGCCATTGGCTCAAACTGCTAATTTCGGAATTCATTGTTTCCATTTTGCAAGGTGATTTGGATTTCATTGTCCTAGTGGCCCTCACTGAGTAGTATAGTACTGTAAGAGTAATGTCAAGTCTGCAACTTTTCAAAAATACCACGATTTTAATAAATCGTTACATTACCTGCACAAGTCCATCCACCCATTAAAAATACAGATATTAACATGAAAGTCTTTACTTTCTGATAGCACATTGTTGTTGTTGCTGCCACCATGGTTCTTCCCTTTGCTTCGATGAACAACCTGAAGAAACCGTTGCCACACGCTCGCTCTCTGGAGTTTTCAAAAGTACACGAACATGAATTAATCGAGAATGTGAATAAACTTTGTTAGATTTATTCAACCCTAAACTTGATTATCTTTAAAGTACAAGGTTCAAATTAATTGAGCAGTCGACGACCCGTGGAAGATATTTTTAATGTAAACCTCCACTGGGTCAAAGATTTTTCTTTTCTCGGCCTGGTATTTGATTTGTCCGAGGAGTCAACGAACACTATATTGAAGTTCAAATAGCTCAAATGAACTCAAATAGCATATAGATTTAGCCAAGCCTAAAAGCGGCGCACTACATTTCTCTTCCATGCTTATTGGCCCGTAAAATATAGTAAATTTTAGTTGTGCAGTTATTCCCCAAGAGGTGAAAAACAGCAAGGGAAAACATGCAGACCGGTGAGGATACTGTGAGTTAGCCTATTTTTCTTCAAAGAGAAGACTTCAGCACGACTTTCACCGACAGCCCTTCTTGCAGTATTCTTTCGAAAGCTAGCTTATTAAGTTCAAGAAGAGTACTTGTAAAACTACAATTGCTAAAAATACACCCACTTATTATTATTAAAGTTGCTTCCGGTAGCGACTCGGCAGACTTTTCCATGCAAATACACATTTCTCACTGATTCCAATGCGGAGTGCATCCCTCTGGCTGTTTAGTTCTGTTAACCATGAAACATTTCTCGAAATCTATTTTGCTTTGCATCAAACCGTTCAAAATTACCCAAAAAAATGTTTTCGGAAACTTTCAAGCACACGTATAATTTTCAAGAGAAAATGCCAAGTTTTTCAACCGCGAAGTATTGATCGGGCGCTTTGAAGAACAGACCCTGATGTAATTTTAGGAAGCTTTTAGAGTCTCATTTTAGACAAAATAGACTTAAATCGAGAAATGCTTTACTTGTAGTTACTTGAATAAAGATTTCATTTCGATCTGTACCTTAAGACACACTGAAATGGCTTACCGGTTAAAAACAAAACGAACACGAAAACATGCTACACTGAACTCACTCACTGAAACGGCGATTCTAAGTTTAGTCGCTAAATTGGGACAGAAATTCCATTCAATTCAAACGAGGAAACCAAAAAATGTAACAATATAAGGAAGATAAAATATTCCACAACTGAACAAAAAACATAAGGAACTTTACACTAAGACTATAAACTTAAAAATGAAGACAGAGCAACTCCTCAGGTGTTGAATACTAAATTACGAATTAGTCAAAACAACCCAATGCATATGCGTTGCCGAAGAAAAACAACCTATATTGAAAAAAACAACACAGACTTAGTCTAGAATGGTCACGATTTCCACTTTTCGAATAAAACACACAAGAATTGCTCTAAGAAAAATATTGAAAATTCCGCCTCCCCCGGTCGGGTTGTCTTGGGACTCCCCTCACCCTCCCCCAGAGTCTGTACGGACGTGCGCTGACTTCAGAACCAAAATTTTTCGGATCAACGGGTTACCCAATTTGCTTACCCATGGTGCTCCACTAGCTCCGCTAAAAATCGACTGTTAAAATGCTTCTTTGGACTAGTGTACCAGCCGTAAATCTAATACAAGTAAACATAGAGCCACTGAATTTTATTGATGCTCTTGACGGCGAATATCATGGTCATTGTGGGTGGGTCGTGCTTCAAGACTCCGTGTTTTGAATTAACTTAGAAGACTAAGACAAGTATCACTCAAATTATTACAAGTTTCAAATTAATTAAACCAATTGATGGTCCGGGAAAATCGTATTTCAAGGTTCCCTGAATATGTCATTTTATATCTTGCTATTCTCTTTCTATACTGACTTGAATCATACGCTCTCTGGAATGAAAGCAACTGTAGCCTAATCAAGAAGTCTTCTTGTTGCTCGAAATGACAGTTTTTCACAATGATATAAAAACTCCACCAGACGAGAGAGTAATTATATAACTTAGTTTTTAGAGTCGTAGTTACGACCAGTCTGTCTTATTTCTTTCCGGAACCTGTTTTTTTCCCCGTCCTGATCGTTCATGCTTTACCGCTGACGCAGGTGAATTTGCGCGTTAGATGCTCTCGTTTTTCTCTCTTCGCCATTGATAGGGACTACTCCTAATCTAATGAAGTCTTTCTAACCAAATAAAACTAAGCGGACGTGCATGTGATAACCAGTGAAAGAAGAAATATCACTCGTGTGAGTGATATTTAAATGTGCGGTTGAAATTAAAACAAAACCTACTGCATTCAATTTTTTAGAGGAATTAAAAATGTTAACGCTTTAATTTACTTCATTGTAGCGGTATAAGTTTGAAACTCATTGGATAATTATTGTTTCCTTTACTTGCTCTGTTATGTTCTTCCAGTTAATATCGTTTTGATCACAGTAAACTACTTACCTTAATACTATTTTCTAATATATGCCAATACCGTCAACAAATGTTTTCAAATGCCATACAACATCGAAACAGTTTCGTAAACCGGCTTCCAAAGAGAAGTGTAACAATTCAAATTTTGTGTAACAAAATGTTTGCAGTTAAACAGTGAATGACAAATTGTCAGTCAAACCAATTTTTTACCCCTTTAAAATTAAATCGACGAAGCAACCCAAATTGCAGGTGTCTGTCATATTTTTCAAGAATCTGTCATTTGGGCAACAGGTTGAAGAAAGCTTCATTTTCTTTTTGAGTACCTAAAATGAAATATACTTGAAAGAATTCTTCTTTTTGATAAGTTAAAAATGCATATTCCTTAATTTTCAGCTCACATTTGCTTGGGTTTGGTGGTGCTGGCTCAACTAATTGTTACAACAACAACAACAACTGACACTAACATACCACAGAAAACTGATAACAACAGTGACATTAGACGCGTAGTTCCTGTGTATATGTAATGAAAGTGCCGTAGAAAGCACCACGCTTACTTAATTTAGTTTACATAATTCTTGTCGCTTAATTGTTAGGTTGTATCGTTATAAATATAAGAGCCGTTAAAAATGTCAAATCAGTTCAGTTCTTTTGTCACAGTTTGTTAACAGTAAAGGCTTCAGTTCATTCTTCTAACAAACCGACTCCGCCGTTAACAACCCCGATGAACTTCTTCAAGAGGAAGGTGGGTAGGTGTGGCCCCGATGAAAACCTTTATCCTATTATATTCCAAACCAAAACACATAATTTGTTGAAGACGAAGAGGAGCTCGCAGCTTACATTGGAAATTGAGCCTAAGAAATCCAGGTCTAAACGGTATTGAACCCATGACCTTATTTCAGGCTTTATTTTCACTTTTTTAAATACGTTGCTTAAGATAGATCACAGGCAGCCCAAATTGGCAGTATGTGTAGTAGAAGATTTCACTGACAGTCTAAATATAATAAACGAACAAGTTGAAATGAAAACACAAATAAAGAAACTTGTAAATAAAACATTGCTTACGTTTTATTTGTTGTTGCTTGATGTGTCTTGACTGTCCTGGGAGCT
>Ga0126336_10001485_pt1 | contig 12300 bp, 8 predicted proteins | sample SidCmetagenome_FD_92530 | JGI IMG/M metagenome (GOLD analysis project Ga0126336, IMG submission 92530) | Coral microbial communities from El Islote,Puerto Morelos, Mexico - Siderastrea C C metagenome | ecosystem: Host-associated > Invertebrates > Cnidaria > Coral | place: El Islote,Puerto... | reverse complement strand
TCCATTTCAAATTTTGAAGGAGCCAAAGTTAATAATTTTCCAGTTTAAAATCATTCATAACATCCTACCCACGCAATCTAGCTTGTTCCGTGCGGGTATAAAAGACAGTGACATATGCCCCTTTTGTAATTCTGAAAGCCATTATCTTTAAGTCACATGTTGATTACATGTGATACGTCCTCATCGTTTTGGAACAGTTCAAACACTGGTGGCAAAAAAGCTTTCAGGAACAAATAAATTTACCCAAAAGCGTGATTCTGTATGGCTGGCACAAAAAATCAAACACCTGGCTAGTGCTCAACTACACGCTCATTGTTGAAAAACACCACATTTTCACCACAAGTGTAGGCAATGGCAACCTGGATTTTGAAGGTTTTCTCTCACGCCTGAAAAGCGAACTTACTATTCTGCGAACAATAGCATCTACAAATAACAATCTGGAGCAATTTACAGAAAGTTGGGCCGCTGTGTTATAGGGCTAGAGGTATGTGTGTGTACTTCTCTGTGTGTCCGTCGCTTTGCTGTTAGCTGCGCTAATGCTCTTATACAATTCGTTTACCTTCCTTTTTTTTTGTGCCCTGTAGAGTAGTGCAGGATGTTGTGTTATTTTGTAATTTTAGTATCATAAGTTACTGTTTAGCAATTAAGTATTATACGTTATTGTTAAGTATTTCATTGTAAGTTTTGCTTGTAGCCTACTAAGTCTGTATCGTTGTAAAACAGTGTAGAGTACTTTTATAACATGTAATTAAGTATTGTACGCTAGTGTATAATTTTCATTGTATAGTAGCGTGTAGATTTGTAATTGCACTAATAAAAAAAAACTTGAAAAAAAATAAAATAAGTCAGCAGGTGACAGCAGGACACTGAATGTGTCCGTTCTTGAAAGAATTATTATGCAGTTTAAATTTTATTCATGTTCTTTTGTACCGGCAGTTGTCTTCACAGTTGTTTTAATGTGGTCGGTATTGATTAAAGAGTAACTTTTAACACTTAGAAATTGCTTGCTGTGAGATATTCGTCTACAAAATCATGAGATTTTTTGAGATTTTTAGAGGGTCTTTATCAGATTTTTAGAAAGAAAGTGGAGATTTCTAGAACTTTTGACACTTTTAGCGGGATTATCCGAATAGATTTTCAGGCGATTTTTCGGGATTTTTGTATCTAGGTCTTAACACATCAGTTAGCCTACAGTTAAAATTAGCTTGCCGTTATCCTTTTTTATTGGAATAAGGAAATCTGTCTCGCATAGCTCACTCACATATTGTACACACTTGCTATAAAAGACATGAGAGGCTGCTCTAGTTAAAATTAACCTTGTAATTTATTACAAATATAATCGTCAAACCGAGCTTTTTTTTAATAAGGCCTATTTATAAAATTCGAAAACCATTTCATTTAGAGGTTTTTGAAATCAAAGTTAACAATATGCTATTAACCTTGACTATGGAATTCATGAAAAGGTAAACAATGTGAAAGGATGTACCGCTTGTAGCCCCCCCCCCCAAAGTTATAAGCCAACCCAGAACACCTTAAGAATTGTATAAGCCCAGGGTTTACAACCAGAATTTAATTTACAAACTAGTTATACTAGTTAGAAAATCTTGGAAGTGACGCGTTTTAACTGTTCCTCTTCCAGAAAAACACACGTTGGTGTCTTCCAGCTCAGGGAGTGAAAGTGAAACTGGACGAAATGAGAGAAAACGCATCCACTCTGACTCTGACTCCGAGGATAATGCCACTCTGTAAGTCTCCTTGCAGGAGAGGCGAAGAATGACTAGATTTTTGTTATCTTATATTTACCCTTGAAAACCATGCATTTAGTTTCCGATTCGTTCATCTTTTCCCGAAAGATTGAGTGAGAAGACTGGCAATGCAATTATAAGCGATAATTAAAGAAATTGCAATTAACTAAAGACAGCTTTGTAAAAAAGTGGCAATGCATAGAATATAATAAAGATTAAATAAATATATTGTTTCTCTTTGTTGTTCATGTCATATAGGATGTAGAATGCAAAAACGCTGAAGAAACTAGTGACAGTGAGGGCAGCAAGTACAGCTTGCCATGTGTGTAAGTTCCTCAATGTACTGCCTTATTTGAAATATTGCTATTCGAAAATCCATGAACTTTTACGTATGTTAAACTTTTCACGCTTTTAAAGTGTTGAAAAATACCCCTATTCCTCCCCCAACACATTTTAAACAGCAAGATGCATTGTTGTCCAATGTTTTCTATCCCGACTAATGGTCATTGGTGTTTAGAACGGCCGTGCATAGGGATAACATAAATAAAATTTTGTTTCAAGGGCACTGGAACACCTTGACCCCATAGTTGTCATGCTGCAACAAGAAACAGAGTCGAAGAAATTGGATGAGGATCACATATTTTATAGATGCTTGAAGAATGCTCTCGAATTCGCCCAGAAGTCTTCAAACCCTCGTGAACAGTTCGAACATGATCAATCAGTGAAAACCTATATGGAAACACTTGAACTTCATGGAAAACCAAAAACTATGAATTTGTTAAGAGGGCCAGGTCATAGAAAGCAAGGACGTGGTGGGACATTCCAGTTCAACTAGAAAGATTGGAATTTGCCCTTTGTGCCTTGGGCTGGGTACACAACCCGAAATGGGATCATAAAGAGCCTGTTGGTTTCTTATCTCCTTCTCTCCCAACTGGAGGATAGTGGTGTTCAGCCACTTTTAAAGAATTCTAGCCTTCATCTTATACCTGCAGCTCTTGCTACTGACAGGATGAGTATTAAACCTGGCTTGCAGTTTGATGGAAGAGTAAAAGAGCTTGTTGGGCTGATATTTCCTGTCTGTGCTACCTACCTGAAAGAAAATCCTGTAGCCGATCCAAGCTTCCTCCGTAAATCTTTTGTGGTCGAGGCAAATTCTATGATTTTGACAACGGTCGACAATAAACTATCACTGCCTGTTGGCAATGATTACACTTGCAAGAAAATTGATGGGAACAACGTAAAGAACAGAATAGAGACCTGTGTCAAGCAGATTCAGATCTGCCTCCGTTGCCTTCTGACCTCTACAGACACGTGTATGAATGTGATTTCATCAGCTGGAGACGTTTGTAGTAGCTATTGCGAAGGTAAGAAGCTAAGTTAGTGTGTCACCTTTTATACTTCCCCTATGCACTTACAAGGCCTCAAATGACATCTGTTTTTGATAACATCACACATTTTGCTTTTTACTCAGATTGTGCTTCAAGCAGCATTGTCTGCCAAGCTTGCCAAATAAATGGCCAGAGATTTGTTGAAGAACCTCTTCGAGCATGTTCGCGCTGTATCAACTCTGGTATTCAGTGTGTGAAATTGATAGTGTTAGTCTGGTTGGCCGACTGTGAAGAAAGCAACAAACAGGCGATGCTTCAGCTTTTACAAGAGAAGAGGGACGGGGCACTCGCTCAAGAGCTGCAGTTTCTTCTTCCGATGCCAGAAGCGACCCATGTCGCCAAATGCCTAAAAGGAAGCCTTGCCAACTGGTTCTTGTTCAAAGGTGGAGAAAGGCTTAACCTTTCGAACCTGAGAACGCTGTACAATGACCCCAACCCAGCAATTTGGGAGAAAATGAGGAGTGCTGTTACCTTAAGTGCAGTACGAAATCGAGACCGCATGTCAGTCCCTGACCTTCTGACCATCAATGAAGAGTCTGTGCACATGGTAGTGGCCAGTGTGTCACACATCACGCAAACCCTCATCCCAGAGCCCTACCGCTTGTACAAGGGAAACACCAGAGGGTTCACGACCATCCAACTGGTCTCTGTATAGCACCCGAAGGCAAACTTTTCGTTGCCGACAACAGTAAATCTTGAGTGTTCCAGGGCCGGCTTCATTATCCCATTGATGTCAGTGAGGTAAATGGCAGTTTAAGAAATCCACAAGGCCTTGCATACTTAAAAAACTTCCTCTATGCCGCAGACACAGGCAACAAGAGAGTGGCGTATCTTCCTCTGAGCAGTTTCGTATTCCTTAAGCCCAGCAGTATGAAGGTTTCGCAGTTAAGGCTGGCCCTTGAAGAGAGACATTTCTACAGCTGGTCTCCAGAAAAAAAGTATGGTAGCTCGCCTGAAAGAATGGATAGCCAACGCACAACGAGAGAATAAACTTGACCGTAGCAAACTTTCTACTCTTCCTTCAAACTGCCCAATTTCCATTCCTCTTGCCGTATGTGGGTTTGGTGTTGACCTCTTGTTCGTCTCGGATCTGCACGCGCTTACGATACTTCAAGTCTCCATTACAAATAATGGCGCAGTCTTGAAAGGAACTGTCATTTCTGAGATCCTTCTGAAACAGACTGCTCTGCTTTATGGAATTTCAGTTGCGACGGGGAATCTTTTTGTTGCAGATTCAAGCGACGATGGAGGATTGCTGCGCATTAATCTCGCGACCAACAGGGAAACAGTGTTAGGGTCAAACAAGCCTACAAGCTGCCAGCGCATTCACGAACTGGCAGCTGCTGAGAACGGAGACATTGTGTTCACGGACAGAGCCTCCTGTAAACTACATTTGTTTTCTGGAAGTGTCAGAGATATCGCTGGCTCAGGGGATAATTCGTCTAAGGATGGTTCCACAAGTTCTTGCGCCCTTGTACAGCCTACAGCTGTTTGTATTGAAGGTACCACGATCTACGTAGCCGATACAGTTGTTGGATGGGTCTGCATTGTTACTTCTACCTCTGCACTTTCTCTCTACCTGAAACAAACTGACATTGTTTGTAGACCATTTGGCATTCATTTGCCTGGCATCTTGCCCGACATCTCCCAAGCCATAGCAGCTTTCCGTGGTGTGTCATCTCTGTTAAGCACGTGGGAGACAGAAGCAGCAGAATCTCTTGGTCGATCAACTAGCGTTCAAGGTCCTCAAGGTACACCCTCTTTTAAGAGCATTAAAAGTGTAAAAATCATGCTGGATTCCCTTGAAATGTTAAATCAAACACTGAGCTATGTTAATGCCGACTCCATAGTACAGCTACGACTTGCGTCTCTACTAACACTGGTTGTGGAGCACCTTTTCAGCAAAATGAGGTCAGGAAACCCTACGCCTACGGTTCTTGAATATGCGCAACTCTTCGGGCCAACGATGAAAGAAAGTGTCAAACAGGTAACCAAATGCGGTTTTTATTACTTCACAGCATCTTCTTCTTTCTATGAGCTCCCTGACGGTGGAAGTCTCCACTTCACTGAAGTTCCCATCATTCCTCAGCTTCCTTCTAAGACAATGTCCGTTGCAGAACAGAAGGTTCTTCGTGACTGGCGTGACAATTACGGGCAACCAGTTGTACAAGTAACCGTAAGAAATCAAACAATGAAGGAAAACATTGGAACTCTTCCACTCTATTCTTACACCAGGCCACAGCCCACACCGTAGCCGCTCTCATTCTCTTTTGCCTGTGAGATTTCTGTTCCGGGACAAGACGGCTTAAACTGTAATGCTGATCTGCTATTTTCCTCCCGAACCATTTTAGCCATAAAACCAAACATCGCCAGCATTACACAAAGATCTGTGGTGTCCACACCCTTTTGTCTTGGAGTCGCAGCTGGAGATATTCATCAAGATCAACACGAGTCACTTGCTAAACATCCATATATATATCTTCCCTCCAAGCAAAATATTTATCTTTTTGAAAGAGCGCGTCAAGTCGACCTACCCAAAGAAGCTGTGGGATTGGTCCTTGAATCTGTAGTGGTAACATCCAGCGCCCCAGAAACAATACTGCTAACCGAAGAAATATATGAAGGAGTAGTCAGCATTTTCAGAGAGGCAAGAGACCTTTGTATTGAAGATGACAAGAACATAACTGATTACGTCACAGAAGATGACTCCGATGATGATTCAAACGATGTTGTCTGTGCAGACTGTCATGCTGTCGACCATTTGCACTTCCTGAGGAAGAAGTATCCGTCCACCGAGATTGGACTTGTAACCAAGAAAAAGACTTCAATCTGTTTTTTTTTTGCATTCGGCTATTTTCGTATCAAACTCAACTTATCAGTTAAATTCTACGGGACTGTCGCTCTAAATTTATTATGTGATGACAGAAGGCGCGCTACGTACGATTGGTGCAACATTGCTTCAGACATCAAACTTAAGTCGCGCTTATATAGAACTTATTCCATCAGTTGAGTTCGACACAATCATAGCGCCACGTTTGAATTGGCCCTTGGTTGGCCCAATTGACATACCCAATTTGTATCCTTGTCATACTTAATGTACGAACTGACCATTTGTACTCTTCATCCTCTTTGAACTCCTTCTTTAACCGATCAGCATTGCGTTTATCAACAAGAACATCTCCAAAGCTAAAAGTTAGGACTATATGTTAACTTCAAATAACAAAAACAAAAGAAACAAAAATTTAAAAAATGCCTCCACTAACTGCCTCACCGTTTTAAAATAAAACTAATAACATTTCCTCAATGCACAGTGATTTTCACAAAACTTCCTTTAGCACCACAACCTCACTTCTAACAAAAATAACCCTAAAATAAACTAATTTCCTACAAATCCCTTTCAACATAGGTCACTGCGCTATGTGTGCCTATGTTTGCATTGCCTTCAAACCTGACCATTATTGCAATGGTTTTTATCTCAGAAATGATGCAATAATCTTAATCTCACCATTATTCCAATACTTTTAAATCTGAACATAACTGCAATAGTTTTTATCTTACAAATAAAACAATCGCCTTAATCTACCCATTCTACTCTTCATTGGTCAATGTCACTAGGGAGTCATGTGAGATATGCGCGTAAGCTATTACCAATCAGTTGCACATTTGCTCTCAAAGCGATCCATCTGGCAAATGAATTCTGAATCTCCCACTTTAACCAACGAGGATGATGTAGACGACTTACTCGGGAAAGTAGAAGATATTTCTGAAAATTCTGCTGCTTCAAGAGAAGTAACAAACGCTCAGAGCAACGTGCTCGAAGACGTCATTCTTAATCTCAACTCTATGTTGAAATCCGTGAGCGACATGCTCGCAAAAATTACTCCTGCTGCCCAGCTGGGAGGTTCAACTTCGGCAGACTCTGCTGATGGGCCAACACAACCGTCAACAAAGCGTCTAAAACTGGATGCAGCTCCAAGCAACAACACTGATGATACCGAACTTGAAATTACTGACGACGTGGAAAAATCTGGGAGGTGCAGTGAAGACTACTTGCTCTCTGGAATTGAAAGAGATTTCGCCCAAGAGGAGGAGGAAGGCCTTAACGTAGATACAAAGCTGGCTGACATCGTGAATAAGCATTGGCCTTGCAAACTAACGGACAGTAAACTTAAAGAAAAATGTTCGCTACCCGGGAACTGTCAACGTCTCCAAGTTCCAAGGGTCAACCCTGAAATTTGGAGCAAGCTTCCCCACCAGGCAAAGCAACAGGACCTTCAAATGCCTGACATTCAGAAACCCGGCAAAGGTTGGCTCCTTGCTGACTGTTTTGACAGAAATGCTGGTAAAACACTGTAGCAGTGCCAAGGAACCACTAAATCTTAGCAAACTTTAATAACAAGCAAAATCGTTGCCATCCCTTTGCTTGGCCACTTCTCACATGAGATGTCTCAAAAGTGACGGGATACCATGCGGCCTGATCTAAAACATTGTGCCAGTCTCTGCACCTCACACATTCCAATTACCACTTCCCTTGTTTGGTGATGATACTCAGGTTCAGTTGAGCTACATCCAGGCTTCCAACCTCATAAGTCAAGCAGCAACTAGGGAGCGAAACTTGTTCCACAGAGGTGGCAAGTCTCAATTCATCCATGTCAAAGGTGCTAAGAACAGGTATTTTTATACGGAGGCAGTTGGTAGTGGAAAGGGAGCACCAAACCTTCATACCAACAAAATAGATTCACCAAGTGTGCAATATGCATTCATTTGAAAGAGCAACTGAGAGCACCTCGCCTAAGCGAAAACTTGCGAAAGGAGTTGTAGCTAATGCGTAAAGTGCATTTAACACAACAGATGTAAATTTGAAGCATTTATCATTAAGTGTCGATTAGTTTCAATGAACGTTCTGATAACAAAGGAATATAAACTGAATAGCTTGCTGTGCTGTGTTTTGGACTATTTATCAGTTCATGCCCACCATTACCTATTACATGCCCGCAGTGTATCATCTCAAAACGTTATGTTATATTCGTTTTTGGGACTGAAAAAGAAACGTACTACAAGCACGGCTTGAAAGCCCAACGGGACCCCAAGAAATATCTGTTCATTACCATGGATGGAATGGACCAAGCGAAACACAACCTGCTTCATTTCAACACTTCTACCAAGGTACAAAGCACAAATTGCCTCAATTTCACATATCTTCTAAGGAATCAGTATTGTAAACCGTAAAAATTCTGAAACTGCAATTTATGACAAAGCGTACAACAAGCAACTGTTTCTCAAAATAGTTACCATTTTCCCTTTAAACAGATGGACGGAAGTGCTTGGAATTGAAGACACACATAACGGGCATTCCAGTCAATCACCATTCCCTGGCATATGCCTAAAGGATGGTGCCTCCCAATACAGACGTACTTTTGCAAAGGTTATCATTATGGCGAAAAAGTAGATCTTAGCAAGGGTTATTGGAATCCAAAAAGAAAAATGTGGGTAACCACGCATTTTTCAGAGATAATTAATCAACCATAACTCTAAAAAAACCGTTAAAATGCAGAGAATGCATTAACATTTTTTGTTGTGACCTATAATGGTTTCCAGCACTATCCTGCACTGACAGACTTTGACGGGTCTCAAATAAATGGCTGGTAGATGGTAAACAAGATATGGTCATTTTCTCGATGTAATAGGTTGCCATAGCAACAGAATGACATGGTATGAACATCCCTACTACTCCCTGTATACTCCTGTGGGAATAGCAAGGGAATCACACCTGCATTCCCAGACTGCGGTGACAAAGGGGTAATAAAATAAACGAAAGAAAAAATTGCTTCAGCTCCAATTCCAAAGGTGGTTTACCTGTTTAAACATGAAGACGCACTATAAAAGAAGAGGTACTTAAGGTACCTCAAGATTATTTGTCAATCAAGCTCGGTAGCCTACAGACGTAAAAGGACGCACAGTGAGAAGCTCACAAAATAAATTCATACTCACACCTTAAGTGAAGTTTCACTAATAACAACTAAATTATTTTAAGAATAAATTCGCCAAATTTTATATCTGGATCTACCTTTTTGGTTCTTTGTTTAAAAAAAACCTTGCCTTTAGTGAGACACGGCGGCACGCGAAATTGCGGTAGAGGAATTCAAATTATAAACGGTTACTCCACAAGTGTAGTCTGAAGACAGGGGCTTTTTGAGTTAGATAATTTCTTTGTCGATTTGAGAATATTTTTCTACTGAACTTTTAAAAAGTTCACGTCAGTATTTCTTGCAGACTAAACCATATGCATGATCTCGACAAATCTAACTCTTGTTTGAATTGTGCACCTTTTCATAACATTTCCTTTTAGCGTAAGTCATGTCATCGCATTTCCCTATACATTTGAAAGTCAAATATGTTTACTTAGTAGCTAGCAAATAAATCAAATCATATTTGTTGCGAAAACCCACGGGTGAAACAACGCTATAATGCAACCTTTAGGGAACTAAAAGACTCGAACGTGCTACAACATGATATAAGCTGTCAAGTGCAATGTGGCTAAACACCAGCATACGATTCAGAGTGCATATTTCATCATGAAATTAAAGTGATTTGTAATATTTTACCTCAACTATAATATAGAAATCCACCTCAAAGAACCTGCTCTGTGCAATTCAGATACAAGTCGAGTATTGCCGTAATATAAAACAGTCCGGCGGTAAAGCACGTCTGTATCGAACAAATGCAGCCGTTCACATTGGCGCATTAGTATAAAACACGTAGCACTTCCCACATTCTGAATGCAGCATCACTTTTATTGGGAGCTAGGCAATGTTGCTAGACGAAAAAAAGTAGTGTGGGAATATTCTGCTTGTACAACTGAGCCCAGAATCACCAGTTTTCTCTTCATGGGTCAAAATGCAAGGCCCGCAAGAAAAAATACCATTTTATTAAAGCTCACACCAAATCAAGTTCCAATATAATAATACTGTATCGCCCTATAAATAAGACTTTTTTTCGTTGACCATATCCTTAACTTTTTCTCTTCTTGTTTTGTTGGATCAAACTGCCATTTCATGTCGTTGACCATATCCTTAAGTTTTTCTCTTCTTCTTTTGTTAGATCAAACTGCCATTTCTGGTCGTTGGGCATACACATTAAGATATTGACTAGATGTTTTCATGCACTGTCTGACGACTGACCAAACTAGATGCCAGGACCCTTCTAATCCGCGAATTTCTTCATATCACATGCCCCGAGTGAAGGTCACGCGCCTTGTGGCAACGTTGGATGTAAAGGACTGGATGTCCTGTCCAGTCAGTGCAATTCAGTGTTTTTTCAATATTTGAGTAAACCCAAAACTATAAGATCTCTAGAATATTTCACTAAAAAATAAGAAAAAATACCATCCATTATTATTAAAGCTGACACCAAATCCAGTGTCAATATAATAATACCGTATCGCTCTATGAATAAGACTCTTTTTCGTTGACCATATCCTTAACTTTTTCTCTTCTGCTTTTATTAGATCAAGTTGTCATTTCTTGTTGTTGGGCATACACATTAAGATATCGACCAGATGTTTTCATGCATTGTCTGATGACTGGCCAAACTAGAGGCCAGGACCCTTCTAATCTGTGAAATTTCTTTATGTTGCATGCCCCGAGTGAAGGTTGAGCGCCTTATGGCAATGTTGGACGTAAAAGACTGGATGTCCGATCACGTTAGTGATTTGACAGGGCATATTTATCAACATCAGTTCAAGATTGACTGCAATGCGGAGGTAGGTTTTCTTTCAATTGATGTGTAGCAGACAATTTCCAGTTTTTGCATCATATTATCAACATCCACACCTGAAACGCCCTTAACCGCCCATGCTGGGGGCCCATACTTGTTCCACTTGTGATTTCATCACTTTCTACATTCAGAGATGACTTAGGTGAACAATTTATGCAGGATGAAGAAATCTTCCGGAGTGTGCACAAATGAGTGCGATTCCTGTATTTCAAAACGAGGGTAACCTGAATGTAGCAAAATGCCAAGGGAATGAGAAATGGACTCCGTTCTCATCCCCAGAGTCACCTTTACTTCTTTTTGCTTTGACTAGACTTTCTTCCTGTAGGATACGTTTTCACAAAATTGCCAAAGGGTAAATTTTTAGCAATGGGTATGGAGGCAAAATTTCCCTTCGAATTTTGCCTGTATCTTTGGTTTATTTCACGTCTTATGCTCGTGTATTATATTCTTATCATTTGATAACTAGAATAGTCATGCTGCCAATGATTATAATTTGCACTTTCTTATTACTTTTCATGTTAGGTCCTTTACATAAAGTGGTCATCAGTTGAAAAAAGGTCTCCTAATGGAAAAGGGATCAGGGTTAATGCAGGTATTCCCTCAGAAGAGCCATCGACGTGCATGCCAGACATGGCAAGCCTAAATTTGGACAACATCAAACAAGACGCCCAAATTAAGGCTTACATTCTTCGACAAAGACCAGCAGTGGTGGCAGAAATTTTTGGCAGACAAAGCCAAAAGACACCAGGAACCTCAACAAGGGAAATGGTTTCTTCCATGTCTGTGGCAAGAAGCCACGAAAGACAATACCAGAACTCCAGCAATCACTCAGAAGAACTGAAGGAACCATTTTCTAGAGAAGAGAAAGAAGTAGAGGTAAACATTACAAAGTGTAGAATTCGAATCGTAATATGATTCAACAGCTTTTTTTTTTTTCCATTTGAAATTCCAGGATTAGAAATTTATTCGAGAAAACGAAAACATGCAATACATTACAGACGTATGCCATCAAAGAGGTCAGAAAGAATCCAACTCAGCCCTATTATCGACCGATGTTCCAAACATCCACAGTAAACTCTAAGCCGGACAGTAAATGATTTCGGTATCATAGAGGTGACTGCCTTACAACACCTTACTATTACACAGTTCTTTTCTCAGACAACGTGGGACAGAAAGGTTTACTTGGGTTAGGTAGATTGATTTCTTGGGAGGCGGTACGTCAGTTAAAAGGGGGGTCGATGATAGCGGAGGGTTGGGTGGCAGAAATACAAATATCCAGATTTCCAAAGTAGTCGGGGAGCATATGTCATAAAATAAAGTTCCGTGGGAATTTTGTGAAAAAAGCAAGCCACCTATTTAGATGAGTTAAGGGGACCCTGAGGGACTTTCTA
>Ga0126336_10001484_pt1 | contig 12302 bp, 9 predicted proteins | sample SidCmetagenome_FD_92530 | JGI IMG/M metagenome (GOLD analysis project Ga0126336, IMG submission 92530) | Coral microbial communities from El Islote,Puerto Morelos, Mexico - Siderastrea C C metagenome | ecosystem: Host-associated > Invertebrates > Cnidaria > Coral | place: El Islote,Puerto... | reverse complement strand
TCATCATCATCATCATCATCATCATCATCATCATCATCATCATCATCATCATTATCATCATCATCATCATCATCATCATCATCATCATCATCATCATCATCATCATCATCATCATCATCATCAATCCTTTGTCTCCCTGTGGAGATTAGGGCCATGGATCATTTTCTTCCAAGCTGCTCTGTCTTTTGCAGCCATTTCCGCTTCGTTTCAGGTGCTGAACTCTAACGGTGCCCTCTCTTTTACAAACGTTCTTCTCCACGTCTCTCTTGGTCGTCCCCTGCTACGCGTGCCCTCTGGTGCCCATGTTAATGCGATCTTGGGGTTCATATTTGATGACATTCGTATAACCCGTCTCCAATTGCCCTGGTGTCAGATCTTTTCCTGATCTCTTCATTACTGGCTTTCATCGGCCTTAATCCTATTAGTACTTAGCTACTGACAATGTCTTTCTCCGAGGATGACCACTATCTAGTCATGCCATTATTTAAATTCAGGCCTGAGTAACAGACGTTTGGGGAGGTATTTCTGTTCACAGAGAGATTTTATCGCTGTTGTCAGCTGCGTAGAAGTTGGCGTTTGAGCAAAACTTTGGTAGGCTGGGGGGGAGGGGGGACGAAAGGAGAAGGAGAGGGTAGACGAGAAACTTGAATCGTCTGGTTAGCAGTGGTAGTAACATAGAGCTGTGCTTCCTCGTTAGCCCGGATGCCTCGTTGACGCCCTAACAAAAGACAATCAAACCGCTCTACATTTGGCGGCGAGTGAAGGTTACTCTGCCATGACGGAAATACTTCTGGATCACGGAGCGTCTGTAAATGCTCGTGATAATGACGGAGACACGCCACTGCATATCACCCTGGCTAAAGAGTCTGTTTTAAAGACAAATCTCGTAGCTCAACTGGTAAATAAGCGTTATTTGTTGTTGTTTTTTGTGTGTGTGTGTTATATAACGACTGTAGATCTAAAATGAGAAGTGTTCTGAAGCTATTTTACTAACAATAGACTAACAGACATTTGAATAACAAAAGAGTAACGGAAACGCACCAATCGCGTTTTACAGTCTTCACAGCCAATAACATCACAGATTAACTGAAAGACGGCTAATAACATCGCGAGTTTGTCGACCAAACAGGACAACGACCAGAGACTTATAACATCTACTGACGATACACAATTCACTTGACTCTGATGATGACTTCTGCTCAGGTTGTCGAATCGTCAGTCAATGTCACCACAAACAGTCCTTCTCAGGACTGCAATCACCCAGACGATTATACTTTACTGACTTATTGCATTGATTTAGTTGTTTTTAGGCTTAAACTAATTTTGGTGATGTAATTGTAGATCCGTGCCATCCCTCTTAGAAGTTTTCCTGTTTGTCTGCGAAACTTAGAGCGTGTTGTTGGCAGGTTTGGGACCAGTGTGAACTCCTCGAACACTGTTTCAAGGACAGTTTCTGCATGAACACTTAACCTTTTCGTAAACTGGATTGGCCAAACTTTATCAACTTTCCTTTATCAAATGTTTACTCGATCTTAGCTATTTTGCTTTTGCACTCCTTCAATGCTACCTTCGTGATGCACCATCTGGTCTTCCTAGACTGGAGTCAAAACATATTTACAGCAAAGCATAAACGTAGCTTCATTATAGCCAGTAGTTAGCTGCAGACAGTTGCTGTTACGTTGTACAAGCATTTTCCAAGTCATTCTTCACCACACGCAGCAAACTAAGACCTTTTTCGTAGTCACTAAAAAAGACGGTCATCTCCACCAAATCTAATCAAAGGAGTTTTCTTTAATCTTTCAGCCTGCTCTTCAGTTGCTGTTACGAGGAGGAAACAGTAGATGTTATGCGGATGTTTCCCGCTGTTTGTTGAGTTATGGCGCTGACGTACGTCAAACGAATAGAAAAGGAGAAACACCACTCGACAATTGCGAAGACACCGAAGTTGAACAACTCATCCGGGAAATTGCGGACTCTACGGGGTACGCCTTGTTTATTTAAACTGTCTTTTGATTGGTAAACTCTTTGTTGACTTGTTTGAACGGCCGTTTCTTATTGGGTTGAGCTTTGGGCCATGAAGTTTGTTTCAACGTTTGGGACTGTGGATGAAATCCTAAAGTGAGACCAATGATAATGAAAGCTATTAAGCAGTACTTTCTTGGAGTGCTGTTTATATTTATGCCAGTAACAGGGGTTGTAACATCTGAGTGTGAGGAAATCCGTTTAAATGAGAGATTGTTTCAGTAGTGCTTCTGGAGATGTTGTTTAATTCACAATATGGCTTGTTTTTTCTTTTGTACATTTTTTTACTTAAAACGTGGCGGCATGTGTGGGAACTTTACACGTATAGGGCAATACCCCGCTCCAGTCGCTCCGTAATGCGATAGTGGGAAGAAGTTCCGCTGGACAATTATTAGCAATGGATTTATCGTCTTTCATAGATGAATAGATGAATAAGAAATATTCAATTGCAGAGAAACTCAGGTGAAGAAAGTTCCGACTTTTGGAGGTACCAGGCATTCCGATACCGACGCGCTGCGAAATCCATCTACAGATGAAAACAGCTCAGCACCTGAAGAAGCACAAGGAGGACAAGAAACTGTTGTACACCACGCGATTCCACGTGTTGATAAGGATGGGGAATGCGGAGACGTCAGCTGTCAAGAGCAAAGTGGTCAGGTATCAAACGAAACTGCAAGCCGAGAAGAGGGTGGGCAAGAAAGAATGGAAGAATGCAGCGACGGTAACCATCAAGAACAAAGTGACCACTTGTTAGACGAAGCTGCAAACCAAGAAGTGGGTGTACAAGAAGGAAACGAAGAGGCAAGAGTAGAGGATGTGTCGCTGGATAACAACCTTGTGGACAACTCCATGGAACAGATTCAGGTAAGAAGCGAGAAAAGGAAAGGAGAAGATACGAGACAAAAACATTCATGAATGTGACAGTTCAAAAGGTAAATACAGTGAAAATGTGTAAATACAGTGAAACATGTGTCTGTTTACTGTGATTGCATGCTCAAGGCGTTGAACATGACGAGGCTGGTTCTTTGTATTTTTTGCAATGAAAAGTTAAGCAGTGTGATCCTTTTTCTTCTTTTTTTTTCATGCTGGCCGCTACTGAAGTAGATGGATGAAAATACAAAGAACGTTCGTTTTCTCTTTTTAGGAGAATATTGTCCTGGAAGTCACTAATCAAGTGCAACAGCCAGTGCCAACCGCAGAAGTCACAAACGGCAGCGTAAATGCGGCTGTTCAGGTGACGATCATGAATAACGGTGTTGCAGCTAATGACGAAAATGGCATCCTTGAAAGCAGCAACAGTACTCTGATGGAAGCACGGGTCTTCGAGACGATAGATGAAGACACCAAAATGGACGAGTCTACTGAAACAGAAGCCAAAGAGGAAAGACCAAAGTGTCAGATCTGTGAGGAGAATGAAGCTGACGTGGCCTTTAAACCCTGTGGCCACATTGTTGTCTGTGCAGGTACATTTTTTTTCTGCTGTTCTTTCTCTTATTTTTTGTTATTGTCCTTGCTGTCGTGGTTGTTGTTGCAGTCGCTGCTGTAGTTGTTAACTTAGTTGAGGTAGTTGTCGTCAATATTGGAGTTTGTTGACGATGATGCCATATCGTCGTTATCTTCGATGGTGTGGTCGCAGTTGTTGTTGTTAAATAAATGAAAATGATGTTTTCGTTGATGATGATGATGATGGTGATGATGATGGTGACGATGATGATGATGGTGATGATGTTGATGATGATGATGATGATGATGATGATGATGATGATGATGATGATGATGGTGACGATGATGATGATGATGTTGATGATGATGATGATGATGATGATGGTGATGATGATGTTGATGATGATGATGATGATGATGATGATGACGATGACGAGGAAGATGGTTATAACGGTGATGATGATAATAATGATGCAGAATGAGTAGCTGTTGTTGTTGATTATGATGTCGTTGTAGCCATTAACACATTTGCAATAGTATCAGTACGTACTGTATTCTTTTGTAACAATGCTTCTGTCGTCATCAACTGGGTGGAATTAGACTCTATTTTCCGTCGTTGAGTTTGTCCAAATTTCACGAAACAGCTAAGAGATAAAAATTACCCATTACTGCTGCATAGCAAGTGCACTCTACCATTCAACAGATGTTTGACCATTAGTAAATATCATGTAAATTTGCTTGCAGAGTGTGCTTCAAGATTAAAGCGATGTTTGGAATGCAAAGTTGCAATAACTGGAAAAGCTAAAAGAGGTAAGTGATCTATCACAAAAAAACACACCTTTATCAAAAAGGAAAGTACGATGGTATTTAAAATATGCTGTTTCATAAGATATGCTCTTGAATCATGACAGAATGAACGTAGCAACGGCCCTGAATAAGGGGGCTATGCTCAATGGCTTGATGGAAACGCTGGCGATGAGTCACCACCACCCCCCTCCCCCACCAACTACTCCATCATTTTTCTTTCGGGCTCATATCTCACAACATTTCACATTTTGATTCATTTTGATTCGCTACTATATAATTCCCTTGTAGATGACCCGAACTGACAGGCAGTTATATAGAGAGGCATGCTTATTTTATTTTTATACCTTTTGATCAATCCTTGATATTTTCAATAGGATCCTGCTCTTTTTTCGTTTCTTTTGCTTTTGTTGTTTTTTCTTTTCTCTCCCTTTTCTTATTAATTGTCCTTTTTTTCATTAAGGAACGTTTTAGCAGTTATTTATGTTTCACTTATCATTAATACTGCGACAACATCTCATAAGGTACAAAAAAAGTCAATGCTCTTTGTATTGTAGGTTGACTTGATAGTTTTCAGCTCTTTTTCAAGGCGAAATAAAGAAAAAGAAAACAAAACCAATTTGCTATCGTAAGGTGTCTTTCGGAGGAGTAATCTCGTTCTATTTATTCTCTGTTATCAGTCAAGACATAAATTATTAATTACTTCTTGTGCAACATCAATCAATAGTTAACAATTATGATTTTATTTTTGATTAGATGGCACGCCAATAACAGGAATCAACGACAAGTCACTGACATCAAAGTACCAGCTTTTAGAAAAGAGGATGAGGAAGCTGGAGGAATCTGTCGTGTGCTGCATTTGCGTTGAAAGGAAAAAGAACATGATTTTCCTCTGCGGTCACGGCACGTGTCAGAGCTGTGCAGATCAGCTGGAGACCTGCCCTATTTGTCAGAAATCAATTGAGAAGAAAATTCCAATATTTTAACCCAGAGCTCAGAGCGGCCATTGGTTCTAAAAACGTAGGGAAAATGTTGGCCCTCTTTTCCCGGTTCCGGTTTGGGAGGCAGCATCATGCACAATTGCCGTGCCTTTTGGGAATAGTAATTGATTGTGAGATGTGTGAATTGTTGCCGTTCTTGTTGTTCTCTCCAACTGTCGCGTAACCGTACTTCAAATAAATTAAACATACATACTAGAACGTACAATTTATAATAGAATGCTTTAATCTGCATCTTTTATTCAAAAGCGACACGAATCTCAAGGAACCTGTGTAATCTGGCTTTTGTAGCTTAGAGAATAATAATAGAAAAAGAACATTTAAGTAATTTGAGCCAGAAGCAAAAAGTTTGGAAAAATACAGTAAGTATGCCTTAGTTGTGAAGTCACGGTAATTGAGTTCGTAGTCAGGCTTAAAAATAAAACAGTTTAAACTAAATCATATGCAGAAGATTTGAATTAAAGAGCTCTAGTTAAAACTAAACATAAACGTAAAATAGATTAAAATGTAGTTTTATGAATTACGGAGAGCAGGATAGATAGCAATTCTCGTTCGATACCAAGAGTTTGTTTTCTTGGAACTACGTTGGCTATTTTGCGAGATTTGAACAAGAAAGGTCATGTCCGTGGAGTCCCATCCCCACCCGTCCTGAGTAAAAATATTACCTTATGAGCTTCATTGTTATACCAGCTTCATTTTCAATAAACCTGGCGCTATTTGAACATCTTTACTTAGATACATTAAGGAATTGCATGGTTCACCTAAAGTATGTATGTTATGTTATAGTTCACTACTCAATTATCTCCGTTTTTGATTGGTTTAAATCGAACATGTGACGTAATAGTGCTCCAGCTCCTCTTCGACTCGGAGGAAAACTATCAGGAAATAGCCGAAAATGCCGGGATGGATAGTATTATCCATAGGAAAAAATTCTCGCAACTCGTCACAACACAGGCTTTTTTCCCCTCTTTTTCCTTCTATCCCCTTTCGTTTCTTCCTTGCTGTTTAAATTTTTTTTGTTTTGCTTTTTATCTCAAAAAGCTCTAACCTGGCGCACTGAAGAAAATTTAGCAGTGAACAATAAAAACAATAGTCAAAGAGTGTTTCAATTCTGTCAAGGAACATATCAGCCCCTTGGAAATGTGATGTTCTTAAACCAAAGCTTAAGAACATCAAATCTCCGTGGAGCAACTATTTAAACAATAGAGTTCTTTTGTCGAAGGCACTATCATGTAATAGGTTGTGCAAGGAAATTTGTTGTTCACAACAAGTATTAGCCCGAGAACGTAGTTCGAGGGCTAATATGAAGTTTGAACATCAAATTTCCGTGGGAATCTATCACACATAGGGCCTGAGACAGACGACCTCTACTGCCGGTTGTTTTTATTGTACAACACTAAATTTTGAGCGAAAATTGCCCAGACGGGCACTATTCGCTGATAGGCAGCCGCTAGGGGAGACATTATCGCATCACGTGATAGATTTCGACCGATGGGAGCACGCTAAAACTTAGCGTTGTACTATAAGAGTCGAAAGTCCCTCGACAGAAACTCTCTATTGTTTAAATATGTTAAAGTTACATTTTGCATGCATTGTCAAGTAACTTTACCGAAAGCATGTTTAATTAGATGGAGTAACAAAATACAAAGAATAAAGACATCCACCATGAAATACAAAGCATTTAAAGGCTACTAAGGCCTGACAATACATGCAGTGGAACCCTGACATAACGAAGACCCCGGTATAACGAACGATATTTTTCAGCCCAGTCATTGTAAAATGTATGAAAAAGAACCTCGATATAACGAACCCCCGTTTTATCGAAAAAATTTTCCCAGTCCCTTGGCACTTCGTTATATCGGGGTTCTACCGTATTAATTAGTAAAAGATTAGTAATTAGATCGCGTTCAGACAATTTTTTGAGCGAATTACTGAAGTCTCAGCTCTTAACTCAGTGGTGACAGCAGCTGTATAAGCTAGTATTTAGCAACCAACTTAGCTAGTATTCATAGTGCAGAATAAACAAAATTTTGCTGACAGAGCTATTTGTTCCTTGAATTAAACACTGATTCAGTTAATTTTGAGTTTTTCGATGAAATTGTTAGTTTTGAACTTCAAATTACGATTAAAGCTTACATTGACACCGAGATTAATTCCCTTCACGATTGTGGACATGAATATGCGTATTTCTTACTGCTATTACTGTAACGAAGTGTCTGTTATTGAAATCGTAAGTTCAAACTTTAACTTCAAAAAAAGGCTAATCCAACAAATGTCCAGAAAACAACCTTGCAAAAATTTTCTTCCGCGATAGCCAAAAAGAGAATTAGAACACGTGAGCAAGACCGTAAATTAACAGAAAAAAATCAAAACACACGCGTAACACGTAAAAGCTATGATTGGCTGTTCCTCAAGAATCACACGCCATCGCGCGCGATCAAAACGTTAGGGGAAGGAAGAGTTTGTAAAGTTCATCGAATTAGAATGATTTTACTTAACCCGTGAAACAACATCTCACAATTAGTGTCTAACAGTCAAAGCTGAACAAAAGAAAACAATGGAATTAGTGTGTAATAGTGCGTAATAGTTTAGTATCTATTTCACGGGTTAATTCAAATCACTCTAGCATTAGTATTTATCACACAATAATGGCACTTCTTAACTTACGGTTCCTCCACAAGTGAATTATAGGATTTACCGAGGAATTAAGGAGAGTAATGGTCATTGACCATGGAAATACAGCGTTAGCATACACGCCAGTTGGTTTTGTGATACTAAGAACAACCGTGGGAATAAACAGAACCACGAATGCTGCCAAAGTATATTTCGTGTCGGCCAGGACCATTTTCTCTCTCAAGATTAATCGTTGAACATCGAGTGAGTTCGCTTCACGTATCACAGAGTGATTGTACTTGGAAACGACCAGAAACGTTTTGACGTGGTATGTTACCAGGGAGACCAGAAGCACTATTGCTACTGCACCTCTGAAGGCTGTCTTTGAATGTTCTGGGATGACACATTCAATAAGGCTGACAATGATACCCCAGGATACCCAGCATGCACAGGCTAAGAAGCCCGTCACTGAAAAAGCACAAAAGAAATACTTTAATGAACACAGTTTAAACTAAAAACGAGAGATCCTTGCTGTCCAGTAATATTAGCACACTCAGCAGATTCAGAGAAAGCCAACAAATGACTTAGGCCTGAACGCGCTCCTGGTTTTCTAAAACTACTCAAGTAATTCACGTATTAACCCTTTCACTCCTAAAGTGGCCAAAAATCCCAAATTTCATTTCGTAAAATTCTAAGAAATAAATAGTTCTATGCAAAACTTCTGCCAAAGAGGTTTCATTTGAATAGTAACATGATACGATTTTCTTAACAGATTAAAAAGTTAGAGTGACAAATCATCTCGCCATAACTTGGTCTAGGAGTGAAAGGGTTAATAGTTTCAACAAGTAAAATACCAGCCGTTATCTTGAGTTAAATCCAGCTCACCAGAGGGGAGGACTTGGAAGCGGGAACTCCAGCTAACAAGTCCTGCTCCGGCCTTACCACCAAGTCACACAGCCTATAAAAGAGTCAATGTATGTGGAACGTACCCCTCATTTTGCCAGGTGATTGGTATTGTAATGGTTCAGACAGGGCAATGTAACGATCACGCGCAATACACACCATGTGCATAAAAGAACAGCCGACGCAAAACAGAACCGCAGACTCAGTCACCTTTGCCAGGAGCTTTAGTAAATAGCCAGTCACGTGATCATGGTGAAGAACCAACCGTAATGCAATGTACGACGGCCTAGCTACCAAGGCAGCTACACAGTCCACTGAAGCGAGGCTGAAAATCAGCACATGACATGGTGTCTTGATCAAGTCCCTTTTTTTCATCACTGCTATAATAGCCAGGTTACCAAGCAAAGCAAAAACAGCGGTGACACCATTTACCGTGGAAAGAGTGACGTCATTGACGTAATGCTGGGTTCCAGTATCCCACAGAATAAATGAAGATTGGCATTCTAGTTTGCTATGCCCCATTTTATTGATAATTTTCTGTCAAGATCTACACCTGAGGGGGAAGAAATTTATATTAGTTTTAATTTGATTAAGATGTTTATATTAGTTATATCATTTTGTCTTCTGAAACACTGGTCCCCGAGAAGCTCTCTTTTATGCACGCGCAGCATTTCTAGTGAAGGCAAACCGTTTTAAAACAGTTTTTTTCTTTTTGAAAGTGAGCTTTTCGTTCCACAATAAATTTTTGTGTGCGCAACGGAGAAACATTGCAAGAAAGCATTGAAATTCGTCAATGTCTTCGCAAAAATGTTTCTCCGCTTAAGGGTCTGAAAGATTTAATTTTTCGTGCCGTTAAGTCAACCACATTTCTGTGATTGTAAACCGCTCTCATATTACAAATTTGTTGACGTGTAACGCACTGCACGTTTTCGAAACTTTGCGCTTTCTGCATGGATCTGTCGAGCTCACGAATGCTCAGTAAAGAGCTAAGAAAAAAAAGGACGTACATGCAATTAATTTTGTTGCATCATTGCTGAAACTCATGACTTTTTGATATGCGTTCCGACAAAAGAGTATGAACGCTTTTTGTTTCACATATATGTTTCTGCTCATGATTTAGATTGTAATGAATGTCAATTTAAGGAATTCCTCTTCTGAGAAACTCATTATTTAGTAGCCTCCTAGTGGCAGGGCAAAATTTAGTCATATGAACACTTTCAATTAATCAAAAGCATCACTCACGAATCTAATCAAAATCTATAGAATGGTGGTGCAGCTTTTATCCCGCAAACCAGCTCAACTTGTCAGTTTCGTCAACTTACAATTTTACTGCTTAGCTTTTAAAACCAACAAAATTGGAATCTTTGAGGCCTCGCGGTCATAAAATAGCTTTAAGGCCCGAAACGTTATCGGGACTGTCAAGAAACGGGCCCCTGAGTCAGACTGAAAGCAATCGTTTTTCATGTAATCAGCAACAGAAATTCGCCATCTATTCCCCATTTGCAAAATTTCAAAACATATAGACTCTAGGCGAAGGAGGACGTAAAGTTTTACAATGAGGCAAATCGTTTGACCAAATGGTAAAACTAAACACTTCTCGCGTTAAATTGGAGTAGTGCACGAATAAGAGCCTCGAGTAAACTCAGATGTACTCAAGTAATGTCCAAACAAAGTGACAACTGACGAGCAAGTTTTCCAATTATTTCAACTTACGACCCTGTTTGGTTAGCGCTTTCAGTATTCGTTTTGATATTGGCTTGGACACGCGAGTGGGGCTAAAATCTTTGAAATGCCGGAGCATTTCTTTTGTTTTCTTTTGTAATTTGAGCCTACTTGAAAATACATTTTACCCTGCAAGAGAGCAGAGTCTTTATTTATGTTAGCTTTCTCCAAAATTCACGGTTTGCATCTCCTTTTGGATAGTACTTTGCAAAGGACACCGAACACTTTTCATGTTGGAATACTGAGCACTGTGCTTTCTTGAAAAAAATTTTCACTGTCTTACCTTCCTCAAAAATTTGTCATCGGCCAGCGTGAGTTCCCAGAGAGTTCCTTGATATTCCACAATTTTACCTTTAAACATCCAATTCGCGTTGGTAGCTACGTGGTCCGTCATAGATCTTACACTCCGTTCACCTGCCCCTATGCACGAAACGCAATGGCAGTCATAATCTCATTTCCTGGTTCATAATTTAAAAGAATTGCTATTGAATTATTTTCAATTACTCGGATATCCTTTTAAAATTCGATAATGCGATCAATAGTGCTGTTAGTAAGTTCATTAGAAGTTTCATCCCTCGTTTTATCCCTAATGGAAATTTTATTTCAATTGCTCCTTAAACATTTGTGTCATGATAAAAAATATTTTGAAAAATATTGAGTCTTATAAAATCGTTGCATTTATGTTTCACTTGACGGTCCCGATGGAGTCGGTAGTATCTGCTAATGAGACTCAATGAGACGTCCTGTTCCATCCACTGAAATTCACTTGGAAAGTCAGTAACAAAAGTTGACGAAAGGTTTGGAAATGGCTGAAAGCAAATAGTTCAAAACACATGCATCTTTTTCTGTAAACTGGGAATTCCGTTTACGTTTTACATGGCTTAGAGACTGTCAACTTCCTTTCAAGAAATCCCATTCAAAATTCTTGAAATTTTACCCTTTGAGCAAACCTAAAATTTGTCTTTTTGTTTGTTTTCAAACCAAATTTACGGAATTTTTGGGGAAGGGCCTCGATAAATTGTTCTTCAGAGTTCTTCCACGAAACGTTTTAGCTTGGTAGTCATTTACAATTAAAAGGAGACAGCGAATGTGAGTTTTTGTCGGTTTTATCCCAGGCTTTCCACATCTTCAGATCTCTCTAACCAAAATGCGGAGGAAGTTTTTCCGAAATTCAACTAAAGAAAAATGGCTTCTACTTCCTTTCCAGCCGGAATAAACCACCGAAAACGTCTGTTCCTAGAAGTTAAGCGGCAACATGGTTTTCGGCCAGTCGCCGCCAGAGTTCTTTTCTATTAGCTCTTTAAATAATCTTGTTAAAAGTTGAAGTCTTGTGCGTGAAAATCAGTGTGCTTTGTTGGGTCCTTTATACCGAATCTCTGCCAATTCAGAAAGCAGAAAGTACCTTGATTTTCGAGACGTCAATTGCTCAACTTTAGAGAGGGGAGGGGGAAATGAAACGTGGATACATAAAAAAGTTATCAGCATCTTGGACCAACGCATTTTCTATGGGAGATGTTGTGGGGAACAGGCGAAAAAAAAAAACCAAATAAAGAAGGAAAAACACCCGTTCACCTGTCAGAATAATGATTGTATCAGACCAGAATTTAAGCGCACAAACTCTGTCGCAAGGGTGCAAAAATGGAACTGAATAATGGTCAATCTTAAATAATAATAAGCACATGTCACTAGAAAAGCACGTTACCAGTACCTGCAAGGCCTGTTTTTTCCACCTTAGAAACATTAGCAAGATAAGAAACTGTCTATCTTTAGCAGACACTGAAAAGTTAGTTCACGCAT
>Ga0126336_10001483_pt1 | contig 12303 bp, 10 predicted proteins | sample SidCmetagenome_FD_92530 | JGI IMG/M metagenome (GOLD analysis project Ga0126336, IMG submission 92530) | Coral microbial communities from El Islote,Puerto Morelos, Mexico - Siderastrea C C metagenome | ecosystem: Host-associated > Invertebrates > Cnidaria > Coral | place: El Islote,Puerto... | reverse complement strand
TTCAAGCCTGAATTTTTTCAGGTTTCTTCTTTTCAACTGCTTAAGTTGAAACACCTTCACTGCGATGATCTTCATATAATTCTATCTTTATCCGCAGTTCAAATATATGATTATTTCATATATATTCATATTCATTTCTCCATCTACGGGATAAATACGAACTCACAATTGACCATCTCCCAGTTGGCTTGATAGCTCAGTTGATTAGAGCGCTGCACCGGTATCGCAGAGGTCATGGGCTCGATTCCCGTTCAAGCCTGAATTTTTTCAGGTTTCTTCTTTCCAAATGCTTAAGTTGAATACCTTCACTGCGATGATCTTCATATAATTCTAATTCTATAGAATTTTAAAGAGCAAAATACTTCCCGAACGTGTACACATATGAAAGCGTACAAACATTCGTCTTGGACCTTAAGGGCCGATCATTTAAACGAGGTTTAGACGAGGTTTAACGAAACCGTGGATTAACTCCAAATGAAACTGGTCAACCGAATGGTTTAGCGACGTGTAGCGCAAACAACGTTTAGCAGGCGTGTAACGCCGACCAAACAACTAGCAACTAAGACTGACCTCCTCATAAAGAGTTTAAGGCCTTTCTTAAATGCTCTGAAACCAAATCTAACTTTGGCCTTAATTGTTGAAATAATCAGCACAGTTAGTCTAGTTTTGGGAGAATGAGAACTATTGTATAAACCAAATCCTTTTTTAGCGGCTGGCTACTTTTAATTGTTATGCTTCGTTTTCTTGAGCCTTCTGGCTCCTAAACATGAACCCTTTTTCGCTGAATGGCCTCCTTTGTATTTTTAATTCAGTTCTAGCAGAAGAATGTGTAACAATCAATTAGTGAATTGAATCGGACTTCCATTACATTTGACGGATGACCACATTTCCACGTAATATTTGGAAACAACAATAAACGACCTTTTATAAAAACGGTATCCTTATAAGCTTGTAGAGAAAAAGGTATCAAATATCTGATCTTCTGTATTTCTGCAGCTCAGCTAAACCACGCCGCCAGACACCGAAACGTGTATTACGACACTGTCGGAGGAGATCCGTATGGTAAGTGAATACCAGGCTTACCATATTTTCTCAATTAAACGCCCGAGGCGTTTATTTCAAACTTGGCATGGTGGAACCCGGCGTTTCTTTGAATCAGCAGTTTATTTGGGCCCGCCATTTTTTTAAAGAAAGGCTTATTATTCGTTTTTCTTGGCAGCTGTGTACCTTGCCATTGAATCTTAAGTTTATTATACAACAAATAAACGTCTGCGGGGCTTATTTACTATTCCCTCTTTTATACCCGGCGTTTATGTGGTGCCCAGCGTTTAACCGAGAAAATACGGTACTCCTTTCAGATAAACATTCATGGGGGTAAGGGGGGGGGGGAGGGTTGGTGGAGACGTTGGGGAGGTTACCGGGACAAAGGAAGTTGGCACCGGGAGTAAAACAAACAAGCGAGTCAGTGGCAAGTATAACTTATCCTTTTATAGTTGAGCTTGAAATAAAATGAAGGAATTTTTTCAGGAGAAAGTGAGAATGCAAACGACAGCAACGAATATTTGTAAGTTATCCCACGGGCGCGCATTGGATATAAGGTCATAACCACCTCTCATCCAACAAGTGCGAGTGGAATAATTATTTTATTAGATTCTCAACTTCGGTAATCGTTACTGACTTTCCCCATATTTTTGGACAAAACGTTTGCTCCCCTGTGAGATATTTTGAACACTGAGGCAGTTGGCTTAGCATGCAATTTTCATATAAGGCACAATGGGGGTTATTCGTTGATAACTTGTGTGCTTTGAGCCAATGAGAAAGCTAGAAATTCAATAATGGAGATTGAGAATTGAATAACACACCTTATCATGGTAACACAGACGTCATCTGCATTCTTTCAATAGGTAATAGCAGCCCCGTGCTGACCCGCTCACATATTGCTGTGCCAGGCCACAGGAGGAGACGATCAGCCGACCAGGAAGAGTAAGAATGACTTAACTCAGTATTTTTTTTGGAAAGAAGTGTGAAAGCGTTCGTTTTGCTGCGAGAATAAACAAGGAAACAAGGTTTATTAAAGGCCTAAAAACGAAGGTGTATTAAAGGCCTAAAATAAAAAAAAACACTAAAAAGTAAAAAACGGGGTTCAAAAAATGTTTAACACTATTTTCGTGGCTTCACGTACAATTTATTGCTGCAACCATTTTGAAGTAAGCCCTTTTTCCAATGGTGTTATGGTATAAGAATCAGATTAATGTCAAAAATTCCAGTAAATTTATTTACGCTGAATTGACACACGGGATATCTGAAAACAGATTGTTTATCTATCAATTCATTTAGTGATGAAATGATTTACTGCACAACCGACACCTGGGTGCGACTGTTAGTTCCACTTTCATTCAATGAAAACTGTTAAGTAGCGTCAAGAAGTTAACTTACCCATTACATTCTCCATTAAAAAGTGCATTATTTTTTCTTGTAGGCAAACTTTAAAAGAGAAGCTGAGACTCAACTAGTCTCATGTTGGACTGACGGACTCTAAACACTGTATATATAAGATTGATGACGTTGGGAGATCAAATAAATGACCTTATTTTCTTATTTATCTATGAATTGTTCTCTTTTTTATTTTGGGAATTTGAAATGCAAATGCTCAGATCAGGAAAAGGGGACCGGTTATCAAGACATTGTTTATATCTTGTGTGGGAAACTGTCGTTTGTTGGTGTACGAAAAGTGCGGTTGTTCACAGTGCTTAGATACCCCGAGAGCTTTCTTTACTGATTGTTTCAGTCGCGATGTAGACTCAATTTATAAATTTCGCTGATGGTTATCGCGACACTTCGTGTGATCAAAACAATGGCTGTGCACGAGCGTTATACATTCTGGTTCATATTTTGCAGTGCTCTGCAAAACAACAACAAAAACAACATGAAATGGCCAATATTAAGGTTTTATGGAGAACAGGAAACACACGACACTACCTGAACTTGAGTGCTGTTTCTACCATTTCAACTCCCGAATGCAATTTAACGTTTTTCTTAGTGTTGGCGTTGTCGTTGCATGAAGTGCTCGCGTTAATTGAGATCGAATTTACTTTTGGTTAAAAATGGTGGTGACGTCTTGCAAACCCCCAGTATCTTTGAGTAACTTTGATGAAAGAATAATTATGAAAGTGACTGGATTTTCTGAGCAAAAGAATGATTTCAAGTTATTTAAAAAAAGGAAAGTTTTGTCCCCAGTCGCTCGCCTGAAGAAAAAAACCGATCGTCCGGAGTCTGAGTTAATAACTGAAAAGAGCTGGGGCGCTATTATCACCCGCTCGCTTTCGTACCCATTCTTAAGTTTCTGACTGATTCTAGCTTCTCCCTCAAGAAGAGAGAATGCTGTGGGGGAAACAGAAAAATAAGGTAACTCAATCTCCGACCTCCACCTGAAAAGGCAAAAGAAGCCTTTCCAACAAGAACTCAGTTATTAGTTCACGATCTTTGTTTTCAGTTTGCAGGTAAATTATTTGCAGACGCTCTTAACGACAACGAAAGGAAGCTAACACGAAAATCTTCAAACATTCATAACTTTTTTGTTCTTTGCTATCGTGAGATGATGAGTCATTCGTATCAGAAATGCAGAAATTGAAGATTGCCGTGATTGTGAGCGTGCAAGAATACCTCTATTTTGAAAAATCGGAATCAGAAGTCACCGTGCATTTATGAGAGTCAAATCCCTGCGAAGGTATTGCAATACCCACTAGCCCCATTTTTGTCTTCAGCGCGCGCGTTCGATGCACCAATATAGCAATAGTGAAGAAAAATATAATTTAATCGGTTCGCGATGTGTGTCTACATACCAAATAACGCCAAAGGCAGGGAAAATGTGGTTCACATTTTAAATGGAAGTCACTGCCGAGATTGGAAGCCAAACTTACACTGGATGGAAGCCTCTACATGCTTCAATCTTTGCTTATTCTTGGCATGTTAAAATCCACAACAATGAAATGATCAGGATAATATCCATATTCATATTATCATTTGTTTTTACAAAACTACATGGTCCTGTTTTATTTCGAGAAAGCAGCTTCTTCTCGACTCATTCAATGGAAAATCTTCCTTCCAGTCGTCCATCTCTGGAGGACGTACTTCACACTATCACATTCAGTGCTCCCTGTAGTCTAAGTACGGGTATATGTTTCAGATTCATGAAAAAAGTTGATTGTTTTTGTCTTTCTCCACTTGCTATGTAGTATATTTACATAAAATCAATGTACAAATTGAATTCTTAGGGTCAAATACATGCTATTGATGAAGGTCAATACAAACCAGTCGGTACACGTATTGACCTACTGTAAGTTATTAGGCCCGTATTGACCTCTCTGTAAGTTATCAAGTCCGCGTTGACTTATTGGTAAGTCACTGTGATTTATTTGATCGATGATTTCTTCATTTAACGCTTGGTCACTTTCGTCCTTTTCTTGGAAAGAAGACTTCTTGTTGACTTAACACTTGATAGTTGCTGAAAGCTGTGATAAAAAAAATGTAGTAAAAGAGTTGTTAGTTGAACTGATGCATGACAAGACGAAAAGTATCAAATAACAAGTGTGAAGTAGTAGTAATTTAACTCCCTTTTTTAACCGGGGTGGCCCATTCAGCTACGAGGCTAGTATCCATAGGTATACGAATCATTCCGTTGGCTCCTTTAACTCCTGGAAGCTCAAAACAAGGGAAAGTTCTAAAAATTCACTATGCAAAAAATTGACGAAAAACAAGAATGGGGTTAAAGAGCTTTCATTTGAACGGCCACACACAGGCGCAAAAATTAGAAATACCTTACAGACTCGAGGTTTGACGGTGGGAATGAAAAGGTTGAGCTTTCTGTCGTTCACCATATGCTAAATTCTTACTACCTATGCTCAGTTGATCTCATAAGAAAAGAACAATTAAAAAAACTTTATAATTTTGTTTCTTAAAGTCACATGTGATTTATCATTTTCCAGCATGATTTCGCTCGTGTACATGGAAATTCCCCCCCCCAAAAAAAATCGCTTCGGAGGGTTTTTAAATACGCTCTAATCCATCTGGATAATGTATACCACTTTCGTTTAATCTACGTTGATATTTCAATTACTTACATTGACTATCACCCGCGATGCCGTCAAAAATCACGTTCCTATGACGCGCTCGTTGATTTTGAGAAGCTGGAAAGCAGAATATTGTAATCAACGACAAGAAGACGTTTCAAAGGAAGATGCGCTAAGACATAAGTTGAAACAAATTCAGTCACATCCAGAGTCAATTTCAAAGCATAATGTCTCGTCAGACGATGCTTACTCCCGGTTTCGTAGCAGATTTGGGGCAATACTCATCTCTCTATTACAAAGTCCGCTGTCTTAAAATCTCAGGCGCAGCATAACAGCACCTAGAGGACCTAGAGGATTGTTTTGAAGAAATATCTTTTTGAAAGGCTTTATGCGACTCAAATATTCTGAATTAACATTTACATTAACCCAGAGTAAAGATTTATCTAGTGAAATGCCTTAAGTCACCCAGTAGGGTGTCAACGGTAACTAAGAACAGAGGATAAGAATATTTTGCATTACAAATCAACTTAAACACCATTCTTCTTTGTCACTGCATTTTTTGGTTAAAGCTTTATAAAATGCTTAGTTACATACCTAAATACTTGTCTCCGAAGCCCCATTCTTTAGTCTTATCTGTAGGCTTAGTGGTGGGGTGAACGGCGACGGAAGGAGGTTTCGTAGTTGCTGGAGGAGGCGCAGGCTTTGGTGGACGTGTCGTGAAGAAATGAGGCCGTGGAGGTTTCGTGGTATAAGGCGGTGTCGTTTCCGCAAGAGAGTTCAACAGTGGTCCTAAAGGAATGTTAAACGTATCACTTGTTACCGTCTTGTTGCTCAGTGCTGGTGGTGGTGGTTTAGGAGCTGTTGAGGTGATTCGATTTTCTGGTGCAGACGTGGTCGCAGACGACCCTATGGAAGAGTTGGAGATTAATGTCATGTTACTAAATGTGGTATTTTCAAGCTCCCAGCCAGGCAGAGTGATGTTTTCGGGAATCCTTATAATGGGTGATTCAATGATTTCTTCTTGTGTAGCATTCAGAGGAGGTGGTAGAGCCATGCTGTTATTGTTTCCTGTAGTCTGGTTGGAAATCATCGCCGGTTGTGTCGCTGGAATTGTGATGTTTGCAGTGTTTGTTGATGGAGTAGAAATTGGGTGCCCAGGAAGAGTGGTGTTAAGCTCCGCTGTTACGGTTAGCTGTTGGGAAGATGAGATATTTGCAGTTGAAGAGTTTGTCTGTATAGAGACGGATGTGGAATTTTCATCTTGGGTATGATCTGATGACAACAAGAACGAAGCAGAAGGAAGGAAGAGGACTGTGTCTTTTTCTGGAGGTGTTGCGATGACGTACGATGCATTCTCGTATTCCGGTTCCAGTTCTGGTAAGGTCGGCTGTTTAATAGTCGCCGGTGCGTTGGCACTTCCACGTTGGTTAAAACTAGAAGCAGTGGATACTTGAGTAGAGACAGTGGTCTGATCTTTTCCAGGGGAAGACGACGATTGCGATGATTGTGGGAATGGAAGGGATGAGGATACGCTGGGGAACCAATAAGATGATGGAGCTGTTGCAGGATTTGAGCTGGTTCCAGACTGACCTGTAGGTGATTGCGCTGGTGATGATGGTGGGAATGGGGGTGATGATGATACGCCAGAAATGACAATATTAGATGGAACTGGAGCCGGAGCCGGAGCCGGAGCTGGGGCTGGAGCTGGATTTGCGCCTGCAGCCGGAGCTGTTGCCGAGTTGGAGTTAGCTGCAGGCTGTGTCACATACGACTGTGCTGGTGATGGAGCAGTCGACGCTTGGTAGGCGGGGTAACCAGAATTGCTGGATCCCGCTTGTGAAGCTGTTAATGGTGGAGAATATGTGGCTAGTGAGGGTGCTCCGTGGCGTTGATATGTTGCTGGAGACGGCGGACTTGCAGGATAGCTGTAATAGTTATACGCTTGCTGATTTGTAGATGGAGGTGACGTTGCACTGGCATTTTGGTAGTAGGCTGGACGTGCTTCGTTAGAAGGGTGGTTATAGGATGTGGCAGCTGGCTGGGTTGCCGCTTGGGAGGCAGATGTGTGCGCTGTAGTAGGAGCGGCCACTGGTGCTACTGCTGCAGGTGGGGCAGGAGAGCTGCTACTGCTTGACATGGTAACATTTTGATAAACTGTCGTGCTGTTGATTATTTTGTAAGAAACAGGTGAATTAGCAACAGCTTTGGTTTGCGAAACTTCACCAGCGGCGTTCATGTCCATTGGACCGCCAACATTATAGACAGGGACGCTAGCTGCATTTGCAGACAATGATTTATTTCCATATTTGATGGAGCTATTACTGTTGGTGGCTTCTGGAGCCTGTGGTGTTTCCTTGTTGTAGCTGGTAACGTAGTAGACCGGATAGTTGTCAGCATGACTAATAGAATTCATTTTCGATTCCGGAGCTATGTGTTTTTCCTCTTCATTACCGACATAGTAGACTGGATAGCTATCATCGTTGTTACTTTGTGACGAAGTATTTATCGAAGTCGACGATAGGACTGGCTGATTAATTGTCGAGTTTGAACTCGACTGCGAAGGTTGTTGCTGAGAATTTGGCTCTTCTGGATTAGATACGTAGTACACGGGATAGCTATTATCCGCTGATGAGTTTGATGGGACTGCACCTGTCAAGGTGTAGGAGCTGACTGAAGACTGGGGCGCGGGAGTCCCTAATGCTGAAGAACCACCACTGGCGAAGGTTTGGTTTGTGAATGTAATAGATGTGGAGGCGCCTGCTGATGATTGCAGTAGAGATGCCGGCGCACCATTGCTGATAAAGGTTTTGTCGGCTGATGTTGAGGGTCCCGGCATGGATGGATAGCTGGATGCTGACGACTGTGGTGCAGCTGCAGCAGATGCTGAAGAACCGCTTTTGGTGTAGGTTTGGTCTGCAGAGGTTAAAGATGTCTGTGTTGTTGATGGATGGCTTGCTTGCACTGGGCTGTCAACTTGAGCACTTTCTTGGGTTGCTAGTTGCTGTTGTCCACCCTGTGCTGTTGAAGGTGCCCCAGGACTGCTGTTCCAACCAGCTGAGTATGATGTTTCTATTTTTTAACGAAAAATAAATTGTCAGTGGAACTCTGTCTCTATGACCATTAATCTTTCTTAGGGACACCCTTGTGGTGTCAGGCTGTTAAAACAAACTCGTGCTCAAGGACAGTGTTGTAATCAGTTTCATCGGGTACTTACGGGAAGATGTAGACCCTGATTGTAATACTGCACTTTGGCTTGTAATGTCCTGCGATGGAGAGGATGAATGTCCTGGATAACCAGGGTATCCTGCTGAGAAAATTCAATGCAGAAAGAAAATCAATCAAAAATATCACTGTGTTCATTTAAACGCGGGATACACTATGGATAAATGTAAACAGAAAATCGTTAACACAGCGTCCAGCGATTGTACTGTGTCCGTGAATGTTAAAAGTTTAAGTTAAGGACAACAACAGGCTTCAGAAGCTAACCGGATGTACTTGAAGTCAGTAGACGTGTAGACCTACATACCAAACCAGTCTTACTTGGTATCTCTCCAACCACCAGACAAAATACAAAAGTGACGATAAAAACGTGCATAAGTGATAATGAAACTAACCTTCATAAGCAGCCTGTCTTCTATGAAGTCTTGAAGAGATTTCTGCGGAACAGATAAATGATTATTTCAGTGCCAAGGAAAATACCTCCATCAGTTCAGTGAATGGATGTTAATTTTTGGAAAGTTGAAATGCTGTTCGCAAAAGATATATCAGAGGAAATCTTATGTAAATAGTGCTGGAGTTTTGATTACATCGATAAATAAAAAACTGTCAGGAAATGTATTTACCTTTAGCGTGACGAACGTCTAGGGGAGCTGAAAATGAAAAATAAGTAAATAAGAAATCATACTCATTTTTTCTGTGCGGTTTGAAGAACGGAGTATTAATGAAGCTAACATGGGGAAAGGTAATTCAAGTAAGTCGACAGATTATGTCCCGCGTTAAACATAGCTCACACAAACTCCGTGGATCGAATTCTTTCCCCAAGAGAACTCTGCACTATCATAACGGATCCGCTAGTTAAGTGAAGTTTCTTGTATTTAAGAAGTTTAAGCGTGATCAAACTGTTTAACCTACAAGCTGCTATGTAAGCAAACAGAGCCAAGCTTTAAACTCATCATGGTTAACAAATTCATTCGAGTGCCACTATATCTCTGTAATTGGTTCAAGAAAGCTCATGAGTAAATGTTTCAGCCAATCAGAGAGGTGTATTGTGTTTTGATCCACCAGGTGAAAAACCAAAACTAATCTCAACTTAAAGGGACATTGTCATAACAAAATATCGAGATTTAGGTTCCCTTATTCCTTTGCCATATAGTCAAATGCCACACAAATATAACTTTATCGGTTAAAAAGTTTTAAAGAGCAAAACAGAACATGTTCTTGGAGATTAAATGCAGGATACCAAGGATGGATGCCGCTTGCCGTTAGTTAGGTTTGATCCCTGTCAAGTGATCCACAGAGGAAAATTGCTATTCTGATGAAACTTTGAGCCTTGGGTCATTATTTGTCCTTTTAAGTTTTTGCTTCTTCGATTTAATTACTTTTGGCGATGCATACGAGAGCGCGATACATCAGCCCAGGCTGGGTCCTTAACCCTTTAAGCCCCAATATCAACATGCATATTCTCCTCACCGTTCTCCATATATTTCTTACGGTACTAGTTGGGAGAATTTGATTAAACATCAAGACATTTCATCTTTGGTGATCACCTTCTTTATTCTCATGTCCTGTATGTTTGATGAAGTAGTGATATTGCAAGGAGAAATTAGATGCTCGTCGCTATTGGGGCTTAAAGGGTTAAACTGACGCAGCAGTTGCAATCAGCACTTTACTTACCAGAGTAAACTGTTGAATAAACACAAGCTACAGAAATGAGGAAAACTAGCCTCATTTCTTCCTTCCTCATGCGAGGTAAACCTTTTGAAACAAGAAAAATATAACAACTTGACTGAAATTGCATATTAAGATTGATTTGATATGATTCCTAACGATCGCTGAGTTTACTAAAACTGAGTGGTCGTTAGCGAGCACATGGAATCCAGATCATTTTGTGTTTACGCGATTTGATAGCTCGTTCACCGATCACTTGTTTCCGCTATTGAGCAATCGTTGGCGATCGTATGGAAAACCAATACATTCAAAACCTCTTAGTATGTTACTATCCTAAGTTTATACATCATGGAGACCGTATCCAAGCATAGCGTGTTTCAGTTAACATGAGCAGGTGGTAAGAGAAGCCATAGATGACAACCTGTTTTCTAACACTGAAGTGCAGGTTAAGTTGTAAACTATCTTCTGCTTGAATTCACATACGGTATTGAAATTATCCTTGTAACGGTTGTGATAAGTTGTTGCTACACCTTTCTCTCTTTTCGCCGTTTCGTATTTTCTAATTAAAGATTGCACCAGTTCTTTTTGCCATGATGTCAAGTAGCGCCTTAGTTAAAAATTGTAAGGTAATTTTTAGCAAATGCGTTTCTGCAGCGGAAAGCTAAGTTTATCCAAGTATACTACCAGTAGCCCAGATTCTAGAGGACATCATTGTAGATTTCTACAGCAGGGATTTGTAACTAAATTAAATTTCACCGTTCAAACTTTTCGCCTAAATAAAAGTCTACAACTTCAAACTCATACATAACTGCCTTAAAGGAATCAGTTGTAAAACTATGGCAGAGTAACGAATTTAAGGCTATCTATAACTAATTTGACAAATTTGTCCATAACGATGGCCCTCGGTACTGAAAAACGGTTATGGAAGGATATAAGAAGGAAAATGGAATGTCCAATCACAAAATAAATATTCAGGTCTTAAAGTCCAGTACTGTATAGCCACAGAGAGGATTATACATGATAAGTAAATATGGTAACCAAAATAAGAGTGGGATAGATATTACAAGTTTTCCATCCAGTATGCTTGAGATGGAAATGAGATCTATCTAAGGAAATCACTACTGTTTATTAATGCTAGTCGATAGACATTGACATAGACATACTTTATTTGTTAACACAGGTTAGAGAGGGCAGCTAGAGGCTGATGTGGACCTGATATGGATAACAATGTTATGACCATTGACTGCAGTCCTTGCTTGTAGCATATCACAATGTGGAACGAGATGATTCCGATATACTTTTATATTACACTTAATTCCTTGATCTCCACGACCATGGCGTTCTAATCTTTATTAACAGCAACTGGCTCCGAGACAGCACACCTCTATAAGGACTATTTTGGTGCCACCAATACAAGAGTGTTCCCACTTAGTTGTTTTAAATTGTAAAAAAATGTTTGATGGCATTTTATAATTTAGAAGAAAAACCTATTAAAGTGAAAAGACTGGAGAAGCTACTGAGCGCTCAATGAATGAAATGGAAAACAATTGCAACTTACTACCAGAAAGCAATTTCTAAAATTTTCTTCTTAAATCTAATTTACCAACTGGTGACTTACCTCGAGCAATCGTTGTATTTTTCTTCAGAAACCACACTCCCGTGTCAATAATCTTTGTCTTAATCAACGAATTCACGGCTGAAAACAGTAACCTAAAGAAACGTTGAAAAGTCCTTGGTATTTAGAGTTTTGTAGCTGATTTCAAGTGAAAATATCCTGTGTCGACATCGAGGAATGAAGGAAAAATTCAATAGCGGCTTTCAGCGGGTGGCGTGGCGTTACCCGTACTTGATCTATGACATCACAACCCGAGTTCCATAGCTTGATCAAGCGAGCAGACAGAAAATGTTTGATTAGTTAAGACCGAAACAATTTTATTTGTAAAACAATATCGTGGACATTTAATAGTTCGATGAGTCCTGTTAATCAACAAGTGCTTCTTTATAGATACTATGTGATCTCGCGGTTCAACGTCGAATTGTCTAAGATTACTGCAACTTTTCCGTTCATAAAATAATGAAAGCGACAAAATTCTAGTGGAAGAAAATTTTCGTGATGTACGAGCAAGTCCCAAATTATGAGACTGCGAGCGAAATCCTCAAGTGTGACCATTCAAATGAAAGATACTTTCCTTCAGTGCTTTCCTGTGGTGCTGTTCATTAGGCTGTAGAAAGTGACTGTAACTTATGCGAATGTGAATGTCACCTCCAAATGGAAGCTACATCGAGCAACATTTTCCTTCTTTCCAAGTGCAAATTTTAATGAAGTAATCAAATTCGTTTCTTTTAA
>Ga0126336_10001482_pt1 | contig 12304 bp, 8 predicted proteins | sample SidCmetagenome_FD_92530 | JGI IMG/M metagenome (GOLD analysis project Ga0126336, IMG submission 92530) | Coral microbial communities from El Islote,Puerto Morelos, Mexico - Siderastrea C C metagenome | ecosystem: Host-associated > Invertebrates > Cnidaria > Coral | place: El Islote,Puerto... | reverse complement strand
GGGGGGGCTAGCCACCCAATCAAGACGATTACAGTTATTACTCTTTTAACCTCGGATATACCCTTTGTACATGTAATGTACGTTAGCGACTTTACAAAAGACAGATTCCTGTGTCCTTTTCCTGGCATTTCAATGTTTTGAGCTCCAAGCAGAGGAATGCTCTTTTTAAAGTTAAGCAGTCGACTGAATTCTCACGTGTCAAATGTTCATGATATTCCTTAAGACAAGTGCAAAAACTGAAAACAATACAAGATTCCATTAGACAAAACAAAAAATAGGGCCCCGAACGTGTCCATGTGTTCTATGGTATAGCTGTATCCACAGCTTTTAGGTTACAAAGTGTTTCAGCTTAGCAGAAGAATAGCAGAGAGAATTACACTTATGTTTACCTTTAAAAAATTAATTTTAATTGGAATTTTGTTTTGTAATTTTAGAGAATGAAGAATTGCCAGGAGGGTTGTCCAATACACACCATCTGATACGATCGGAAAAAGTTTAAATATAATTTCGATCCGTACAGATGGACAAGTAGGTTCGACCCGAGAAAAAGGGTTGTCGATCAGAGAAATGAATCTCATTAGTGGGACTTAGATATATTATTGATCACCTCTTGTGGTGAGGTGGTGTTTAGAGGTTGTCAATCCGTACGAACTGACGAACGGAGAACATCAGTCACGACTCGAGAAGAAGAGCTCTCCATCCGAGAAATGAATGTCATTAGTGGGACTTAGAAATAAAAAAAAAGATCATCTCTTGTGGTTAGTTGGTGTATAGAGGTTGTCGATCCGAACGAATCGTACGAATGGAGAAGATCAGTCACGACCCGAGAAAAAAAGCTGTCGATCCGTGAAATGCATCTCATTAGTGGGACTTAGAAATAAAAAAAGATCATCTCTTGTGGTTAGGTGGTGCTTAGGGTTGTCGATCCGTACGAATCGTTCGAATGGAGAACATTACTGACGACCCGAGAAAAAGTGTTGTCGATCCGAGAAATGAATCTCATTAGTGGGACTTAGAAATAACGAAGATCATCTGCTGTGGCTTAGCTAGGTCCATGGTGTTAAGGTTGTCGATCCGTTCGAATCGTACGAATGGAGAACAAATAGGAGAGCTTTTCCTGTGGCACTGTTTGCTATGCTGTACAAGTTGGTTCTAAATTTTTAATCTGTGGATATAATCCTGAGTGTGACTGATTCAATAAGAGTTTTAAGCAGTTATCGTTATTTTTTGTTATACTTTATAAAGTGGCTTTAATATTTGAGTCTGTGGATAAAATTCCTGAAGTGTGACCATTTAAATGAAAGCTACTAAGCAGTACTTTCCTGTGGTAATGTTATTATGTTGTACGCGTTGGATCTAACTTTTAAGTCTATGGATTGAAAGTACATTCACATAAAAGATACTTAAAGATTCTAAGTATAGTGTTACTTTTATAGGGTACTGTTTGTTTTGCTGTACAAGGTGAATCTGACTTTGGAGTCTGAGATGACCATAGCTACTCAGCAATATTTTCCTGTGGTACTGTTTAATATGCCGAACAAGGTGGTTCTAATTTTTGATTCTGTGGGTAAAATAAAAGAAATTAGTACGACTATTTAAATCAAAGCAATTGAACAGTACGTGCATGACATTTTTCTTTCTCCATACTTTGCATTAGAACATCTAAAAAAGTATTTACTTGCTTCACATTTGAGAGCTATTGCGAATTAAGGTGGTCAAGTTAGAGGCGGATGCAAACAATCAAGTTATTACTGTCTCTTCAGTTTTCCTTACTGGAGGCCTGAGCCATTTTAAGTTACATCGTTAGGGAGAATCATGTGTAACTTGAAAGCACAGACTATAGTGTCACGTGCAGTGATGTCAATGGCCAGATGGCTAGTCTATTCTACCCTGTACCTCATCCTGTGATTCTCTCACTATTTATCAGTCGGGTGTCCTTTATATGCCAACTTTTTCTGGTATCCGAGAACACAGGAAAAAAAAACAAACAAAAACACCCACCGCCGGCAGGAAGCAGTTCCTATACTTCATTCTTAAATTCATTTTAGCATTATCTGTTGGACTATTTAACGATTTTCACTGAAGTGGAAGTGAATGGTTAACAACTATCCACCGAAATCGCAAAAACAGCGAAACTAATACCCATTAGAAAAGGGTATTAGGGTAATGCCTTGAATTAGCAAACGAAAATAGGAGACGCCTGCAGGCACGCTACACCTTGAACATCTATGGCTGATTGTTATTCAAGAGAGATAAGGAAAGATTGTCTTAACAAGAATAGGAAACATAAAGTGACAAATTTTTACTGTTTAGAAAAGACAGAAAAAGACATTTTGATATTTTAGTTCACCTGGACGTAATACGAAGACCGTGATAATAGAATAGTAACCACACAACACTAACCTTTATTAACCTTGGAATGTCAAAGAGATCGACGCTTTCACAAGAGAGTCACTTCCGAGTGTTCAACGCAGCTTTACCAGCACAGAGTATGGCACAGTGAGAACACAAATTTAAAAATAATCTTTTTTTCAGTTTTTAATAGCGCACTTCGTTCTAACATAAAAAATAAATGATCATGACTTACAACGAAGAGCTGCGCTTAGCTGAATTTAAGTCTTTTTTGGTATCGATATCGGATCAGGGGATAACTGATTTTTAGAGCCGTTGCACTTAAATTGATGGTGTTTCCCATTCAAATAAGAGTTTCTGTAATGCTGTGCATAGTGGCTCTAACTTTTGAGACAGTGAATAATATTCCGAGGTGTCACCAATCAAGTAAAAGCTACTGAGCAATACTTTCTGTTTTTACTGTTTGTTATGTTGTACAGGTTGGCCCTAACATTTAACTCTGTGGGTAAAATCCTACGTGTGACCATTCAAATGAGAGTTTTAAGCAGTACTTTCCTGTGTGAAAGCTATTAAACAGTACTTTCGTATGATACAAGATGGTTCTAACTTTTCAGCTTATGGATGAAATGCTACCTGTAGTGATTAATTACTGAATGAAAGCTACTGAGCATTACTTCCCTCTGGTACTCTTTAACAATCCGTACAAGTTGGATCTAAGTTTAGAGCCTAAAGATTACAGTGTGACTATTCATATGAAGGCTACTGAGCAGTACTTTCCTGTGGTGCTGTTATTGTTTTGTACAATGTGGTTCTATTACTTTAAACTCTGTGGATAAAATATTAAATGTAACCATTCAAATAAGAGTCTTAGGCAGTAGTTTCCTGTGGTTGTTTTTTTATTATGCTGTACAAAGTGGCTCTAACTTTTGAGCCTGTAGATGAAATCCTAAAGTGTAACCATTCATATAAAAGCTACTGAGCCGTACTTTCTTGTGGTGCTGTTTATTATGCTGCACGAGGTCGTTCTAACTTTTGAGTCTGTTGGTGAAATCCTGAAGAGTGACCATCCAAGTGAAAGCCACTGCGCAGTACTTTCCTATGATACTGTTCATTGCGTTGTACTTGGTGATTTAAACTTTTGAATCTGTGGAAGAAATCCTAAAGTTTGACCATTCAAATGAACAGTATGGTTCGGTGAATTGTTAGTTATTCACAGAAGTAAAGGTGAGTCCCGAGTTGCAGAATACTTTTTTGTCACCTGCTCAAAATTTGTGTAAAAACTGTGAGTAGTACAAGGTTACCTAAAAACCCGAACAAGAAAGCATAAAAAGCAAAACACGTGAAGTTAAGAAAACAAATCTAAATGGGTTGATTTTGGGCCGGGTATATTACCACATACTATATTTGTTCTTAAAACAAAGGAAATACTGTGGAGTGAAGCAAGATTAAAAGGTTTAAACTGGTTCTTATCTGCACTTTTGAAGGTCGGTTTAGTGGAAAAAGCCTTTTATTCATTCATTCATTCATTCATTCATTCATTCATTCATTCTTTCATTCATTCATTCATTCATTCATTCATTCATTCTCTATCAGTCGGGTGTCCTTTACACACACTTTCCTGGTATTCAGGAATCCAGAGAAGCAAAAACAAAACAAATTTAAAAATAAACAAGAAAACAAAAAGAAAGCAGCAAAGCTTTGGTTTCCACATAATTCTGGTAATTTATAATTAAATTTGTAAATTTTGCACTCTCTGAGGAAGACAACTAAACCGCGGCCATCGTGGATTAGAGACCCTGGCAACACCGCCAATGAAATGCTTAATAACAACTTTATATCTTAGAGGACATAAATGAAAAGCCGTTCTAAAGTGTTGAAAAGCAGCAATAATGCAGAAGAGGAGTTGCAACCACGCCTACGCAAGAGAACCAACATCGGCTGTTCATATTTAATTAAAAAAAACCTCTTTTAAATAGAACTTTTGCTTCTTCAAAAAATTAATTATAATTTCTGCTGGAGACGTTAACTGCTAAGCATTTTAAACGACGAAAAATTGTGACAGGAATTAGCTTGTAGTTAGTTTCTATCAGGAGACAAAGGGCCGGTTATTTAAACGAAGTCTAACTTAGACCATAGGTAAAAATCTGGTTATTTGTGGGTCATTTTAAGGAGATAAACGTTGCTTTAGCTTGTACTTCATGCCTTCTTAACAATGTTTCCAGCAAACAACGTTTAAGCGTTATAAAGGTTGACCATCATGTAAAACGCTGTCTAAACTCCGTTAAATCTGTCTAAACTCCGTTTAATCTGTAAATAATTAGCACGTTTCCTATTGACGCGCACAGTTGCTTTTCATCTTAACATCAAAAGAGCAAGCCTACTTCATACCTTTTGAAGTCGGGAAAGAAAAACGAACACTCTTATTGAGTTTCTTTTTAATTAATATGTGGTTCTCTTTGTTATCCTGTACAAGGTGGTTCTAACTCTTAAATCTGCGAATGAGGTGTGACCATTTAAATGAAAGATATACTGAGCAGCACGTTTCTGTTTTACTGTTTATTATGCCTTACAAGTTGGCTAACTTTTTTTATTTCTAACATTCTGAGGTGTCGCCAATCAAGTAAAAGCTATTGGGCAAAGCTTTTCATGATTCTGTTTGTTATACGTACAAGGTGGTTTTAACTTTTCAAATTATGGATGAAATCCTAAAGTGTAGTCATTAAAATAAAAGCTACTGAGTATAACTTCCCTGTGGTACTGTTTATTAAGCTGTACAAGTTGTATCTGACTTTTAAGCCTAAAGATGAAAATTTGGCCATTCAAATGAAAGCTATTGAGCAGTACATTCCTTTGGTGCTGTTTATTATGCTGTACAAGGTGGTTCTAACTTTTGAGTTTGTGGATGAAATCCTAACGTGTGACCATTCAAATGAAAGCTACTGAGTAGTACTTTCCTGTGGTGCTGTTTATAAAGCTGTACAAGTTGGATCGAACTTTTAAGACTATGGATTGAAATTCTATGTGTGACCATTCACATAAACGATACTGAGCATAGTGTTACTTTTCTGTGGTACTGTTTGTTGTGCTGTACAAGGTGGCTCTGACTTTTAAATCTGGGATGAAATCCTCATGTGTGGCCAAAGCTGTACTCAGCAGTACTTTCTTCTTGTAATGTTTACTGTTTAACCAAAGCACGCGATATTGTTTCTTTCTCTGTACATTGCAAAAGAACATCTAAAAAGTTATTTACTTGTTTCAAACTTCAATGCTTTTGCGGATTCAAGGAAAAATAAGTAACAGATGCAAAAAATGGCAATAGTTAACTATCCTTTGATTTTTCCCTAGTGAGGGCCTGAGCCATGGCGGAGTTTTATCATTAAAGGGAGTCTTGTGTAGTATTAAGGCAGAAACTATAGTGTCGGGTGCAGTGATTTCAATGATTAGTCTGAGCTACTCTGTCGCCTGTCCTGTGATTCTCTCAATCTGTATCAGTCGGGTGTCCTTTACAAGGCCACTTTCCTGGTATTTAAGAACCCAGAGAAGAAAACAAAAAAGCAAACAAAAACAAAAAGCTACCGCCGGCAGAAGAACAGTTCCAATACCACATTCTTCATTCAAGTCGGCTTAGCGTCATCTGTTGGACTCTCGGAATACTTAACAATTATTCACCGAAGTGGAGGTCAATGGTTAACAATTATCCTGCGAAAACGCTCGAATAATCACTGATACTTATGCAGCCGTGAGGCTGTAGGACAATGTGCTAAATCAGGGGATATTCCGCAAGATAAGAAGGATACTCTGATGATGATGAGGATGATGATGATGATGATGACGACTTGTTTTATTATTCTACAAACTGTCACCAGAACTAGCGAACGTTTTCAGAACTAGCAAAGCCCCAGTACCATGCATGCTTAACATGTTAAGCTAACACACGTATAACAGTAATCACAACGAATAAACACTGAAGAAAAATTTCAAAAGTTGGAAGTTTCCTTCAGTTCACCCAAGGCAAACTCCTTTACAAACTTAATTTTAGTTTTTGAGCAAGTACAAAAAGAAAGGGTTAAGTAATTTTTGCTTTTGATAAATGGACAAACTTCGTGCGAGGTGATGGTTGCTTCAGTTGGAGGTGAATAGGTAGAATTATCCCGGATCTTGGCAGCCAATAAGGGCGCTCAAAAAACTCCACTCACTTGCGTGGTATACACTAAAAATATTTATTACGATGCCTTCCTACTTGAGATATCTTGACTAACATTTGTGAGCAGCGTTCTACCTGGAAAATATCCAGGGGAAAATAACAGGGATGCGAATCAGTCTAGTCATGTACGATGGATTTTTTTGGCTCGGGCCTGCAGAACCGATCGCGAGATCCCATGCCATATATAGCAGAGGTGCTTTTCATTTTAGTTTTCACTATTCCTTTCTTGGATAAACAGGGAGCAGATGCTTAATTCTCTTTAAAACCCATAGCCTCTTCGCAACTTTTCTTTAGAAATAAGGGGAAAAAAACGGTAGTTTTTTCACAAGTCGAATAAACTTGAATATCTTCAGATTCACAAGTTACGCACTATTAACATACTCTTCTTCATTTGCTTGTAGATTTTACTAGGAGTGTCCGATCTTTTCCGAGTTTTCAGCAGTGTTTTAGGTGATATCAAGCTGTCAAAATATATTTGCTATCCCAGCATTACGTTAGAGTTCTTGCAACAGCTGAGACAATTACACAAACATATAATGTTTCCAAGCCAAAATTTAATTATCAACTGTGGAGAAATTTCTACCCAGCCGAATTTGTAGAAACTTGCTCACAGCAAACCTTACAAACGTTAAAGCCCGTGGATAAATTAAGACTCGTTAGTTTAAATGAAAGCAACTGAACTGGAAGTGACATTTTTTTTCTTCGTCCGTTGCGAAAGAACATCTAACAGATTACTCACTTGTTTCAAGCTTTAGTGCTTTTGCGATTAAAAGGAACAAATAAGTAACGGATGCAAATAAATCGGGAGAAAGTTAGTACTGTCCTTTTATTTTCCCTACCAACCTTAGGTAAGGTTGTATCATTAGCGAGACTCATGCGTAATTAGGAGACTCAATCTATAGAGTCGGGTGTAGTAATTTCAACGGCAAGTCTGTACTACTTTGTCTCTCATTCCGGCTGTAATTCTCTTGCTCTTCATCAGTCGGGTGTCCTTTTACATGCCACTATTCTGGTATTTAAGATCCCAGAGAAGAAAACAAACAAACAAAAACAAAAACCACCGCTGGCAGTTTCTACACTACATTTTTAAACTCATTTTTACGTTATCAGTTAGAATAGTTAACAATTATTCATCGAAGTAGAGGTGATACCCGAGCAACACAGGGATTTTTTTCCGCGGCTCAGAATTCGCAAAAATCGTGATTACTTGACAAGTTAACTGAATTTTCACGGGTGAGATTTTCATGATGTTCCTTAAGACACGTGTTAAAACTCAGAGCAGTACAAGGTTCTCTAAAAATATATTAAAAAAGCAGCAAAAACACGTGCAGTTACGAAAACAAATCTTAAAAAAGACAGGTTTAAATGGGGTGATTTAGGAGTATATTACAGATCTATATTTTTGTCATTTCAGGAAAAGGAGTCGGGTTCAAAAATCGCGATCCTGTAGCAAAGCGAACTGAAATAACGGAATTAAAACTAGAGCAAAAAAGGCAGGTAAGGTCAAAGTCAAAGAGATTCAACATCATTCAACATTGCTGAATACAACCAAGATTGTGGAAGAGGAGGCCAAACGAATTTCATATTGTGTTCTGCAACTGAGAGGAAAAAACCTTGAATCAACATCATTCCACAGGGTGTTCAATGCGTTTAAACATGTTGAGTTCTGCAACGTTCACTGTTGTTGAATGGAACCTCGTTGAACCCATTCCTCTTTGGCCTAATGCCTTAAACAATTATTAGAGAGCATCCTAATGATACGATACTATATTTTTTTCTTAAAAAGGAAACACTGTGGAGAGAAGCAAGATTAAAAGAAGGTTTAAACTCGTTCTTACCAGCACTTTTGACGGTCAGTTTGGTGGAAACAGCCTTTCATTCGTTCGTTCGTTCGTTCGTTCGTTCGTTCGTTCGTTCGTTCGTTCGTTCGTTCTTTCGTTCTTTCGTTCGTTCGTTCGTTCGTTCGTTCGTTCGTTCGTCCGTTCGTTCATTCGATCATTCGTTCAATCATTCATTCATTCATTCATTCATTCATTCATTCATTCATTCATTCATTCATTCCTTTATTCATTCTCTATTAGTCGGGTGTCCTTTTCAAGGCCACTTTCCTGGTATTAAAGAATCCAGAGAAGAAAAGAAAAACAAGCAAACAAAAACAATTGAATTGTGGTAATTTTATGATTAAAATTGTAAATTCTGCACTCTCTGATGAAGATAACCAAACCGCGGCCATCGTGGATTATATTAGAGATCCTGCTAACAGCGCCACTTAAATGTTTAATATCAACCTTATATTGTAGATGGCATAAATATCTAAATTAAATGAAAAGCTTTCTAAAATGTTAGAAACAGGAATAACCCAGAAGAGTAGTTGCAACCAGGCCCACACAAGAGAACCAACATCGGCTGCTCATTCATTCATTCATTCATTCATTCATTCATTCATTCGTTCGTTCGTTCGTTCGTTCGTTCGTTCATTCATTTATTTATTTATTTATACATTCATTTTTTTATATAAAACTGTTGCTTCCTCGGAACATTTGATTTTAGTATAATTTCAAAGCAATATTCACCGCGCTACCCGGTGAATATAACATTTCAAGGCGCGGCTGCTATGCTAAGTTACTTTTGTCCTGTGTTGTTTGTCAACTTTTAGCTGGTTTTTGTTAACTTTTTGATGTCCACCTCTCAAAATTATGCTAAAACAATTATTCGCCTCAGGCTCAGGAAATATTCGCCAATATTTACTTCGCCTTCGGCGAATAATTGTTAAATAATTACTCCTAGAAAATTTTACTTCTAAGCGTTAAAAAACTGAACATTTGCAACAAGAAGTAGCTTCAGGTTGATATATAGCAGGAGACAAAGGGTTGAATCTGTAAAATTTTCATCAGACTTATCACCTTTCCTATTGAATTGCGCAGTCGCGCAGTTGCTTTTCATTGTTCCTAACTTCATGCCTTTTACTGTCGAACTTGAGAAACAAAACATATTAACTTTCTTTTTGTTACAATGTACGAGGCGGCTCTAACTCTTAAGTCTGTAAATGAAATTCTGAAGCAATTTATATGAAAGCTACTGAAGAGTAGTTTGGTGTTTTGCTTTTTACTGTACCGTACAAGTTGGCTCTAAGTTTTAATTCTGTGGATAAGATCCTAACTGTCACCATTCAAATAACAGTTGTAAACAAGACTTCCCTGTGGTTATTTTTTGTTATGCTGGACTTTTGCGTCTGCGGATAAAATTCCGAGGAGTCACCAATCAGGTGAAAGCTATTGGGCAGTACATGTACTTTCCTCATGTTTCCTATGTTGGTGTTTGTTATGATATGCAGCTGTACAAGGTGGTTCTAACTTTTCAGATTATGGATGAAATCCTTAGTGTAGTCATTAAAATGAAAGCTGTTGAGCATTACTTACCTGTGGTACTGTCAACTAAGCTGTACAAGTTGGACTAAACTTAAGTACGTGTGGCCATTTAAATGACAGATGGTAAAAACTGCTGAATTTTGAGTCTGCGAATGAAATCCTAAAGTGTGACTATTCAAATGAAGGCTACTGAGCAGTACTTTCCTGTGGTGTTGTTCACCACTGCTGCGCAAGGTGGCTCTGACTTTTGAGTCTGCTGTTGAAATCCTAAAGTGTCATTATTCAAAAAAAAGCTACTGAGCAGTACTTTACTGTGGTGCTGTTTATTATGCTGTACAAGGTGGTTCTAGCTTTTGAGTCTGTGGATGAAATCCTAGCGTGTGACCATTCAAATGAAAGCTACTGAGCAGTACTTTCCTGTGGTGCTGTTCATTAACTTTTAAGTCTGAGGATTGAAATTAAAAGTGTGACCATTTACACACAAGATACTACAAGTTGCTGAGCAGTACTTTCTTGTGGTGCTGCTTGTTGTGATGTACAAGGTGGTTCTAGCTTTTGTCTCACTGTGGATAAATTCTTAAAGTTTTCGGTGTTCAATGGACAAAAGCTCGCGCGAGGTGACCACTGCTTTGCTAGGAGGTGAATATCCAATGCTTTCCCTGCAGAACCAAAGACCTACGCCATAACGGAGAGTCCTGTGTTAAGACACCAAATATAAAGTCGGCTGAGGTGCTGTCCCGATTACAGGTTTTACGCTTTTATCCTTAGATATACCCTTTGTACATTTAATGTAAGTTTGCGACTTTATAAAAGATGGATTCCTGTGTCCTTTTTGTGGTATTTCAGTATTTTGAGCTCCGAGTTGTGGAATGCTTTTTTTCGCTGGCTCAGAAGTTAAGAAGTCAACTGAATTTTCATTTGTCAAATTTTCATGGTATTTGTTAAGACAAGTGCAAAAACTGAGAACAGTACAAGATTCCATTAGACAAAAAATAGGGCCCCAAACGGATCCAAATTGTTATGCTGGTATAACTGGTTATAAACTGTTTCTGCTTGGCAGAAGAATACCAGAAGGAATCACTCTTATGTCTACTTTTGAAGAATTGGTTTTAATTGAAATTTTGTTTGGTAATTTTAGAGAATGAAGTATTGCCCGGTAAACTTTTTTTTTTTCCAACACGTCTGTTTCTTGCGGTTTTTGATGTAGTCACGGTCGTGAAAGGCGTAAAAAAAACGACAAAATTTGTGTTCCCCCCTCTAAGAATCGAACCCAGACCACCTGCTTCGCAGTAATGCGCTATGTCCGTTACGCCAAAGTAATCACGACTGCAAATTACGTGTTAATTTTAATTTAGTACAGTAACTGATCTCTTTTCACGTCAGTTGTCATGGCAGTCCGTTTGTCGATCGCTGCTCGATCGAGATAAACACGGGGGTTTTTCCTAGAAAAAGTTTTTCACACTGAAGGAAAAGCCATGGTTGTGGATAGAAAAAAACCCGAGCCACTCGCTCTGCTAGGTTTGCCGTCCAGATCGCCGCTGAATGTTGCAAACTCAAGCAACCTAAGCTTGGACGCCGTGCGAGTTCGCTGGAGTCGATCAGACCTCGATCTCCTACTTAGTTCCGACTATATCAATTCTTCGAACTGATTGGTCCCGATTTTTCTTTTGTTAGAGTTATGGTTGACATTATGGTTGACAATTTTTCAGTTTACGTAGTGTTTCTGCTGTGCAGTAGAATACAAAAAAAAAACACATGTAAAAAAAGTAAAACAGGTCTAAATGGGTTATTTTGGGGGATATTACCATCCCACATTTTTGTGTGGCTTCGTTCATGGAATGAAGACCACATTGCTATCACTCGATGGAGTTTGTGTGTGGATATAGACCCACATTTCTCTGGTTCACTTCTTGTATACTTTTGGTAACAAAGAAGATAAGTGCGCGTCGTGCATGTCACGTAGGGTATATATAAAGGTTCATAAAGGCAGGGGTACAAATTGCGTCAAGTTTCCGGTGTAAGATTTTAGTCTTTATCTTTCTTCATGGTTTTCGCCGTGCTCCGTTTTATCAGCTACAATTCTTGACGAGGCGTTAGTTGGCTGGATGCGTTCACTATGTTTTTAGTATGCTTGTTAGATGTGCCCCCCACTTAGATGTTAATTAACGTGATATTGTAGACGAAAGAAAACAATGCAACCTTCGCGAACTAGCCAGAGTGCACGCTTCTAAAGTGCTTGTTATTCTTCGGATGTCAATTAGCAGGCAAAGGTGTCTCAGAAACAACTTATCTTGAGTAATCAACATTTTGACGAATTGTTCAAATGCGAAGTCAAATCAACAACTTTTGAAAGTGTATGACTATCTTCCAATTTGTCTCT
>Ga0126336_10001481_pt1 | contig 12306 bp, 10 predicted proteins | sample SidCmetagenome_FD_92530 | JGI IMG/M metagenome (GOLD analysis project Ga0126336, IMG submission 92530) | Coral microbial communities from El Islote,Puerto Morelos, Mexico - Siderastrea C C metagenome | ecosystem: Host-associated > Invertebrates > Cnidaria > Coral | place: El Islote,Puerto... | reverse complement strand
TTAGTATGTTCATACGGTATTAGTCTTGTCTTCTCAATGTTTATCCGTACGTTAGTGCGATTTTAGTTGTCTCATTTACGTTTCTCCGTAATTTATTGTCCCACTGTAATAGTTCAGTTTGTCCGTTCGGCGTTCTTCCGTACGTTACACACGTTCTTACGGAATTAGTTTTGTCTAATAACGTTTCTCCGTAATTTTTTCTCCATCTCTGTATCTTGGTTCGTTGGCAGCGTTTCTCCCTGCTGTAGTACATTTGCAACCAACGTGTTTGATATGACTTCTCAACGTTTCTCCGTACCTTAGTAAGTTCGGACCTTATTAGTTTTGTCTGTTCAATGTTTCTCTACAATTAAATACGCTTATAATTTACTAGTCTTCTCTTGTAGACGTTTTTCTATACGTGAGCTGAGTGCAGCATCAGTCTTGTCTTTTTGACGTTTCTCCGCACCTTACAACGTTCGTACAATGTTAGTCTTGTCTTCCCAACGTTTCTCTGCACGATGACGGAATTTGGCCTGAACGCACATGATACTTTGTATTCGTGTGAGGATCTTTAACCGTTGGAAAGAATAGTAAACATTCCAGTTCTTCACTCTTGAGTTTACAGAAGCATGTTTACAGTACTTAACTCGGCTAAAAATTAGACATGCTGAACACAGTATGAGATCGATGATGCAAAAAAATTCTGGCTAGTGAAAATTTATTTTGGCTAGTGAAATCAAACCTCTCACCAGCCACTAGGCTACTAAGCTGAAAAGTTAGTCTCGAGCCCTGGCACACGTTCAAAAGTGAACGTAATCTGAGAATTTTCATTGATTAAAACCACGGTGATCTCATTAAAGGGAAAAAATCGAATACGTGCTCTGCAAAGTTAGATTTATGAAGTTTGCAGTGATAGTTGTGGCAAAAATGACACAACAGGAAAAAGAAGAGAAGCAGACGAACAGAGAAAGAAAAACACTCGGCAGTTTGTGTTCCACGACAGGTTTGCTGTTATCTGTTATGTGTTGTATCGCACTAATTCACGTCGAACTCAGAATAAAAGAACATCATCGACTGATATCACACTCAGTAACATGCTGTGATCAGACGAACACAGAAGCCAATCGAAAAGTACAACAGTATTACGGACGATGGCAAGATATGAAAGGCAGTCATCCAGGAGGTCACTCGCGGGAGACAAGAGGTACGTTCTTGACGTTCATATCAATCTTAGCTTTTGATTTTTCCATTTCACTCCGGCATTTGACAAAGCCATGGTATTTCTGTTTGTTACGCAGTTTTAGTTATTACTCAAAAAATTTTTCTCCCGAAATTCGTGCTTTCAAACTTCACTTGAAGAGGAACACGAAAGCGGAAATTGGTGGCTACCAACCAACACAAGCTTTAATCTTCGCTTAGTTTTCACTGTCAAGGTTTTGGCCATATTTTCGTTTTATCCCTCGTTGCTTTCGTTTCACAAGTTTTTGTGCACATTTTTTGGTTTGAACCAATCGCTTTGATTTTCAAGGTTACAAAGACACCATCTCAAGACAAAAGCGCGCTTCGCCAGGTAATTCACAACAGAAATCCGCTGTGCAAATAGCTTCTGAAGTTAAACTGCTGGTCAAACAAGAGCTTCGAAAGCTGCAAAACCAAATATGTGCTAAAGATAAAAAGCTCTGCCGCGCAGGACCAAAAGGGAACACAGGACGACGAGGAAGACCGGGTACCCGAGGGAGACCAGGTCCCCCGGGGAGGCCCGGACCGGAGGGACCTCCCGGTAAACATGGATCAATAGGACCACGAGGACCGACTGGCATAAAGGGGGATCTCGGAGTGCCGGGTGACCCTGGTCCCGCGGGACCTAGAGGCCCAACGGGTGTGAAAGGCGCCAAAGGTGAGCCAGGCCAGTCCATCTTGGCTCCTTCTCTGCTGCAGCGTCCTGTTAGAACAACAGTCAATGAAAGTCAGACGGCCATCTTGAAATGTACAGCGGATGGTAATCCACCTCCACAAGTCACGTGGTCTAAGCCGAACTCTTCGCTACCTATTGGACGTCACGTGTTAGAGTCCAGTGGTGCTCTGATTGTGAAGGACGTTAGACCTGAAGACGACGGCGTTTACCACTGCAGAGCTGAAAACTTGCTTGGAAGCGTCAACGCATCAGTTAAACTAACTGTTCAGTGTAAGTCGTTATGCGTTTTCCCTTCCAATTATTTGACCGGGCCACTCTCTGAATCATGTCTAGAACTTTATTTGCTACGTATTCGATCTTACGTTCCCATTAAACATATTTACAGAAGAAAAAAATACAACCCGAAAGCTCTCGATTTGTTTGTTTGCCATTACAGGAATTCTCTTGCCATACAACGCAGTACGATGCGATAAAACACAACTTAACAGAATTTACTCACTTATTTATTTTATTTATTTTTATTTATTTATTTATTTATTTGCTACACATGCATTACGTACAAGAGAAAAGGAAAAAAAACTAAAAGACTTTAAGATAGTAGTGTGGTGATGAAATGCAATACGATACAATGCGATACAACACAATACAATACAATACCATACAATGCAACGCAATGCAATGCAGTGCAATGCAATACAATACAGTACAGTACAATACAATGCAATACATAAAACCGAGTATTGATTGAATTTTTCACTATCCAGCTAAGAGAAGAATCTTCGTTGTAAAATTTAACATCTCTCTGACAGCAACTGTTAAAATTTCAGTTTCACGTGTCCACGCTATGCATAATAATGACATCGGCAACATTTAAGAGTTTGTATGGGAATACTATAAAACATCTTAAATTACTTGAGGGCTTCCTGAGCTGGTTTGGAGCTTTTTGGGTGAGAAATTGAAGTTTTTATTTTTCACGTTTGCTAAACGTTTAGAATTAATTAAAGGCAGGAAACAGTTTGACACTGCACCTCACTTCAAGTTCGGTAAATTCCATCACAATAAACAAATCGCCATAAAACTTCAAAGGTGTATTCTTGGGTCTTTGGCTTACCTCTGGTCTTTCTTATGCAGTCCAGATCCTATTTTAAGCCCTCGAAAACCCTTCCTAAATACGAATCTCGCCTTTCCTGGTATGCGTTTTTATTTGAAGTGCACACATGAATCTTTGCGAGCCGCGTTTCGACGACAAAATTGCCCTCAGCCGGGGAGAGGCTGAGTGAGATTGTCGACAAGCAAAAGAGGACACTGCAGAGTCCAGAGAGGTCGGTTTAACAGGGAATAGATAAATATTAGAACGCCCGTGAAATTTACTCGCCTCACTGGACTTGGAAAACCATCATTTTGTTTTAGGGCTGACTGAAGAACCATCTTTTGCTGCACTCTAATCAATGCCGAGTATCTGGCGCAAGCGATCCTGCTCATTGGCCTTAAATCAACCTCATTATTTAATTCCGATATATAGGGTTGTCTTACCCTAAAAAAATGTTGCTGTGACCATGGAAAAATACCTACCACAATTTCCATTTCTTTGAAAACCGGTGCAATTTTTGTTATTTTCTAGATGGAAACTGTTCCTTGTCTCTGCTTCTAAATTTCCACAACATTTTTTTTGTGTTGAACAGGTAAATGTGACGGAACAAATCGCTATGGTAAAATATTGTCGCACGAAGACATTAAAGCGTGCCCGTGGTGTCAAGTGAGGCGAGTAAATTTCACCGGCGTTCTAATAGCGTGGAAGAAACAATTTAATTTATGCACCGCTCTCAACGTTAGCTTGGGCTGCCTGTGATTTCACAGACGAGTTTAGAAAGCACCTCATTCCCTTTGAAAATCTTTAAGGCCGCGGGTGAGAAACTAAGTCATCAGTATTTATTTATTTATTTATTTAATGCGTATGCACGCAATGCGACGAACGGTAGCGACATTGCACGAAATATTCATGAATAGCCTCTTCAGTAAGACTTTCAGTTTCTGAATCAATAATTACACGTGCGTTAAGTCGTGTGCTACTGAGTTGTGACTTTTAAGCATTTTTAAATTAAAAACTGTCGAAGTCCGGCTTTTTTTACGTTCAAACGTTAAAAGAAACTTTTTAGAAGTTTTCCAACTAAAACAAAACAAAACAAAAACTACAATAATACTCCTTATAGCTAACATAGAGCTTGGGAAACGCTTATAATCTTCAATCCAACAATTTGCGATCTCTAAATTGCAACGTATTGTATTTAATTTCCATAACTAGCACAATCTTACCTATAAACATTAGTGGTTATTCGGTAAGCCTTCGGAAGCCCTAAAACCTCCAATTTTGTGTCCAAGAATACAGCGCAGAAATAGAATTTCCTGAACAGACACAACAGGCAGACAAACTAGGTGTGGTAGATTGTCACAACAGAAGCACTTTTTTCAAACAGGCTTTTTAACAAAATATTGAAGGCTTCAAATTTAAACAAAGATCATTTTACTCATTTAACAGCTTACAACTTTTAATGGAACTCGAGATCCTATAATCGGCTTCTGTTGTGACACAATAGAGGTTTTAACTGATCAATGAGTGGTAAAATCAAGTTTTATGACGATTCGTTTATTGTCTTCTTCACGAGGAGAAAACTTAGACACGGAGTCGCGTTTTACAAAATCTTAACTTGGGAAGCTCATAGCATCGCAAAGAGGCGCAATCTATCAAACCAGAAACAACGTTGTTGCATTTCCACCATTGCCTAAGCTCACTGTTACGTTTCAACGTAATCGGCTCCCAAACATTCACGATACAACGTTTTTTAGCGTAAGACCTCCACCAAAATTTTGCCTAATAAATTTATTCATGAGCAGCTTGTCACCCACGGCCTTAATAGCATATTACCCACCCTCCCTTGCTTCTTTGAATATCCGCTCCCTCTCGTGATCAGATTAGAAAATTATCGTTGACTTCGTTGTCAAGAAAAGTGTTTATTTTTACCACTTCCAGAAATAATAGTGATGAGGTGTGTTGGGGGTTCTCGTTTTAAATTGAACTAATCTCATCCGTTTCATTCACCTGAAAATGTGTCTTTTTTTAGTTTCTCCTCAAATAAAGTTGTCATCCAAAGCACTGTTCGCAGAGGAAGGACAAAACGTCACCATCGCCTGCACTTCTACTGGTCAGCCGCAACCCAGTATCACGTGGTCTAAGGCATTTGGAAGATTGCCAAAAGGTAGAACTGAAGTGTTGAGTGGCAACCTGACAATTTACAATCTGGAAAAGAAAGATAGGGGAATATACATTTGTAAGGCACGTAATATTCTGAGATCAGCAACAGGCATCACTCAACTTACGATACTCTCTCGTCTGAGGTTCAAGGTTCGTCCTCTTAAAGAGGTGTCTCCGTCTAGTTTTGGTTCCATTGTCCGTCTGCCGTGTGTGGCCGAAAGTGACCTGAGCACTACAATCACGTGGACAAAGGATGGTGAGTCTTCACTTCCTGTTGACTCTAATGTTCTACTTAACGGAACACTGGTTCTTCAGAACATCAAAAAATCCCATGAGGGATCTTACACCTGCAGAGCGACTAATGCATTGACAACAATTGAAGCCAAAGTTAAAATTCATTCTCCAGTTACCGCTACTTCCTGTTCCGTGATAAGAAAACACGCCAGTAGTGTAAGCCGCAATTACGTCATTGACCCAGATGGCGAGGGAGGTCTGGCACCATTTACAGTATTCTGTGACATGATTGACAAGAATGGAGTTGGCGTGACAGTCATCAGTCACGACAGTGAGAGTAGAACATTTGTGCATGGATATAGTGGTCGAGGTAGTTACTCACGTGACATTCCTTACACTGGAGCGAGTCTGTCTCAGCTGGCGAGTCTCACCAGAGTTTCCTCACACTGTGAACAGTTTATCAAGTATGAGTGTTACTCTTCACGTTTGTTTTACGACGGGAACAATCCATTTGGATGGTGGGTGTCACGCGATTCTACTAAGATGACGTACTGGGGCGGAGCATCTGGCAGTGGGAAGTGCGCATGCGGGATGACCAACTCGTGTGTAGACCCCTATTTTGGTTGTAACTGTGATGCGAATGAAGGTGTTTGGCGTGAAGACAGCGGTCTCCTCACTGACAAGACTCATCTTCCAGTTAGACAGCTCAGGTTTGGGGATAATAACGGCAACGAGAAAGGTTACCACACACTGGGAAAATTACAGTGTTATGGAACAGCTTAAACGTGGTATTAGCCACTCTTCAGGACCGTTTGCGCGCGGATCGCTCTAGTTTTCGTTGTTTTATATTTCTTGGCTCAAAAAGAGGCAAAATTTTAAAGTGTTTAGAAAATGGGAAGGTTTTCTCACACGAACATGTCTTCATAGACTAGGTTCCACTCCCTGCAGAATCAAAGAAAGCAAAACGATTAACACCGCATTGTCTTCCTGACAGCTCCGGCTTAAAAACCGTGTGTCAGATTTTTGGCAAGTGCGTTTGTTCCTCTTTTAGTAGCAAACTCTCATTGCATCGTAAAAAAACAGATGTAATAACCACTTTGGAGATCTCAAATGTGAGTACAACCATTACGCGCTTTCTATTTTACATGACCAAGTTAATCACTGAATTAATTAGGTCTGGCAGAACTTGTCAGCGATTAATCACCATAATTAATAAGGGAAAATCTATTGCTCCTAATAATTCTCCACTGAGCCAGTATTCTCTTTTCAATTTTTGTTTGAAAGAAAGCTCTCAAAGAGATTTGCCCGAGCATGTAAAAAATCTCAGTTGTGAAGAAATGACACTTTTTTCGGTGGCTGATACCTTAAACGCTAACTCAGATCTCTGAGTCAGTATTCTCTTTTCAATCTTTTCAATTTTTGTTTGAAAGAAAGCTCTCGAAGAGATTTCAGTGCCCGAGCATGTAAAAAATCTCAATTGTGAAAAAATGACACTTTTTTCGGTGGATGATACCTTAAGAGCTAGCTCAGACCTCAGAGAGTGGTAAAAATCAGCCCTTAATTTAATTAACTGATGTGATGTGATTCCGACTTGGACGAACCGGAAAGTGTGATAGGGTGCTGTATTTACAGGGTAAACAATTCAGTAGCAAAATCCTCTCTTGATATGCAATACTTAACTTCCTTCTACATTCTTTGTTTTGAGATGTTTTGCAAAAAATATTCTTATTTTGTTTTTCAGTTTTTTAAATAATCTTAGCCCTAATTGGCGCTAAATGGTTATTGGTCTGGGAAATCAATGATAAGAGAAGCCTGTGAAGTGGTTGGAAGAGACTAGATAAGATGGCCGCATTTCTGCTCGGAAAACTGTTCACAAATCTACCTCAGATTAAAAGCAACCTTAGAGTTTAAAAGGAAACAAAAGACTACAGATTTTGTAACTTTTCTTTCATGAGTTACGAAAAATATATTTTTTCCGCAACTGCGTAACAGCACTGATAAGCAAGATACTGCTTTTAGAAAATGAAAACCACGACACTTTTTATATGTAAACAAAACAGTTTTTTGCACGAAACTTCATCCATTGTCTGTTGCTAAATAATTTGTGAATAGACATAGTGAATAGACATAGGGCCGGGTTGCATTAGAACAATTTCAAATTTTTTCCTGTTTTTTGGTGCTAAAATTGTGACAAAAATTTAGCATGTTCCAGTTGGCGAAAGCAACCTGATGAATTCCATTATGTCAATCACAAACCCACGTGTAGAGTTGTTTTTGCTTTTTATTACACCAGAGGCCAAGAGATGGATCGAATTCATATAATTTTTTTCTGTCTGGGATTTTTGTTGACAGAACATGCGCTTTCGGGACCGTATACCACCAGAAAGGTTTAAGCTTTAGGAATTTATCGGCTAGCACACGGCAATTCATACATCAGCATGGGACTTGTATTTAACGTCGGTAAAAGTACTGTTATTGAAGTAAGGGTTAGACAATGAACGTGAGTGTTCTATGGGATATAGTGTCCCGAGCAAAGATAGAATGCGGCCGTGTTGAGAGTGGCATTCTATCTTGTCGTGATTGCCCCACAAGATTTACTAGATTTACACTGGTGAATTTTACCCCGCAATTTCCCTGTGCTTCAAAAGCCCCCGCCACTTTACATAATTTAAGACAGTTTATGGCATATAGAGCATCGAAATGCTGGACACTGATTGGCTGAGTGGGTGTGACCATGTTCTAAATATATATATACTCACAAGGCTTGCAAGTTCAGGAACCTCAAATTACCGACCGGCTTGGGATTTGGCCAAAATTAATACACTTAACCTCGTGCCTTTGAGTTTAGGGTTGCAAGTGAACGTGACTGCTCGAAGCTGTTAATGATTTACCGTATGTAAGAACAATGCAAACGACATAAATTATGAGGCAGAAGCGGGAAAGCAGTTACGCGCGGAAATCACCGGTGGTAAATATTTACGATTATGGCTCGTTCTGACTATCACTTGATTTGGAATTCAATGTTTGTTTATGAAGTGGAATTTTCGTCTGTTATACGAGGTCATCATGTTTACAAAGCGGCGTGGTCTCCAATCATAGGAGAGTCTCTGGCACGCAGGAAAGATGACCATAAAGAAGCTAAAGAACACGATGAATACGTAGTTGGGACTTACCTTGAAGCTGATAACAAATTTGTTGGGCATGTGCCGATGGAAGTTTCCTTGCTTATATTCGCGTTTCTCAAAGCCCGCCATGAGAACAAAGTACAGGTCAAAGTGACTGGATCAATGGGACTGGAAAACGAACTTGTTGTCCCTGGATCCTTCCTGGCCAGAACGACCAGCGGAGCAATCGCCACAAAATTTGAAGAAGAGATTATTCGTTTGAAAGAATTATGTACTCACATGGACATAACAGTTGAGAAACTTAGACGAAGACCACTGTATTTGTAATGCATTATTACGTATGTCAGCTGTTAAAGGAAGATGAACCACGTTTGATAAGTACTCTGAAGGCGCTGTAATAATATTAGAATAGGGGCGCTTATTAGAATGGGGGCGCTTATTGGAATAGGGGCGTTTATTGACAAAGCCACATTCGAAGGGGGGCGCTTATTCGGAAGGGGGCGCTTATTGGAAGGAGGGCGCTAAATCGAATCATTACGGTAGTCGCCAACGCTCAATTCTTGGAGAGGGGATCCCACGATCAGTGAGGAGGACTTCCAATGGCTTGTGATCGCTAATCAAGTCAAACTGACAGCCATGGATGTAAAAGTTAAACCTTTCACACGCCCACACTGCAGATAAGGCTTCTTTTTCAGTTTGGCTGTAACGCTTCTCTACGGGTGAGAGGCTGCGGCTGACATATGCAACAGGTCTTATGGTACCGTCAAGATGCTTTTGACTCAGGGTACCACTAATTCCAATCTTGCAAGGATCATGGCGAACTTGGGGGGGGGGGGGGAAGGGTCAAAATGCGCTAAAACTGTGTCACTAAGTATAAGGTTGCAAAGGTTTTCAAAGGCTTCTGATTGCGCTGGGCCACATAACCATGGGGAGTTCTTGTGTGTGAGTCGGCGTATGGGTTCTGTCATAGAAGCCAAGTTCGGAACAAAGCGAACTACTGTGTTGATCAACCCAAGGAACCTTCTTGCTTTGGTGGCATTAGTTGGTGGCTGCATTTGCTTGATTGCCTGGACACGATCCTTGTCAGGGGATACCCCGAGTGCTGAGATATGAAATTCATAGTAGTCTAGTTCTGTGACACCAAATAATCACTTGGCTGGATTGACTGTAAGGTTTTTTTCATGTAGACGAAGCAAAGTGCTCTCAAGGGACTTGTCATGTTCTTCCTTAGTGGCGCCATGTACAAGAATGTCATCATCAATGTTCCTGGCATTAAGCAATCCTTCTAGGAGTTGTCCAATGACATGTTGGCATATTTCGGATCCCACGGGTGCCCTATACGGCAAACGCTTGTAACACCAGACAACCAACGTGAGTTTTGAAGGTTGTTAGGTGGCGAGAGGACTTATCAAGTTCAGTTTGGTGATAACATTCCTTGAGATCAATCTTGGAGAAAATCTTAGAGCCATTATGGTCTTAGAGAATTTCCTCTGATGTTTGGTAAGGGTGATGAGTGCGGAGGGGAGCTTCACTCGGCTCGGTCATATTTACGCAGAGTGGTATGTCTCCAGTTGGCTTATCAACGATGAGAACAGGGGACACCCAGGATGTAGGGCCAGTGACAGGCTCTATGATGTCTTGGTCTTCCAGTTGTTATAACTCAGCTTCCACCCTGGCACGGTAGTATAAGGGTGTAGGACGCGAATTCTGCACCACAGGCCGTACGTTTGGATCAATGCTGAGCTCACGTTTGTAGTCCTTCAACTTCCCAATGTCGCCAATAAACACAGCAGGGAACGTATCAAGGAGATAACGGTATTCATCACTTACAGTTAGGTGTTCAGTAGTGGTGGATGCTGCAACACGCAACATTCCCAGGCGGGTTAAAGTTTCTCATCATCATCATTATAATCATATACACTTTACCTTTGGGTGTGCAGTCTTTTGCTCTTGTGGACGACCTGGTGTTGGGATTTTCTTCATACAAACTCTGCCAAAATAATGCTGGATTCCACACTGGGAGCAAGTCTTGTGAAAGGCAGGACACTTGGGAGTTCTTGGCCTGTCGTTAGCCACATTGCCACAGCGAGTATATTTCCGTCGGCTATCGTAGATAAAATTCACCTGCTCGTCTGCTTCTCTGACTTATGAATCGGTTAGGTGCCCTGCTTTTTCTGAACGGTCGTGGGAGGAAGTATTTTCCATGTTGGCGGCTTGAAAGTCTGCTGATTTCATCGAACGAGCAATTTCCAGTAAGGAGCTTAGGCTTGCGGAGGATTTCTCGCGGAGGAGGCGTCTTCGAAGTCTAGCAGAGCAACAGTGTTCAATTAACTGATCTTTGATGGCTTCATCAAGGGAATATTTGTCAAACTCACAGTTTTCGCCCAGACGGTGTAAACGCATAATGTACTGATCTATCGGTTCGTTTGGTGCTTGGTGAGCCTGGCGAAAAGTGTGCAGTCCGAACTGTAAATTCTTTTGCGGAGATATATGTGTCTAGTGCGGTAATAGCATCCTTGTAGGCAGTACCAGTGTCCTGGAGCGTAGCAAAGATTCTTGAACGGCGGGCCCGGCGAGGTAAAGCAATAAGGCGCGTTTACGACTGTCAACTGTTATCCAGGGTGCATCGCTGTAATATTCTAGCCGTGTTTTCCATCTCGTCCATTGAGGAGCAATGCTGCCGGCCTGTTCGAACGGGTCAAAGGGTGGTATAGGTGTGAGTTCTGTCATTCTCGTCGCCAAAATATTGTATCTTGAAGCAGCAAAGCACGTTTAATCAAGATGGCGTCCTCATACACACACATGCTGTCTTGGTCATGCTCACTACATTATAGGACCGCAATGTACATACAATAAACTCCATATTTTAAGGGAAATTAGTTGTTTAATCGCATACCAGTCACCATTTGTACAGTCTTTATCCTATTTTGCGAGGTACTTGAGGTTGAGCTCTTGAGTACGTTAGATCTCACCTCTTGGAGTGTATAAGAAAAGCTCATGTTGTCATGTCATTTTGCTTGTGGTGAGTTCGTTAGTCGGTACTAGAGTATGATGCTCCTAGTAGTATTGATCCTTTAATGATAAGCTTTTAAATTTTCATAGAACAAATTATGGAAAGTTTTCACTGAAAGCCAAAGGAGCCTCAATATGGAATGATCTCCCTGATGAGGCAACAAAATCAAAATCTTAGTTTACGTTTAAAAGAAAAATGAAACAGACTCTGCTCAATAGTCAATAGGAAACCTACTTGACTGTCCGAATTTTTGTCACAACAATTTAACCTTTTTTAGCAAGTACTATTGCCATGTTATTATTAGATTTTAGAACTGTATAAAATAGAAAAAGAAATGTGAAAGGAGATCCCCTCGGAAAAAAAAAAGTTGTGTTCAACTGGAGGAATCCTCTTGAAGAAGTGAACAGTGCCAGTTTTGTAGCGCCGCAGGCTGTCTCATCGCAGAGTGACGTCTGAGGAATGATGCAAAATGCCATACTTTATTATCGAGAACATTGAGGCTGAGGAAAATAAAAATTTTAAGACCACAATTGCTAAGAACGTACACAAGGCTGAAATCTTGTGAACGTCTTTGATGTTCAGATCTGAAAACCGTGAACATTGTTATTTAACTTTGACATAACTGTAGGGAAAAACGTAAGACGAATTCTAAGCCTCTTTCGAGTTATCAAAAGGACAAATAAGAGTGTTCAGCGTTTCTTATAGGCACAGAAAGTTCATCTTTCTTTTCTATCCTTTGTTTCGAAAATGAGAAATACAACGTCAAGTACAACAATTTAACGTCATA
>Ga0126336_10001480_pt1 | contig 12309 bp, 5 predicted proteins | sample SidCmetagenome_FD_92530 | JGI IMG/M metagenome (GOLD analysis project Ga0126336, IMG submission 92530) | Coral microbial communities from El Islote,Puerto Morelos, Mexico - Siderastrea C C metagenome | ecosystem: Host-associated > Invertebrates > Cnidaria > Coral | place: El Islote,Puerto... | reverse complement strand
GCCACGCGCGTTTATGACGTTGAGGGTGGCGCAATTTTTTCTAAAAATAGCACATTTGTCTTTTTCGATGGGGCCGCGTGGATCCCGCGCTTACGGTCTCCGTCCCCGATTATGGCTCCTGATACTAATCAATAATAATCAATAAAATTCTATACTCACTCAACTTTTTGGCTTTGATTTTTATTGATTTCCAATACCAATCAATTAATTGCTATTGATTATTATTGATTTTACTGATTATTGGTTTTCATTGATTGATACCGCCGGGTGTAGGGTGTAACAGCTTACGACATATTGATAGTACAAATCGAAAAAAAAATTCAGACGTCAATGCCTTTCCTAATATCATTTGACACAGTAACCACGTTAGATCGGCAAAGTTCTACACAAAGGTCTTGACCCGTTCCTTTGTCTCTACCGTGCGAAGCAAGACAATGGCTACCAAGTTAGTGAGGCACGCAACTAACACGCAGCTAACGCAAGAGAGTTCTTTTGTTTTAGCGTGCGAGCGTGCCGTGTGCGTCCGTTTACATCATTCCCTGAAATCCCGTGGTCACAATTATAAATACATTTCAAAAGTTGGCTAAACCGGTTTCTGCTTTTATGTTTTGCTTTCGGCAACAGCTGTTTTATTCGACTGAATTAAATTCGACGTCTGAAACCAAGTCGTGCTATTCAGTCGTGCTACAAGTCGCGCTACCGGTCAATTGAGTTCGGCATGGCGGTAGCACGATGTTTGAAACTGGTTTTCAGTCTCGTGTGGATAACGAGCTGAATGATGCGCTGCTTTTCTTTCAAAATTGCGGACAGCAAGGACTTAGAACTGGTTAAAGCAATCGATTCCGATGCGGAGCAAAATTACCAAAGAAGAAAAAGTCTCACCTGAAGAATTTGTCGATGCTCTGACACACGCTAACACACAGCTGTCTTGAATTTCCACAAGCGACCGCTACCCGCTACAAGCTATCTCTGAGCGCCCCGCTAAGGTGCTAAAGACGGAGGTCGAGCGGCAAATCCTTCTTTTCTAAGAGCGAAAAAGTTGTCCCCATAGATCCCCCAGTCCCCATAAAATTAATGTAAACCTTTCCCGCGCGCACCATGAGAAAGGCTTCTTTGCCCAGGACGGGATTGAGATTCCCGAGCCCGTCACGCTTTTCGCGCTCGCCCGCTCTCTCGCTCCCTTGTTTGCCATTTCCATTTGTTTAGCCGAGCACGAAGCGTGAGACGAAAAAAGAAACATACTTTTTCCCCCGCACCGTACCCAGCTAAATATCTTCTTCACTTGCTTCTCGTGTGCCTAATGTCTATCCAGGGCCCGGGGGCCCCACCCCGGATCCAGGGCTGATGTTGACAGTGAGGCAGAGATGTTCAACGACCAACACCTATACGTGAAATCTCCATTAGAACACAGCAGGAGATTTCAGTTTTCAGTGCTACATCTGAAAATGTGAGATCAGCTAAGTACGAGGTGTAATTCTCAATTTCATTCCCCAAATAGCAGCAACTAGATAACTATCTTTTGTTTTTTTGTTTGTTTGTTTGTTTGTTTGTTTTTGTTTTTGTTCTGGTTTATGAATTGCCCCAAGTAGAGTGTAGGGGAAGGATGCAGCGGGTGGCTGTTCACCTGTCATGCATTGCAAGAGTTCCGTGTGCCCCAAGTGAGGGGGAATATAGGGAAATGTTCTTTGAACGAGCTGAAAGTCCCATAACGTTCATAATAGTAGACAATGAAAAAAACAGTAGTACATGAAATAATATATGTGGTTATTATTTCGATATTTCGGACAGCAAGCCGTCCTTCTTCAGGGAGATGCATGAACTGTTGAAGGTTACAAAGCTTACGATGTTTTTTTTGTTTCGTTTTGTTTTGTCTTGTTAGATCCTTATTCGCTAACGACGAGTATTAAATTCAACTGATTTCGTAATGAGCGCGCGCGTTCATAAGACAGTTATGTTCTCAGCCATCAATGACTTATCAAGTGCGTGGTTATCCCGGGGTGGTTATGTAAGTCACTAAGTCTATCTTAGCAACCTCTTAAGTCGACTTAGTGAAAATGCATGACACGCGTGAACTGCTAGTTAAGTCCGAAATCCATGATTTCCCTCTTATGGCAGGCAATCTCAAAGACTTTCTTAAGTCTTCTTCACTGAGGGTCACTTAGTCAGCTAAGGCCAAGTCTTATGGCGGACTAATGTGTATTGTGAACCCACAACGTGGTTCTGTATAGCCTGAGAAAACAGCCGACGTTTTGCGAGGTCGCCACTTGAGCCCTCGCAAAACGACGTCTGAGTAACGAGCGCAGAAATTCCAAACTGATGACGTAGGTTATGAGATTCAGACAAAGCAAACGTTTTCTTCACAACTTCATTCACTTCTTTCTCTGTTTGTCTATGAATCCCTTACACCTCCCTTTAATTATTGACTACCCCCACCACTTCCTCTGGGCTTATCACATGCAACATCAGGCAGGTGTGTGAAGACGGTAACGAGAATAAATTCGATCAAGACGAACAATGAGGGGCTCTGTGAGTAAAGTGGTGAACGCGAAGGTAGATTGAGGCGAATATTCCTGCTAAGAGCTGCTAAACCGACAATTATGCACGTTGGGGTAAATACAAGAAAGAGCCTGAGATGTCTTCGATTAACACCTAGTAAACTAAGGGCCACTTGATAGAATCTCGCGAGAGCGGGTCCTTGCACAGCTTCAAACACAACAACAACAACAAAAAAACCCGAGAAGTTCGCAGCGAGTTCTAAAATGTCGCTGGAGAATTCGTGTTCGTCAGCCACGAAAGCGACGGAAAATACTGAACAAAACAAAGGCTTTAGGGACTTTAGGGAGAATGACAGAAATTTTAAAAAGATCAGTTTTCTACAGCACTGGGAAGCGGCTTTATTATTATTACTGAAGTCCCTTATCTCAGGTGTTGTTGCTTGAAATATTAGCAAATTCTGCCTTGGCTTCTGCGTGCTCGTCGCGGTGTAACGCAAATTTGTCGCTCAATTTTGATGAAAAGGATATTTTCGCTCATTTTTCTCTTGACCTGCCCTGGGTGGCATCTACAGTGAAACCCCAACATAGTGCACCCCGATATTACGAAATTGCTGATATAACAAACACATTCCAGAATTTAGTATGATTTAGGGACGGTGCCTCCTAATAGAGAGGTATTTTTGCAAAGGCTATGATTATGGGGAAAAGCAGATCTTAGCAAGGGTTATTGGAATCCAAAAAGAAAAATGTGGGTAACCACGCATTTTTCAGAGATAACTAAGCAATCATAATTCTAAAAAAAGCGTTAAAATACAAAGCATGTATGGCTATTTCTTTTCAAATTTAAGCTCAATTATCTCTGAAAAATGCGTGCTTACGCCTCATTTTCTTTTTGAATTCTGATACCCCTTGCTAAGATCTGCTTTCTCCGCATAGTCATAAACCGCGCAAAAATATTGTTGTATTAGTAGGCAAATTCCTAGTCTCCTTCGCAGCCGTTTTTAGGGTCGTCACGCAACGCTCCTCGTGGGGAAGAGCGTTGCGTGACGACCCTAAAAACGGCTGCGAAAGAGACTTCCAAATTCCTTAAGAAACCTGAATATCCCGAGATGCGCAGAACGTATGCGCAGTAACAAAAGGAGGCACCGTCCTTAACGAATGAGCGCTATCATGGAGTAACTGAAGGAATGCGTTAACAGATTAGCAGAGATGCATGAGAACCGATATCACGGTTGTAACAAGAGTTTTTAACAGGAGGTTTTTTGCTTTCCGAATCGTTTTTTAGTCTTGAAATGTGTGGGCGATGCGCGAAGTTAAACGATAAACCGAACCGCTTTAAATCTTTAGTCCTTCAAATCTGGATCGTAATCGCACGATTAAACCGATTGTTGAGCGGTGCAACAGAACACTGTTTTATATTTAACGCAAAAAAAATTATTAGCCAAACCCCGATGTAACGAAGATTTTGGTCTTTTCTACATAAATTAGTTTTAACGGGGTTTCTTTAAACAAACACGCACGCTAACGAACAGACTTTCGTGGTCCCCTGGCAGCCTAGTACCCAGGCGTTCTCCACCCGCTCACTGGACTCGACTTGGTGCAAAATGTCGTGACGTCACCGAATGAGGTCACGAAATTTCGCGCCAAGTCGTGTGAGCGAGAAGAGAACGCCTGGGTGACACGCCTGGGTGACACGCCTAGTCCCACGGCACTTCAATATATCAGAGTGCCACTGTAATAGCTTTTCTTCACTTGACCATTCCAGTTTTTAGAGGTATACTTTACCAAACATTTGCCGGAGAATATCCAAGCTGACAACAAGACTTTTCAAGGGCAACATACTGGAAAAAACACTTTCAAATTCCAATTCGAAATGGACGTCAAGTGTTAACACATGAGCCCATGGCTCGGGAGATTAGGCGACTTCTTCCTTCACTGTGACGTTAAATTTGATTTACCATTTTGTTACCATTTTTATTGGATTTTAATGTCAGTTTGATAACAAAATTGTACGTAAAGAGCCATTAACGTGTATGTACCTTATCAAATTATATCTATAATGTACGTGTTGTTTCTTTGGATTTTTTATGCCTCTAGTTTGTCTTCACAAAGAGAAACCAGAAGACCAAAACCTGGTGGATTTACTTAGTGAGTTTTAAGTCCGCGAATATTAACGATGCACAAAAATCCGGCTATGCGATAATGGAAGACGTTATGGTACATGTACTATATTTATTTAGTAATTTACATTTTTAAAATAATAAACATTGATGACGTCAAGAATGACGCGCAGCGCTCCTACAATTTAAATATCACACAAGTAAAACTCTAAAGTAACTTCTCTCCAAATCTGTTGTCTTTTTACGCTATAAACAGATATGTTTCAACCCGTCTGCCAGTAGGAACATTTCTACAAAGCTTCGTAGCCGGTTTGACAGCACGTCACTGAGCAGAAAGGCCACATGACCAGTCAGCTACCGTCAGATACCTCACCTAAAAAACAAGAAAACAGGTTTAAACTCTTTAAGATTCAGCAATTCTCTTTTAGTTTACATCTCAGTTCATGTCTTACATAATACAAGAATGTTCACAGCGTTGCCTTTGTTCTATGGTTTTCGCAGAAAATAAGAGATCTTTTTCTCAGATGCTTATACAAACGGCACACAACGGTCATATCTCTTATTGCGCAGGGTCGGATGGAAACTTAGAGACAGTCAAACCATTCAATACCGTCACCAACGTGCATAAAAATGTGGTAGTATTAACGGGTGGACTGATTATAACGCGTGGACAGATTAAGGAGGTTTTAAGTTAAGAAAATAACTGCATATTTAAGTTCTTCTTTGGGACGAGAAAACGAGGCCGTAAAGAGGAGGCTGTTGTATTAACGGCACAATCATAAGGACCGGGTTACACGGAACTATTTTTCAGTAAGAAAGATAATACCGGCCAGTGGACACCCTTATGTCCACTGTCCACTGTCCGGTAACAGGCAGAAACAACAATACTACTTACCTCAAAAAGTTGAAATGCAAATCCTGCAGCTCTTTTCTCCATCAAAATTACGTTTCAAGACTGTTAGAACTACAAACCTACGAAATTTAAGGGTGACATCAACTAAACAGAACCTACCATGTGATGAAATACGGCCTCTTACATAGCTAACTGGATAATGCGTTTGAACGTTTGAAAGGAGTGTGTGCTATACAAATGCATCGCCACTATTACAAAATGACCTAAAACGTCAAAAAGTGAAACATTTCAGTGACTCGAATGAAAAGGTTTAGCCAACCGGCAAGACAATGACTAAAGGTTATTTCAACACAACTCAGTTGACAGAGCAATGGATAACAATTTATACAGGAGAAATAAAGTTGCTCACCATGCATTTGACACCGTGTCTCTAGTTAATGTAAACTACGTTGCTTCCACATGATATCTAACACGTTGTGTGTACTCCTTGCAAATGAATCAAGGTTTCATACGTTAACAAATCCTGAATTTCCACTTACCTTTGGAACAGGAGAGAAGGCGAAAGCTAAGTGGAACCTGTACCATGAACCATTGCCCACATCTTTGCCACAAGGACTTCGCACTGTCTCAATTCTCTGATCTCTTCAAGCCGCTCTCCGTTAAAAACTGTCGTGGAAACTCAGTTCTGATAGTAAAAAAAATAACACAAGGATTTCCAATTAAAGTTTATTAGCTTGGAATTCTTTGACTTTGTGACCTTCCGACCAGTTCATTGTATTGCGTATCCACGTTCAACTCATGGGTTTGACAAGTGATCATAGATCACGAATAGACGAATATCGCCTACTATGTGATGAAATACGGTCTCTTACGTAGCTGAGTAATGCGTTTGAACGTTTGAAAGGAGTCTGTGCTATACAAATGCATCGCCACTATTACAAAATGACTTAAAACGTCAATAATTGAAACGTTTCAGTGACTCGAATAAAAAGGTTTAGCCAAACGGCAAGACATTGACTAAAGGTTATTTCAACATAACTCGACAGAACAATGGATAAAAATCTACGTTACTCACCATGCATTTGACACCGTGTCTTTATAAATACATCACACTACTCTCTTTGGGTTCTGTGGGTCTTTATTGAACTAGACCACCGCGATCGCACCCTCCAAATCCCCCAAAGAGAGAAGAGGAGTAATTAGTGAGTGATAGCTTCACACATTCGTTTGCCTGTTTCCAGCTTCTATCGCAGCGAATGGTTCAAATATCTACATTACTTCCACATGATATCTAACACGTTGTGCTTATTCCTTACAAATGTATCATGCTTACCTTAACAGATCCTGAATTTCCACTTACCTTTGGAACAGGAGAGAAGATGAAAGCTAAATGGAACCTGTACCATGAACCATTGTCCACATCTTTTCCACTAGCACTTCGCATTGTCTCTCCCAACTGTACTTCTCTTTATAAGCTTTTCGCAGTACTTTGATCTCTTCAAGTCGCTTTCCGTGTTTGTCACGGACAGCTCCAATCGCTTCTGCCCACTTTGTAGGTTCGTTCGAATCAACTATGCATGATTCGCCAAAAAGAATGTTTTCTAATGCTCTGGCAAATCCTGAGTTTCCTCCCACAAGAATGGGCAAGCCTGCAGACAAGGCTTCAAGAGCAACCAAACCAAATCCTTCGGTTTTTGATGGCATGATGGCAAGGTCAACTTCACACAACAAGTCTTTCATCTTCTCTCTTTGTATAAAACCTCTGACGGTCAGTTGGTCTTTAGCAATACCACACCGGAGTAGCTTCTCCATTATTTCATTCTGCTTCCCATCAGGGGCACCCACAAACACAAGATGAAAACGTTTCCCTTTTAACTGCTCAACAGCAAACGCTTTAGCAGCGATGTCACATCCCTTTAGCTCGAAGTCCTCATCGTCGCCACGGCAACACAACAACACTTTAAAATCGGAAGATTCGTTAGGAGATTGTTCTAAATCCCCAAATTCCCTTTCAAAAAGTCCTGGAGTGATTGCCAAAATATCCAGATCTTTCTCATATCGTCGAAGAAACGAGCAGTAATCCTCTTTCAGTTTGGGTCCAACAGGCACAACAAGATCAGCAAGTTTACACAGTTCAATTTCAACCTCATGTTTCTTTTCACCTTCTGTAATGGGCTCAGAATAGCCTTTGTACTTGGCGAGGTCTTCTGGAGCAGTATGTACCACTTGGACCCACTTACAACTGCTCTTTACATCTCTTATCACTTGCCCTTGTTTGCCAAGCTTCTTACCATGGCCAACAACAATATTCATACTGAGGTCTTCAGGTGGAAAGCTTAACCAGTCAAGACGGTCATAGCCTGGGCGTTTCTTTGCGTCAACAACGGTTATGCCATACTTTTCATCTACTTCTCTTTTGTCTTCATCGTTACAAGCACCCTCGGGGACCAATAAAGAGACTTTCACTTTTGGATGCAATGACAGGTGAATTGCAAGCTCTCTGTTTAATGTTGACAGACCACCAGCTGACGAGCCCCACTCGGAACCAAGAAGAGTAACTTTCAAGGGTGCACTGTCAGAGAAAAGACCTTCCTGTTCAGGGACTTCGGGTGAAGTGGTGAATTGTGAAGCCTGTAACAGAAAAACAAGGGTCATAGACTATCATAAGAAAGCGGCTATTAAGCCTTTTCGATTGTATAGAATCTTTTCATTACCAAAAATGATTTATGCCAAGACCCAACTTTACAACAACATTACGAGAACAGGACTCAGAGCAAGAACCTGTATGAAATAGCAATGAAAGTAAATCTCAGTATGTTGCTGAAAAATACAATTCAACTATCATAAAGGTCGCAGGGCAACAAGGCAACAACTACAATTATCGTTTCGTTCGGGCAGTCCCTTCTCCGTATATGCAGTTGGAGAAAATGAGTACAGTAGAAAAACGAATGCGCAGAAATAAAGTCGTTACTAATCATGTAGAAATGAGTGCAATTTCCTGTTCAAACGTATGCACGTGTTGTTCAGAAATGTTCGGTGACGTATTTCTTGAGGTAAGACCAAAGGTATAACTTTATTGTGGCTCATCTCACTCCACATTGTATTGATTGCTCTAAAATACTCATCATAAGATAGTGTGGCAATCTGACTGGTTAATAGCTCGAGGTGTATGATACGCAGTCACGGTAGTGACCATCAATACGTTAGTTGGAAAAACCCCGTTCCCCAAAAAGATAGCAAAATTGCCTTTTTTCTGTTCACGTCTGTTCGCCTTCTTCATTCCTGTTAAAATGACCTTCAATATACTTTACTTACCAGCACTTCCCCCTTTTTGTGTAGGGTGCAGTCGAAGCTTGATACCTGCAAAATGAAAAACAACACACGGTCATTTAATTAAAGGCAAGCCAACGGTAATTTCGTTAAAAAAAAAGAAAACGTTTTGTTACCTAAGTTAAGAAACAACAACAAGAAGAAGAAGACTAGAGACAATACTACAATCAGAACTGCAATTGGCAGAAGACATATCTTTGAAAACTGGGTTAAGACAATACTCGTACACATTTTCAACTAGTGTGTTCCATTCTACTCGTTTCTCGAAATTCTCTTTATCGGCACAAGGCAGAGTGCATTTCAGTGGGAGCAAGGGTAGCAGACTCAAATGGTGACCAAATGGAGATCAAATTACATACATTAACGCAGCTGATCATCCTGGAAGAGGCGTAGGTGGGGGGAACACCACAGTGGAGAGCGAAAGCTCAAACAGGCTAGAGACGCATCATATCATATATCATATATCACATCACATCACATCACATCACATCCCATGGCATCATATCATATCATATCGGTGCTTTTAATAAGCCCCGACGACCGACGAAAAGTGTCTGCAAATTCGCTCAAAGAAGTCGGCTACTATTTTCCCCAAATTGAAGTAATTAAAGAAAGATTTCTTTCAAACCTTGTTGATACAGTCAGCTACTCTACTCAAACCAACTGCCTACTTCAAATTTTATTGAAACCCCTGTCGAATCATATCATATCATATCATATCATATCTTACCGTACCCAAATTGTGAATTAGCCAATCAAAAGCCTTGTTTACTGTCATGATTTTCTAAGATATCAAGTCACTGACCATTTCTAACCAACAAAACGTAAAACTACTACATTTGTTAAACGAGATAGTAATTTGTTTAACGCTAACCGAAAAAAAAATATACCATTTCGCACCAAAATTGGACGCGGCTACACTGGCGGGCGCTCGCGTGTACATTTACGGACAGCGCTGTAACTTTTTTGTTTCAAAATGGAGCCGCATTTTCCAAATTTTTCTCTTAATTTGGACTTCCAAGATTCCGAAAATGACACTCCAAACAAAAGAATTATAAAAATGACAGATGAGCAGTTAGAGAAGAGTATTGACGCACTATTGTTCTCACGGTTCACGCGCTAGAACTCCTGACTGATCCCAGGTAACTGAAAAGATAACGCCAGGTTTTAGGACAAATTTGGGTATGGTAAATACCTGTTTGCACCTTTTTCGGTACGCTTAGGTAGCAAATCAGACTCGTTTGGTCTCACCATGGGTATTTTGGCTCGACCAAACTCGCCAAAATACGAACCATGGCTCGACCAAACTCGCCTGATTTGCTGCCGAAGCGTACCAAAAAGGTACGATTAGGTATAAATATCATATCATATCATATCATATCATATCATATCATATCATATCATAGCATATCATATCATATCATATCATATCATATCATCAATAGAGCATTTTTACGACTTTTGAAGAACCAGACATGTTCCATGTATAACTCATGTTAAAAACCATATGTGTAACTCCTGTCAAGAGCCATGTCAAGAGCTTTATGGTTCTTAATCATGTAGATCGTTAAATTTCATTGGTTAAAAACTAAACACTGTTTATTGAAAAACCACAGCAAAAATACCTGCACTGGAGACCTTGGGATCATGAACACGGTGCACAATGTTTCCGTTGCTTCCAGGCCCTCATGCTGTTTGAAGAAGTCTACATGCAGGTTTCTCAAGTGTCCAATACTGACAAGTAATTGCTCCTCAGATCGCTCAGTTCCTCGAAACCTGACATGAACAAAGAAAATTAGCACGAACTTTTTGGGGGACCACTCCCGATTCCCAAAATAACGGTGCCTGAAGAATGAGCAGAATGATGTCATACTAATGATGTTTCTCTATCCAGATATCACTCGAACGCAGAGCTTAACCCACATAAAAATTTGAACTTTGCGCTTCCACACTTGAATGTAAATACATGTTCTTTCTCCCATTTAGATAAATAAATTTGTCAGCTTAACACGCCATTTACTGCAGGTGAGAATTGTTTCAACCGATCAGAAGCACTTCCCAGATCTGGAAAGCGCTACGTCATCAATACGGCATTTAAGCGTTTTTTAAGCGCTTCCCGCTGGTGAAACCGCAAAACGTCATCTGTTTTCTCAGGCCAATAATTATTCTCCGCAATAATACTTCTAGTCTCTTTGGACGAGTTATTCTTAACTTGAAACTAGATCATCAACCGACAGAATTGAATCGACGTGAACTATACAAAACAGCTCAAATTAACTACATATCGATCATGTCTCTCAAATTTCACCTTCGTTGAAAATACTACTGTACGGTTTATAGGTAAGTATTACTGGTACCATATACAGGTAGATTTCTACTATCACGTAACTTTCATTTTAAGACTACACGGAAGAGAATTCAACTGGCTTACATGTGCAAACAAAATTAAGGACGCAAGTAAAGGCAGTTAAACTCAGGTTCGCCTATATATAAGTAGGTCACCACCAATGATTAAGCGACTGAGATCTATCGACTGACTGACCGGTCCTTCGATTGACATCGACCAATAATACTGGGGGGAGGTGTAGTTCCAAGCTTGCGTTATTATAAAAAGAAAGGAAACACTTACACCAGAAAGAAGTTTTCGATACACTTTTGCTGTACAGTAAATGCGTCTGAAAGATGCACAGACATCTTATCCTCGTTACACAGTTGTGGCCGCTTTGACTGGCCCTCTCCTAGCCAACGTACAATATATGTTGAAGATAACCAATTGAAATGATCCTTGACTTGAAGATCCAGGTGAATCGGATAGCAACACAACGTCAGCCGGTAGTGGCTTGGTCTTTCATCACGACAGAGACACGCCTTAAATCCTGCCCTCTGTAGCATGAGTCTTCTGTACAGACTCTTTAGGATACCGACTGGACGCCTCAACCGATCCACCAATAGCGCGAACCTGGTAATGAGTGAAACAGCTTTCACCCGATGGTATGACGAAATGATAAATTATGTGTATTAAACTTGAACAAAGTTTGCAACTTCACACATGTACCGTAAAATCCCAAGGGATTAGACTAAGGCAATTTGTACACCACACATCGTACGTCGAAAGTGAGTCAATTTCGTGACGACTATTTTTAAAAAGAAAAAGCAACTACTGTAGAGAAGGGATAAACAGCCAGGGTAAAATGTGTCCTTTGTAGCAAATCTTCCGAGAAGAGTTCAACGAGTGTCCTTATCGAATCAAGGTGCTCGAGAGAAATTGAAAGTTACTAGAATGTTTACGCACCTACAGAAATGTTTGACCTGCAATGTTACTATTCCAGTGTTGACAACTGCTTCTGTCTCTAATTCCTGTGTAATTTCAGTCCATTCTGGTGATCTGCCTTTTGTAGTTAAGTGTAATACCCTGATGTAACCAGTAGATAGGTCTGTGGCTAACGCTTTCTTGTCTTCACGTAATGTAAGAGGAACCTTGATTGTTGCAGGATCCAAAAGTTCAACATTC
>Ga0126336_10001479_pt1 | contig 12313 bp, 6 predicted proteins | sample SidCmetagenome_FD_92530 | JGI IMG/M metagenome (GOLD analysis project Ga0126336, IMG submission 92530) | Coral microbial communities from El Islote,Puerto Morelos, Mexico - Siderastrea C C metagenome | ecosystem: Host-associated > Invertebrates > Cnidaria > Coral | place: El Islote,Puerto... | reverse complement strand
GTGTTTGGTGCTCACGGGCTCCAAAGGTTTGGCAAAAGGGGGTGCTCCCATTCGACATGCGCGGGCAAAATGTCCGATTCTCCCACAGCCCTTCTTAGAACATCGCTTGTTTGAAGCTGGGCATATGGAGCAAGGATGTGAAGGCCCTGCACAATACTGACAGATATCAGTTTTGCCCTGGCGACTAGACTGACCTTGGTCCCAGTTTTGCTCTGATTCGCTCTGACTAGACTGACCTTGACCCCAGTTTTGCTGTGATTTGGAAGGTTTCCTTAGCTTGTGCCCGTGTAGTTTACTTGTTCAGTGGCCCCTTTAACTTGCTGCATTACTGCCTTTGCCTTTTCATATTGTTCAAAGTTCTTAGCTATCTGCAACATTGTTTTGAATGGGACTACTTCTTTAGTTACTTTATCTCTGTGGCCGTTATCCAGAAGTTTTGACATCAGTCTCTCGTTGTTGATCCCAGATATAAATTTGTCTCTAAGTAACTGGTCCTCGCATTTATCACAATTAACTCTAATCTCCTACCTTGTTGTTTCACTCGTCCTTCCCAGGCTGTGACAGATTCTTGGTGTTGTTGTTTCGTTTGGGTGAACTTTGTTCGCTCCGTTAGGACTCCTTCACTTGCCATGAAGTGTTCCTGCAAGTGTTTGAGGATCATGTCCGGTTCCTTTCGCTCTTCGTCTGACAGTTGAAAGCCCTGCACGAGGTTTTCGATTTCTTCGTTCCCAGCGATGGCGGAGCGGAAAGCCTCCATAGCTTTGCCTTTTGCCAGCCACACTGGCAGGATGTGGCAATGGCTCGCTGTCGTACCATCCATTGAGCTCTCACCAATCTTTGAACATCTGAATGAATTTTTCAAAATTCCTTTGTGGATCTTCCGAGGACGAAAACGTCGGTAACGTGACTGCTGCGACTCCCTGTCCTGACGAGGACGCCATAATCAGTTTTATCTCAATTTTCTAAGCTCCGGGAAGAGTGTTCAATCAGTTTTATCCCGTTTGTAACACCATGCTGAGGAACACGAAGACCAAACATACAAGATGGAGGCCACGTTTCATGAGGGACTTAGGCCATGAAAAAAATTCGCAGCAGGCATTCATTAAACGCGTTATTTTACGCGATTCATTTCTGTCAGCGACGTGGAGAATTATATCAACACGTGCGATCGGTATGTGTCCTTGCGGTTATTTAACAGCATGACATACATTAAGATTATGACAAAAGCGATCACGTCAAGAAGCAAACATTACAGGAAAGAACGAACACAGTCAGCGCAAGTGCGGAATTTTAAGGTAGCCGGGCTTGTCTGTTTTCCGGGTAACCTCTTTTTGGCTCTGTCGAATGCCGGCAACACAAAGGGTTTTGGTCGCACGACTTGTCACCATACGGCAGGAAACGAAAGAAAACAGGACCATAGATGTATTCAGTCTTGTCAGGCCGTTTGTAATGATGTGGTGTGGCATGTGTTCGTCGTTTCAGTTTTATGGTATATTTTCTTTGTTAGACCGCCATCATAGTCCTTTGTGACAATGGAAACCGGCTGATGCATGCAATTGCGATTTTGGTAGATTTTCCTGGTCAGGCTGTCATAAGAGAATTACAATTTGTGTGACAATTATCTGGCGGGAATTTATTTCAACATTACGTAAGCTGGCAGATTCTCCTCGATGCCTCTAGCTTAGAAAACTGAAAGTTCATAGTTGTCTTTAAAACTAAGTTGTATTGCGGATTTGTATGTGGGTCGAGCAAGAACCCGCCAACGATCAGTTTTTAAGGCTGCTGACTTTTATGTGAAGAAATGTATGTTAGAAGACGCATGGGACGTGGTGGCGCTTTCACGACTCCAACTATAGTTTATTCGAGCTACACTGGTATCATGTATTAAACATTTCCCAGCCGCGAGCCACTGCGTTTTCCTTTTGATATTTTACTTTATTTCAAGTCTAGAAGGTTTCCAACCTAAATACTGTAGCGACATCTCGGGTAATACCAGGCTTTCTTGAAAACATTATATTGAATTTGTGTTTAGCGTGTAACACAATGCATGGTGGCGGGATATGTGAGGTTTCGAAACTCGCGCGCGTCTTAACGACGTCCGGTCCACGTTGCTCTGGAATCGAGACAAAAAGAGACAAGAGACCATTGGTAAGTAGCAAAAAGAATTAATATTTTGTATACATGTATACCTTAAGGCGAAATATTAGCATCGCGTTATAGCTTTATTCTGATTTTCTCAGATAATATGCTGTACCTGGAAACTTGCTCGCTATCGTTGCTCTTTAGCCTATTTTGTTTTCCTTGGGTAGGATATATCTGGAAGCGTTATTTTTAACATCGCTCTTAGCTTATTCTGTCTTCCTTGGGTAGCATATACCTGGAAGTGGAATGTCTAACATCGGGCTTAAGCTTTAATATTCTGTTTTCCTTGAGTAGCATATACCTGGAAGAGGAATGTCTAACATCGCTTTATAGCTTATTCTGTCTTCCTTGGGTAGCGTACACCTGGAAGCGGAATGTCTAACATCGCTTTATATCTTATTCTGTCTTCCTTGGGTAGCGTATACCTGGAAGCGGAATTTCCAACATCGTGCTTTAGTTTATTCTGTCTTCCTTGGGTAGCGTATACCTGGAAGCGGAATGTCTAACATCGCTTTATAGCTTATTCTGTCTTCCTTGGGCAGCGTATACCTGGAAGTGGAATTTCCAATATCGTGTTATAGCTTATTCTGTCTTCCTTGGGTAGCGTAGACCTGGAAGCGGAATTTCGAACATCGCTTTATAGCTTATTCTGTCTTCCTTAGGTAGCATGCATATGAAAAATAAGTGGCTAAAGAAGCAAAACAAAACAAAAGATAACCGATTGCCTGGTTTTCATGTACAATCAATGTACATTGAATGTTACGTTGTATTACGGCTCTAAAATCATCATATTTTTAGAAAACCTTTTGCTCGGTCTTACAGGTAGCGGGGCGGAGAATTCATTCCATTCAATATTACCAGTTACACAATTGTATTCTTTAGTTTACGAACATTTTATATTATTTGACAGACTGAATTTTAGAAAGGCTAGTAAATTAATGTTCATGCCGCTTTTTTATTACCGTATATTACTTGACATGTATTTTAGTTTTGATCTGCCGAGAAACAAGTTTTCAAAAAAGAATCATTTTTAAAATGTGTGATCGTTTTTTGCTCAGTCAAACGGACAAAGCGCTTACTAATTAGTGTTGTATCTTTGTTAATCCGGAAATTGCAGTTAATTTCATTGCAGTTTAGGGGAGCTTGAATTACTTTTTTGTGGGCGATTGCCTGATTTCCTAGTGTGTTCAGCTAACACCTCAAGGGCCGAGAGGTGTCAAACCTTGGCTTTGAATTAGGTATGCAAATTAGCTCGCTGCACTTTGAATGTGCAGCCAGCTAATTTGCATAACATTTTTTCGCACCGCAAAGCTTATCATGTTGCATCCCAAAGCATGCTGGGGCTTGATATAACAATGCTGGGGGCATGATGTAGCATTTCACTTTAATTATGTAAGTATTCTTAATTCTACATAAATTCTATTATTACAAAAAAAAAAACAAACAAACACGATTTCCCAGACTTATGATAGCATATTTCTTTTCAAATGGGGAACTACTTTTTCTAAACGCGTCAATCGTGGTCTCCCCGTTATTCTTTAATTTTGAGCTGCCTGTTACCAATTTAAAGGTGACGCTCTCTATCATGCAACCAAATCCTGCTCCTGGTAACCCACTGATATACACTGAATAACAAAGACAGCGGAGGCAAAATAGTAGTAACATCTAAAAAACTACTGCGAACTATCCAAACGGATCCGCTCGTTATTGATGGAAGCCCAAAATAATGGTCCAGTTTTGTTTACAACCAATCTTTAAGCGCAATAAAACTGAAAATAAGGGCCTTTGGCCACGGATGGTCAGGATGGAAACGGATTACAACCTGAAAAAAATCGGGCCGCTTTTTTTCAAGTGTCCCTCAAGTGTATCAAAATCCATCATAAACTGACTTTGTTTTGGTCTGCTTTCAAGAACTCACTTCATACCTTCCTGTTGGAGTTCTAAGACCATTTGGTTTAAGCAAATGCTATCAGTTTTTTGACTCAGGGATATAAAAATACCCCTAACATGGCCCCTTTAAGTATATATCTGACACGATGGAGTGAGACCAGCTTATCATGAGTTAGTGTGAAATATTGATTTGACCGCTTGGCGAATTTGTCTGCTCTTCCAGAAGCAGATCAGCGGATTCGTGCTCGAATTCAGAAAAGCAAGAGTTTCGATCCAACTAAAGTGGTTGTAAGTCTTAATATCCTGGTCTAAAATGTCGTGATAGATGTGTGCAAATAAAAGGGGCATGCTAAATAGCAAGTATACCCCAACAATGAATGAGATGCTTCTTGTGAGCTTGTCTTCTCTCCGTCTGCGAGCCTGCTCAGTGATCGACTGTTGTTGTGATAGCACTTGGCGACGGCGCCGACGCAAAATTAAAATAATCCCAATAGTTGCTGTACCAGAAACCAGAAGACAGAAAAACCACACAAGCAAATGTATTGCACTTGAGGTTTTACTAATTTCTGTCCATTGTAGAGATGTTAATAAGACATTCAGGACCCAGATGGTCGCCATGTACTTAAGGACTCTCTTCGACGAGAAAACATCATTATACCTTGCCTGTAGTCGGACTGCCACAAGTCTCTCATAGCTAACAGAGCTCAGCGTTATGAAAGACACTCCACAACAGATGTAAAATGCATTGGAATATATAAGCCTTACAAAACACGGAACTGAACGATGCCGGTTTTCCATAAGTCTGAAGGAAATGTAGCCTGATTGAACTGTGAGACCAACTAAAACATCGGAGAGTGCCAAGCAGCCTATCAGAAGATTTAACGGTGTTCGAAGACGGGACGTGTTGAAGACGGCAGTGGCTATTAAGAGGTTCGAAACAACAGCAAAAGGTGCTGAAATAATATTGATGATGGCTGTGACGAGATTCATCACGTAACGTTCCGAAACTTTGTGAAATGTGGGATCAGAAAGATGGAAACAAGATGGCGCTGGAAAGAAGCTTTGACCTGAGGAGTTGTTGGCCATTTTCGAGGAGGAGACCACCGTCCGATTTAAGATGAAGAAGCCTCTGATCTCGTCTAGATTCTACGATTGTTTCTTACAACTTCAACTTCCAACTTTCACTAGCAGCTTACAGACTTTTCTATCAACTGTCTTGGATACAGTACTGTCTGGGAATATTTCGTTCTCTAATTTGGACTCTCTCTTCAAGCGCGCAGATTTCAGGCACGATATTTCCACTGCGTCTTGAAAACAAGAACAATTTCTCAGCATGAAGCTTTGCTACACGTTAAAAATTTATTATATTAAAGACAGGTTAAAATAACAGCTTTGTCAGTGAAATGTGTTTTTTTTAACAAAAAGCTTTTCGAGGGCGAAAACCTTTGGGGGCTTTCGAGAAACGCACACCGGATGTCTTTTTCGTAATACAGGATAAACTGTAATTGAAAAGAAACAATGTTATGAGTACGTTTGATTAATTTCCTGTCTAATTTAATTCCCTTAATAACATACAGTTTTAAAACAAAGCCCTCTGATAGAGCAAAAGAAGGTTGTTAGATTAAACATGTTTGTCTGTAATCGAAGTAGTTGTAGAATTAATTACACTCAGCTCTTACTGTGAACTCCGCTTTGGTCTAGGAATTAACATTCGAGCGAAACGCCACAACAAGGCTTCCAAATTGAAATTCGCATTTTCCCTGTACCGTCAACCCCATAACCTCATTAGTCTCTCACACCGGTGGTTTTATAATTTTTTTGTTCCGTTAAGCCAGAGAAAGATGAAATGACGCAATACCTAACTTTTAACGTATAGAAGGAAGCGTTAACTAAAGCTGTTCATAATAAATGCATTATGTGTTGGTCACTTGAGAGCGGGCAATCGCACAGCAATGTCCTATGTTATTTAAATAATTTAAGAGCCAGTCCATGAGAGGTTCAAAGATTTTTGGAAATGTTCAGAAACAAGCCTATCTCAAACTTTGCCTGATGAAAGCTAGTCGTGAGCAAGTAATCAAAGCGACATTTTTTGTCCTCTTATACTAATGTGGTCACGTGACAGGCAATTTAAGTTTGACCCCCCCGGGAGTAATTTGGCTCAAAATATTTTCTAAAAGTTACCAACTTTACATGTCTCTTGTCAAAACAAGTGTGAGCCAATCATAAATCTGCATTCAATTGATGTTTTTTTTTTACTAAACTGACCTTCTTCTTCATAAAAATACTAATATTTCTTTCAGGCTCTTCTTATCAGTTGAACAATGATTTTCAACAGAGAGTGTGGTTTGGCAGGTTTGGAAAAGTGTCATTTTTATTAAATTTAAAAGGAATTTTTTTGCTATGAAGTAGACAAGATCCATGGTTGATCTGCATTTTCCAAAAGACCCAAAGGAATGTACTTAAATATTATCGAAAAATCTTAAAAATCAGGCTAACAAAGTTTACGGTTATCGTTTGAATTATTTCACTGCCTCAGATTTTGCACGTAAACGTTTTGCAGCTATTGAAAACGTTCCTTCCCCACCCCTCCCCCGATAGATTTCAGTTGAATCAGGTGTGTATTATTTAATTTCCCAGCAGAGGCTTATTTCAAGCTATTTGAATAGATTCATTTGGCTTTTCGGTGTTGTTTTCAATCATTCAGAATCTAAAATAAATTTATAGGCCGTAGAAAACAGACTGAAAAGAGACTTGAAGTCGAGAGGTTGTGTTACTGTGCGTGACACAGAGAATCAACTTTCGTAAATGCCTCCTCGGAGGCATTCAGCAAAACACTTTCACTCCCTAAACAAAGTATTCTGGAGACAGAACACCGCTGAAACAATGGTTCAATTCTTGATGTTTCATAGAATGTAAGCTACATTTGGTTACCGACTATTAAACTGCAACAAATCAGACACATGGTCCATACACACAAAGAATCAAGAAGATCAACTATAGATCTTGTCTACTACATAGAAAGAAATTCCTTTGAAATTTGGTAAAATTGGCACTTTTCCAAATCTGCCAAACCACCGCTCTCTCTTCAAAATTATTGTTGAGTTGATAAGAAGAGGCTCAAAGAAATATTAGTATTTTTATGAAGAATAAGGTCAGTTTAGTAAATAATCATCATTTGACTTATGATTGGCTCACACTTGTTTCGTCAAGAGACATGCAAAGTTGGTAAATTTTGGAAAAAAAATGGAAAATCCAAAATTGCTCCTAAACTGCGGTCAAACTTAAAGTGCCTGTCACATGACCACATTAGTATTAGAAGAAAAAATAATGTCGATTTGATTACTTGCTCATGACTAGCTTTCAGCAGGCAAAGTTTGAGATAGGGTTGTTTCTGACCATTTCCAAAAATCTTTGAACCTCTCGTGGATTGGCTCTTAAGCGCTAAAGTAAACAAGTTTATGCTTTAATTTGGATCGATTAATGAGACACGGATCTCATTTTCAACTACGGTGTAGTCTAGAAACAACAATTTTTAGCATGTCCAGCCTCAGTTGAAAAAAAGTAGAATCGATCCTTGAGACCTCTTGAACACCCGCCTTCCCCCCATCACAATATGATATGAAATTTTGCAAACGAATCAGTCAATCAGTTTTCTTTTTCAGTATTCTGTTCTCTTTTTGATTACTTCGTCGTCCATCACTGGCAGATAATGTCCAAGTCTCTATTGATGAGAGGAACTAGAAGCCTGGAAAATTCTAAAGAAAAAACAGAACAAAGAAAATTAACACATAAAATAAATAAATAAATAAATAAATAAGTAAATAAATAAATAAACATTTATGATATAAGTAAATGAATAATTTTAATCATTAATTTGGCTAATCCCCCAGAGGGAGATTTTCAGAGACATCGCCTGAGTCCCTTGTACCCCTTTGCCAAAAATTTGTATTTTTAAGCCACAAAGGCCACTTGCTGGCTGTCATCCATGCAGCTTGCAGCCAAACTGTCAGAACCTTTGGAGAAATGGACACTTAAATTCCCTTCCATCTCCAGAAGAGAATTAATTCCAACGTTTGTCAGTTTTTGAACAAGACACTTGCCTACTCGGCTTACTTTTGTTGTCATTGTTGTTGTTTTCTGGGCTATCCTTATTTTTTCTCATTTTCTTTCTCTCTCTTCTTTATAGTTTTGTTGGCCTTTCTGTAGCCTTCCTTCCTGCTTGAAACGTTTCCACCCAAAGAGGATAAAATGTATTGTATATAAGTGAAGTTTGGTACCTTATGTAATAAGGGTTTTGGTAGTTAACGATAATTTTTATGAGGTTTTATAGTTTTAAGTTTTTGTACGTTGTAGATGCACGTAAATATTTTGAACGATCTTTTCAGCTCATGGACGATACGTGGGTGAATAACCGATTGATTGATTGATTGATTGATTGATTGGTTGATTGATTGATTGATTGATTGATTGGTTGTTGAATGATTGGTTGATTGATTGATTGATTGATTGATTGTTTGATTGATTGATTGATTGATTGATTGATTGATTGATTGATTGGTTGGTTGGTTGGTTGGTTGGTTGGTTGATTGTTTGATTGACTACACAAACGTTTGGATTGATAAGCGGTAAAAATCTAGAGCAAAAATTCATTTTTCAAATCGGCACACTTAATCCTACGGTATCAACGAACGCTTTTCATTCAACTAATTTATTCTTGTTTTTCACGTTGCCATGTTCCGACCAATAGCGTAGCTCCACCACTCTCTATATAAACCAAGTGCAACCCACAATTCTTTGATTCGCTCTGACGAAGGGCTAACGTTGGAAACGTCAGCTTTCAGTCTTTTTATGGTGGCCAATTTACATTATCAATCCAAAATTTTGCGTTTCACGTCCCCACCGACGCAGCACCACAGTTTCTTTAGAAACTAACCCTCTTGTTTGATTGACTGTTTGCTTCATTGAGAAAGACCAAATTTTCCTTCCATTTTCGAGAAACATTCCTGCATTTCTGTGTGTAACTCTAGCCAGATTCTTCCGAACGTTCTCGTTTAGGCGTGCTCGGAAAGATTTATTTCACTGTATGAGCTTATTATCAGATACATTTTCTGTCGTTAAAAGTGTTGAAGCCACAACTCCTGTGAGGACCACGGGCCCTCACGGCCGGTTTGGGCCGCTGTCGGGAGTGGGTTAAATTAAACCCTTTCACCTGTCACTGTCAAATCTTGAATGAATCATTTACATGAACCCTCGTAAGATAATTTCCAAATTTCAGATTCAATTTTTACCTTTCTACATCAAATCTTAACCTCACTTACCAAACTAGAAATCTATATTTTTGTTTGTAAACTCTAAAAGTGGATTTTCACGATCAGTAATCTTCATAGCCTCCCACGCAGACGCTCTTAGGGTTTCGTCACGTGTTCCTCCCTCACGTGGGGGAGGAACGCTTGACGAAACCCTGAGAGCGTCTGCGTGGGAGGCTATATTCTTTACCTACAGCGGGTTTTCCTAAACTCACCGTCAAAATATATGTGCCGAGGTTCTTGAAGATTTGCTGCTTCCAAAACGTCTTCGATTTCTTGTTTTGGAATGTCTTTTAATCTCAGCAGAGCCTTTTTCATCTCTTTCGCCTCAACATAACCTTTATTTTCAGGATCAAAAACTCTAAAGGCCGTAAAAAGATCGTTCCCTTCCCCTGGCTTCTTGTATTCTTCTACCGTTTTGATAAAATCTGAAAGTCCTAGCAAGCTGTCACCTGACGGTAATAAACAAATAAAAGATTGAAATTTACTGAGCTTTTGACAGTTTTTAAAGCTCTTATTTTTAAAAGGGACGCTTGAGTATTAAGATGCATTTTCTCTTCGACAGTTTTCATATATTTCTATTGGTGCAAGTTAAAAATTTGGATTAAACATTGACACGTTTTCAATTTTGGTGATTCCTTAATTCTTTTCACCTTTATTTTAGATCAAAGTTGATCGTAAGGAGAATCGAAATTAGAGGTTTATCACTATCAAGGTTATTATTCACATCACCTTTCTTCACAATGTATGTGTATCGCAAGAAGAAATTATACATTAACTACTTAAATTCAGTAGTTTGTCAATATTATGTCCCCTAGCTGATCCTTTTTTGATTTTGACTTTCGTCTTGAACATGTATTGATCCCTAGAATTTGTAAGTTCATCAAAACACCTTCTGGTTGATTATTTTCTTTATTTTTCTAGCTTGTTTTTCTTCCTGACAATGCAGTTCATACTGTAAGGAGAAATAAGACTTTCATCACCAGAGAGTAGTAGCTTGTCGAGAGAACATTCCCAGTTACACATGGCGGCGTTTCATTGTATTACTATTGTAAAAAGAATTAAGGTGTTGATCACTCACCGACGTATTCCTTCTCATTGACGAGGTGCTGTATCTGTTGGTCAGTTGGATTCAAACCGACCAAGCGCATGGCTTGCCTTAGTTGCTTGGTTGATATGCGCCCATTCTTATCTTGACCAAAGAACTCGAACACCTCAATGTATTCTGAATATATATAGAATGAAGGAAATGGTGTAACCTTCAGTTAGTTTTACCATGTCGTCGTAAACCTAATAAATGAGGACCAGATTTCGGCAGCTGCAGCCTACAGGTCCCTAATAAAGCATCAAGATTCAATACGGCTCACTTTGCAAAACCGGGAATCTTCTGAAAACTGTATAAATTTAAGGGTCACAGTAAACGGTATAGTTTGAGATCTTTATGATTTTATTTAAACACAGTTTTATAACAAATGATCTGGTAGAGTGAGGTTTTTGATACTTTTTCGCCTCATAATGCCATATGGTGATGGAATACTGTTTAACAAATTCAAAGTCTTAAATTTAATTGAGGCAAGTTGTCGACCAGAGGGTACCCAAACTGTAACAAAATATAAAATATTGAAAACAGGATAAAAACAGGGTTTTCGTCTAAACATCCTCGGTGTTTCTCAGCTGTAGCGGGTCATCCGGCGGACCTACGTTGTTTTCAGAAGGTTTACCTTGAAGGAGTGTTATCGTTGAAGTTAAAAATATCAGCTAGCGTTGAACTTGAATCAAAACAACTTTTAACAGGGTCAACGCGGTCGAATTTATGCCTGATGATTAAACTGTTCGAGTTCAATTAAGAAATAAAGGTTTTGTGATTTTGTCAGTGATTCAAATGTTGTATTTTTCTATATTGTGGCTACTATGAAGTGGAGCTTCTCAATTTTACGATAAAAAATAAGGACACTGCGTCTCTAAAACTAATCACAAATAATTACCTTTTATTTCCTCACGAGATAGTTTCTCCTGCGAGGAAAACAATAAAAAATGAAAAAGTACTCCATATATATAAATAGACTGCTGATAAAGTAAATTTCGGAGTAACTGTTAAAATGCTTAAGAAAATGGTATAATGAAAATTTTGCTCTAGAAAAGACCGACCTTTGAACAAATCAGTGAATTTTTGATGAACAACATATGATTTAGTTTTATTTTTTAGTTGCTTCCCAAATAATCTTGGGTGGGAGAACGTATCGCCTGAGGCGAGAGACTGACCGGAGAGACTGACTTTAAAGTAGGAAAACAAAATTTTTCAGTGATAAATGGTGTGAATTTTTTTTTCAAATTTCTACAGCGAAAACTTGGGTATTAAATTGAAAATTATTTTGTTCCGGTTGAAAAATGATGAAATGAGCTCCTTTCAAGGTTAAACCTAGTTCGCGGAGGTCGTTGATAACCGCTCCAAATTTTTTGTACAAACAAACTATCGATGTTTTCAGTGTATACCTTTATTTTCGATAGAAATCTTGTTAAAAAGTAAAGGTTGATAATCGTATGACATTATTCACTTAAAATAAACCAGTTAGCATCTAAAACTTACCATGAGCTGTGTGCCTTTTAAAAACGTTCGCGCCGTAACAACACTCATGTGGTGAATACTCGTGAACTAACAAACCAAACTATAAAACAAACGCCTTATGGCTATGACGTAAGCCTATATTTTCAAAGCCAAAGCAACCAACGAAAAGTGAGTCTTACAGGTTTTCATAAAATAAGTTGTTTAAAACAGCTTGACAGAGTTGGACCAATGAAAATTAGAGTACATTTATTAATCTAAAAGATACACACCCCTAGCCTGGCAGATGAATTAAGACGGATTCCGCTCAACGTTCGAGCAATAAGTGCAAAAAATATTTACTAAAAAACTACTCATAGCACGGTAACATTTTAAATGCTATTTGAAACATCTCACTCTAGTTCACTTGCCC
>Ga0126336_10001478_pt1 | contig 12315 bp, 8 predicted proteins | sample SidCmetagenome_FD_92530 | JGI IMG/M metagenome (GOLD analysis project Ga0126336, IMG submission 92530) | Coral microbial communities from El Islote,Puerto Morelos, Mexico - Siderastrea C C metagenome | ecosystem: Host-associated > Invertebrates > Cnidaria > Coral | place: El Islote,Puerto... | reverse complement strand
TCAACGAAAATCACTTTTTCGTAATATCCGAGCATCGCACGAAAGAGAATTTTTGAAATGGTGGTAGGATTTTAGCTCGTGCTTTCTTTGAAAGTAATGGCCATATTTTTTCCAAGTAGTTTTACGTTTCTAACTCGTTAATTTTCAGGTATCCTCGCCAATTGGCGCGTTTTATACTTTGTGATGAGCGAATATTAAATAGGATAATTATTTGATATTAAAGCCTGTTTTGTATCTTCTTAGCTTACTTATGGCACTTTCCTTGTATATGTAGCATAGCAACTGTTTCCAAAACACTGATTCTTCTTTCGTAGAAATGGCATATCCAAATTAGGCAAAAATGCAATGCCGAGTTTTGCCATCTACTCTTCCGCATATTTAACCTATGAAACAACCGTCGATTCCAAAGAATTTGAAACATCCGTTTTTTCCCTTTTCACTGAAACGAACCAAACCCCTAATAACGGTATAGACTGTGACCGACACTGCATAGCAAATAAACATTTTAACCATCTCTAGCTGTAGGACTTGACCCTCTTTTCTCAAGAAATCTGTCATGTATAGATAGTACGCCGCATGCTAACAAATTTAGATCGGAAGTGAGTTTCTAGAGCGATTGTTGTGATGAGTTGACAGACAGGAAATGAAAACACTTGTTTGACTTTGTTGTTTGCTCGTTAACTTAAAAATTCAATGACGGTCATTGAACCGGTACTTCATTAAGTTAGTTTGAACTCTTTTCTTTGACGAACAGCCGACGATTAAATTGTCAGCGGCAAGAACATGCAGTAGCAGCTATTTACACCTTTACTGACAAATGGTTTCTAGTTGGCTGCACTTCATTTCGAAGTGTCGTAAAACTAAGTAGAAAACCGACCGTCACAAAGTTTTCACGTGTCTTTAAAAGTGAGCCACTCTCGTTAGAAGGTAAACCGAAAAAAGAAAACATGTCGAGTGCTTGCAGGAATACATATTTTTGTTGTAGCCCTTGCAGTGTTAATAAAAATGAAAACTTTCTGTCGTGTGACACATTTTGCATTTCTTAGTCGGAGCTGAAAACGAAAACGTTTAGCTCGACGCCGGTGTTCAGTTTTGCTTGAAATTTACGCTTCTTCACTCCCATTTTCAGCTAAGCTGAGTTCGTGGTTCTTCTTAAAGCCCGGGTCACAAATATTACAAATACTGTTCAATTAACAGGTTTTGATCTTGAGTGGAGGCGGAGAACTTCCAACCTTGCTCGTTACACTTTGCTTTGCCTTGCAATTAACGGAAAAAACACTCTGATTCAAGTTAACACTACTTCTCTCTCGTCATCCATTCACGTTTTGCCAAACTGTGGGATCGAATCAACAAAGTTTAGTTGTATTACAACATTGTTTTTCGCTCAGCTTAACTGATATCGTTCCGTTCGTGAGAGAAATCAGCGCGTTTTAACTTGAACACAAATCAATATAAGAGCCCCGAAGTATGAACTCAGTTTTATGTTATTTTGTTATAGATATTGTGGGAATAACAGAAAAAAATGACCCCCTTGGAACGTCCTTGAGAAAATCACGTTTGCAAGTTAGAGGTTATGATTGCATGCATGTTCCAGGATGTAGAATTAAAACTCAGTGTGGATAGAACTCTTCAACAGAATATATTTGCTTTAACTTCCTTAATCCTAAACAATAAATAAAAGTTTTCTTTTCTGGTGTCAATGCATTTCTCTCAGTAATTGCTAGTTGGAAGTATTTGTTTAGTATCGAATCAACGACAAGACACTTTCCCGTTGTTGATTGATCATTTGCTATGTTCTCATAACCTGTTCTCTCGATATTATATTGATCTTATGAGAAGAAATTAGATGATGATCACCTTTGGGCATTAAAGGGATTACACAAAAGATAAATTCAAAAACGGGCATTAATCTATCTTCTCTAAAGACGTGACAACGGACGAGGCCTTATGGCTATGGAATTTTAGTTGCTGGCAAATTAACCGCGACAGTCCGGATTAACTCTGATGATATCCGGTAGCTTTTAAGAAATACTCCCATTTGCACTTTAAGAGAGCAATATTTGCTCGAGGTTTCCGGAATTTTAAAATACTCGTACTTTAAACCACACTTCGTTTGCGTCCAATATATGCAAAACAGGACGAGCTTCTCAGCTCTACAATGACCAACGGACTTTCAAAGACGGATTGCTCCCAATGAAGCTTCGTTTCAATCTTCGTAGTTCACAATTTCCCATTTAGACTCCCTGTTTATTTAGTTTCAAGTCTTTTATTACACTAGCGATAATGCTATCGATTTGTTTAGTTTGTGTAAACTTCCGTGACATATTTTGAATTTATGGTGTTGTGATACCAACTAAGTATTAGCTTAAATTATTCACCAATATCGATCTTTATCGAAATACGTGAGTTTTCTTTTTCCACACACGAACATCTTTTAACATTTCTCCTTTCTCGTATTTTCCTTCACTGAACAGTTCTTTTAATAGTATAGAAGTTATATGTTCTTTTCGTGAACTTGGCTTACTTTTTTCTTTGAATTGTGTACCCTTTTTTGTTTTAAGAAACAACCACTTTTGCGTGAGACGATATCGCTTAAAGCGAAGGTACTTCTAACCTTCTCGCTAAGTTAGAATAGGATATTTTAGTTTTATTGCGGTCTCGTAATATACAACATATTTAGTAGGTAATTTTTCCGGCGTAAAGTATTTAAAACATTAAATATTAAACAGAGATTATCTCCAAAAGGCTGGGCACAAGATACGGAAGAGTGAAGGCTGGTGAAACCGCATACATTTTAAGTTGACTAAACAAAATTATATTTTGTATTTTTTACGACACGCGAAAGACCACAAAACGTGCGAAGACGCATGAGACAATAGCACTTCTAACTTTCTCTCAAAGCCGTAAAATGGCATATTTTCAATTGAATGCTGTCTCATAATATACCACTTATTTATGAGGTAATTTTTCCTGCCAATAATATTTTAAATGTTGAATATTAAACAGAGCTTATCTCCGTAAGGCTGGGCACGAAATGCGGAAAAGGTGATTAAGCAATTTTGAAGGATGGTAAAACAGCGTCGTTTTGAAGTTGATAAAGAAGTAATCTCCATTAAATTTTTCACGAGCCGTTGAAGAGCACAAAACGTGCGAAAATGCATGCTTTGTTTTCAGAGATTTAATTGACAGACTTGTAATTCGCTAGACAATGAGCTAATTAAACGGATAAAACCAACTAAAAGATCAAAATATACACACTTTTTAAAGCACTTATCACACGGGGCTTAGTGATGTTGCTTACGGGTGATAAATAGATCACCAACGAGGGGGGATTAGAAGGAAAATCGACCCAAGACTACAAACACGCAAGCCAGCCTAAACAATTCACAGAAAACTTCACAAACGTTAATCTGCTTCTTAGCTGAAGCTAAGACATAAAATCAGGTTAAAAATTCGTTTTCCCTTAACTGCTGCGTGTAGTGACGGAGAACGTCGAATCCTACCCATGCGTGCAAGTCCGGGGATCACATTCTTTGTACCTCTTCAAATATAAACGCTATAAATATTCTTCGCATGTGGTCGCAATGCCACAGTTCCCACGATTATCCACTACGGGTATAGAACAAAAGACCGTATTGGCTCGGTCACGTGGGCATGATGGCTGAGCGTTTATAATAAGAGACAAACGCTATAGCGTCTCAATGAGTGTAGCTAACGAACACTGATCATTTGTCTGAGATAACGTACAGTTGTATCGTGACTTGATCAAGTTATAACGTACACTGAGAAGATGTCTGCGTTTAGCCCTGTCTCTTGCTTTGAGAAATCACCAGATTATTACCCGTCAGTTCCTTCCGTAAGCACTGTAACTTGGCCGAGCACAGTTCCTTCAGCGTATGAACTGTCGCCGTGGTCTTCTTGGGGGCTACACTCGAAGCTGAATTGTCACGGTCCCCCTGCACCAGCTGCTGTTGCCCCGCTAGATTACACAAGCTTCTGGCCGACTGTACCTTCCCTAGGAAGTTATAGCGTCTTCTTACCACCGGGAAGCTCCCTGGCACGGTCGTACGAGAAACCAAGTCAGTCCTACATCGGGTTGATCGCGGAGGCTATCCTCAGCTCTCCAGAGAAGAAGCTTGTGCTAAGCGACATTTACAGCTACATCCTGACACGTTACCCGTACTTCAGGACCAAGGGAAGTGGATGGAGAAACAGCATTCGTCACAACCTATCACTAAACGATTGCTTCATCAAGGCAGGCCGCAGTCCTAATGGTAAGGGACATTTCTGGACCATTTGTCCCATGTACTACGAAGATTTTCTGCACGGAGACTACCGCCGAAGAAGAGCTGGAAAGGTTATCAAGTTGGACCTAAAACCAGCCGAGCGCATCCTGAGCGACTCACACCACCGTTACTTTGCGTTTTTCAGTGAGCAGGCAAAGTCTAATACACCCGTGCAACGGACAACGACGCCACCGAGATACGACGAGGAACGCGATCACGATGAAGTGAGAGACACAGATGCTGACTGTGTAACGATCGATCGGTCTTCGCCTGAACACGATCTGGGGAGAAGGAGAAGCTTTGACGTTCAGAGCTTGCTTTCACCGCAACATTAATAGACTAAAGAAGATAGAACAAAGACTTGAATTAGAGACAAGAACATAATTTATATATAACAACTAGATTATGATAATTTAATTTTACGTATTCAAGATCTTATAAAGCTGTAATCTGATTATTGTCTTCTCCGAGTATATTTCAATTAAGTTTCTTTTTTAAAGAAACAGCTAACAAAAATAGAAAAAAATGAGGTTTCATTCTTTTAACTCAACTTGTAATCAAACAACGCAATTTCTGGTTTGCGTGCGGACGAATGATATTAATTCATGAACACAACTCAAAAACCGCAAATTGCATTTGTTTATGTAAGTTTAACGATCGCGCATATTGTATTTTTATTCCGGTCTCTTGCTATAAATCATTATTTGTATTATAGGGAAAAAAGTATGCCCATCACGTTCTATCACGTTGGGTGAAATATATTGGAAAACGAAGGGGAAATAAAATAAAAGTATACTTCCTATAAGATCTTGTTTGTGTTTTATGAGTTCAATATTAGCACTAATGGAGACATGGTGCGACTTCAGTTGAAAAACGAAGGTTGTTTGAACGACTGTACCGAGTGAGATGTGAAGGGTGTAATATAAATTCAAATCTTGCCAATTCTCGTATTTTAGTAAAAAGACTGATTTTAAAATTTACATTTAGAAGACAAAGATTCGTGCCGTTTTGGCTCGCACTGTTTGACATAAAGCGCAGTTGTGACACATTTGAGTGAAAAGTATTGGAACACTTAAAATAACTATTTAAATAAGACACGCATACGTTACATAGTAGTCCGAAAGAGTTTTGGGAAAGTTAAAAATGCGAATCAGAAGGAATAATTTTCACGTACGGAAACTTGGTGTAAAGTGATTTTGGATCGAATGAGAGTTTAAATGCAACGCTATGACACATTAGAGAGCCTGCAAGAAGACTAAAAATAACATCCAAACAGGACACACGTACGCTAAATAAACATTAGTCTGAGAGGTTTGAAATAATTAAAAATCCCAAACAACAATTTTCACTGACTTTAATTTAGCATTAGATGACTTTGAAAAGGATCAGACTCACAAGTGTGGCGCTGTTACATTTGGGGGGAAACAGAAGATATTCAAAACGGACGACACGTACGTTAAATAAACATAAAGCTGATATTCACAGATTTGAATTTTAATAGCATGAGATGATTTTTCAACGGGTAAACTTCAGAGTGAAGTTTCTGACACATGATTTTGCAACGCTCAGAACTTGAAAGTGTTATGTACAACGTGGCACGAAGTAGGCAGGTGACAGATAACAATACTTGAATGCGAGGAATAGTCACTATTTTCTTTCAAGATAGATCAGGGGCTCTTAGGGTCGGGAATTGATATGGATACTACTAAAACGAAAAACGTTAATGCGCACGTTCTCCCTACCCTCGTGTTCGTCCTACGTGTCTTCGGTTGCGCTGGACAGCAGTCTTCCGATGAAAAACGTCATGTAGAATTTATTACCAAAATATTAAAGAAAAGCTTCTCGAGGATCATGTTCGGAGGAAAAATTTACTAAGTTGGTTTGGACTTTTGTTGGTTTGGCACATGTAGTAGAAACTTCCATGCTGGTGTAGTTTTGATTAACTCATAATAATATTGATCGATCTCTATAGGTCATTAAAACATTAAACACAATTATTTTACACCTTGGGTTTACGTTTTCAACACAAAAGTGTTTCTTTCAAGGTCCTAAAGCCTAGAAATCCAGTTTTGCACACATTTTAGCTTCGCATTTACAGTTTGTAAATCATTTTAAAAAAACTTGGTTCTACATTGCAATTTCTCACTTCAATAGTATTTGGACACTAAATGTTTTAATTTTCATCCAGTAATGGACAACGCACAAGTCTGTGCAATAGGGATAAAACTCGTCGCTAACAGTGTATTATATCAGGCATTTAAAAGACATTATTCCAAAGGAGGAAGTTCAAAAATTGAGCTTGCGTGTTTTGTATGAAAGCTGGAAACTTCTATTCATTTGTGAGTTGGCTTATTATATCGGATTGATCTTTATCAAGATATATTGCAAACTACTGATTAATCCCCTCTTGAAAGGGCGGTTATATTAGGTGAGGTGTAGGCATTGCAGGTGGTGAGTTTAAAACAAACCGCGAACAGTCTTAAGTGGACCACGAGTGAAAACGCCATGGGGTTGCTGAGAAGATTGGACATGTCCAAAAGATTGCAAGTGGGTCCAACGTCTTTGCGAAGCGAACGAGTCTCACACTTCGTTATTTTTTAAATGTTAGTAAAAAGTTTTCAACGTTCTAAACTGATGAACGCTTAAGAACTGGGTGAAACTCTTTTACAAAAAGTACAGAAACAGTGTCTTCAAGCGCCTTTTCAGTTCACCGCTTCATACTCTGACAACTACTCAATATTTTACAAAAACGTCCTAGTTGTTTTATGTTATGGAGGCTGCATCGCAGATGCGGAAGTGAATCAGAGGGATTCGAGGTTAAACCTTTCTCGCCTAGCTGGCCTCAAACCCTGAAACTTATAATGGGTCAGCTAAATTTACAAATTGAAGAAGAATCTCTACTTGCCCAAGTACTACAAAATAGTACTTTCCAGAGGTGATATCTGATTATTATATTTGATTTTTCGATTTTTGCCAAGTAGGTATTTATAAATTATACTTTGGTCCCCTTGGAAGACAAAGGGTTAAATTCGTCGAGCGGCACACTCAAGGGTGCCACTAATTCAGTATTAAGAGTTGGCGGTAAAACTTTTTTCCATTGATCTCATCATTATTTTGTGGCGTTCCTGTAAACTAGGTGGTTCGTCTCTGCTGACATTGCCAGTCAAGTCTGTAGGATGGACCATTACGTTGTACCATAGCAAAGAACGCTTGTTCTATACTTGTAGTTAACGCTTAATTTGGCTCAGAAAGTTTCCTGATCATGTTAGATATTTTATTATAGATATAGATTTAGAGGCATTCGCTGTAGCAGCCATATTTTTTTTATTATAAGTTAATATGTTCTCACTGGCTAATTTCTGACCTCACAATTTTTAGCCAAGAAAGTAAATTTGTGTTAGAGATTTAAAGTACCTTCAACGATATATATTTTTAAGAATCTAAGGTAACAGCATTTTTTTGTTAAAGAGTATTCAATGACCAACATTGAGGTGGTGCAACCCCTTATTTAATGCAGTTTTGTGCTCATGGCTCAAATATCTATGCCAACCCCTTTTGACTGAGATTAGCTCTCCTACACCTCAGGGTACGAGGTTATGATAACAACCTTTTATAAACCACCACTTAATTTTGGCGCCCTCACTGGACGCAACCTATCACGTGGTACAAAATCGGACGGTGGGTATTCGATACCCGTCGTCCGATTTGATATCCGTGGTCCGATTATGTTGACCAGAGAAAAACAAGAGTGGAAGTCACTTCTGATCTATCTTGGAAGTCACAGGTTTTAAGACGGAATCCATCAGGAAATTGAGTAATTTTCATTTTTAGTAGACAAAAACCTTGTACCAGAATAATTTTAAGCATATCGCATTCTTTTTTATACTTTTTAAGAGCTATAGATGTAATTTGCTATCTGTAATAGCCCCAAAGACAATTTCTTATGGGACCCCGAGAAAATAAATTTCAAATTTCACAAAATGAAATCTTACGCATAAAATTTGACTTGTGTTTACATAAGAAATTGTCTTTGGTGTTATTACAGATGACTAATTACGTCTATAGCTCTTAAAAAGTGTAGAAAAGAATGCGATATACTTTAAATTATTCTGGTACAAGGTTTTTGACCACTGATTACTCAATTTCTTGATGGATTCCGTCTCAACTTTTCAGAGCTAATCGAGTTAACTAACCATCTTGGAATTGTTCAGCTGCAAATGTGCCGTGACCCTCACTGAATTTTTTTCTCTTAACCACAATGAAGCGTTCGCGTTGTAGAAATTAATTTCACAGTTGCCCTCGAAGCTTCACTTCTCGATCAACTGTTCATTTTTTGGACAATCTTTCAGCCTGATACATTATCCTCCGATATACCAACCGCCGGAAGGGGTTTAATTACTATCAGTAAATGACTGTCTTTTGTAGGAGAACGCCTGTTTCAAACTTTTAACTTTTCAAGTGCGAATCTAATGCACATGAAAAGTTCGACGTTTGAAGCGGGCCTCCGACGTCATTAATTAGAGGGACATTTGGTGCACTGACAATGTCCCCATGGTATAGTGCTTGCACAGTTTTCTTATTGGTCAAGGACAGCTTTGAATTCTCTATATACATCAATCGTTTAACGAGGATTCGCCACCTTTATATGTGGAGGGCGCGCGTGGTGGTTTTATGTTTACTGCCTTGAGTTCTCGATCAGCATGAAGGGCGCTGGTTTAAGACTCGTCTTTATAACGTCATGCCGATGTTTCCCCAGAGAAGTCATCCTACCCTATGCTAAGGGCCATAATAATGATGGGTTTAGGGTAGGATAAGAGCTTTAGGGTTAGGTTTAGGTTTTAGGTTTAGGGATAGATTTAGGGTTAGGTTTAGGGTTAGTGTGAGTTTAGCGCTGTCTTTCTGTTATCGATGATCATGGTTGTCAGCAAGTGGTTAAGAAAATCTAACAAATTTCTGGTGTAACAAAATGGCCTTGGATTGTATTTTATTTGTGCGGGAGGGGAGGGGAGGGGAGACCGTTTTCACCACAACAGCATTAAGGAACTTTGGATTCCTTTATCACTAAGAGAAGAAAATAAATTATGACCTTACTTCCAACATAAACTCAAAGGGGCGCCACCCCCTATTTCCCTTTCGTAAACGGTGGTTGCCATTCTTGACGGTCGATGCCATCATTGGTGACCAAGACTTTAGTGATGGTAGAGGTGATATATTCTCTAGATTAAGTTACAATAAGGCAACAAACACATTTTTAAACAGTCTTACAAAGAAAGCCGTTTAAGCCCAAGTTGAATTTACGTTAAAAGTTCGGGGAAAGGGTTAGGGTCACCTATTATAGATTATCAGTTATGAAAGACAATTAATTAAAACATGTACTTTAATCTTTCGGAATTGTGGCGGGTTGGCGTGGTAGTGTAGTGGTGAGGGAGAGAGATTAGCATACGAAAGGACCGGGTTCGATTCTGGGTCGTGAATGTCTTTCTTTTTAGTAGAAAAACTTTCAATAACAGTTGAAAATTTTCTAAGTGTCTTAACAATGGCAACGACCGTTTACCAAAGGGAAATTTGCGGCGCCACCGTTTATCCAAGTTTTGGCAGGAACATATATACATGTATCACGCTGAAAGTTTTTCTCTGGTTGGCTATCTACCTCTTTTTTAGGAGTGTGATTTTTCTTTAGTTCTTTTAGGTAAACGTGTACTTTACCTTACTGGATAAAAAATAATTTCTAATAGTTTGAAGATTTTTCTGCTGGGAATTCATAGTTAATAAAAGTCGGAAACTGACGACACAAAGTTTCATCCTTCATCATCAACTATCCATGAACAATAACCACTGCAGGGCTACCAAGTGGCGTCAGTTTGCGAGGTTATAATTTAGCCTCGTAATCAAAACGAGGCTCCATATGGACAAAGAATCTCGGATGAGTTTGGAAATCTTTGTGTCCTCAACCTCCGACCTTTATTGCTGGTAGCAGAGTAACAAAAACATTATTTACTAGTCTACTCGCCAGACACACTATATGGTTAAAAAAGTCAGATCTGTCTCGGTATCTGATAGAGCAAAAGTGAGCTAAACGTTTAGGGCCCCTGAACACGCTTAGCAGGAAAAGTGATAAATAAAACAGATTCAGAGTTAATCAGTTAAAAATCCTTTGATTTAAGCGGGTACTTTACAGAAGTCTCTTTAGAATCGGTTTCTAGGCCTAGTATCATCTTTAACATCTGTTCGTAGCACAGTTGCGGAAACTGTGGAAACTTGCTTTCCCGTAATATAACAATGCAACTCAAACAAAGACTGATTTTGTAAACACGTTATTTTTGGAACTGACGGAGTTAAAATATCACAAAGAAATTCCTTGACGCTAAAACTAAAGGCGAACACGTTATGAACGATAAAGATCACTCAGCTGTCTCGAAAAGAAGAAGAAATCGTCATTGACTAACGACGTTACTATAAGTCGTCAACCTTACTGAAATGATAAAACACAAACACAAAGAGAAGAAGCAATTCAGGTAGAAACGAAGTCAGAAGTCAGGAGAAAAGTTTGTTCTCAAATAAATACTTCTTATGGTTATTTGTGGAACGGAAACTTACAAGGTGAAAATATATCACTAGAAGCTTCTTCCTCGGCGCGTCTTCACTGGCAGTACACTTTAGGAAAAGAAAAAAAAAACGCGATATGTCCCGTAAAGAAGTACTGTAGAATTTTAATCGCCAAAACGCAGAACTAAATTGAAACTATAAGCTTAGAAAGGAAAAGTGATTACTAGGCAGAAACAAGTCAAGTCAACCAAACAAACGTGCTCAAACAAACTGTTTAGCTTGTATTTTTTTGGCACGGGAGTAACTGAAGGAGAAAAGAATATCCCGAAAAATTATTTGCTTACTGAGAGGGGGGGGGGGGCTTATTTGTTTTCAATGCAGATAATAAAGAATAAAGAGTTTCTTCTAATTTAATGGTACGATTACAGAAATACTGTGATTTTGAAGATCCCAAATCTCGTTGCAAAATATCAGCGTCGATTAAGACGTGTCAATTAAGGACAAAACACTCCATCAAACTTCTCAAATGGGTTACCAAAAACAGGACAAAGAATGTTGCAAATAGTTATGTGCTGTGAGAATATCAATCAGAGTATATCTGTTTATTCCTGATTTACGTTTTAATTCATTTCTTTGCTGACAAAGCAGGACTTGTCACGGAAACTTCGCACTGGCATGTAATATCCTTACGCTTGATCAGCAGATATTTTTAAACAAAGGCAAAAATTTCGAACCAATTACACAAGATTAAAGGCAGCCAAGACGTTTTACGTAAATGCATATTTTTCCACTAAAAAAAGCGATTTGGAATATTGCTTTTAAAGCTAATTTGAATGGAAGCTTTTGTTCTGCAAATCTTGAAGGGGAAGAGGTGGAGATTTTATGTTTTTTTTTTTAAATTTGTCTTGGTATTTTTATTAACAGTTTTGCCTTAAACAGTTTAATTTGGATTAGATATCCAAATGGCTTGGAAACTAAGACAGTCGCTTTATTTAAAACGCAACTCAAAAAGTGGAAGTGAAAGTTTTGCGTGATGAGATGAATTCCTTGTCAAGGCACGCAAGAGAATGAAAATTCTCGATCATGCTTTGTGATGGTAAAGCAATTTTCATACGGTCATCGCCCATCTTTAAGCCAGTGTACTTGTTGGTTCGCTGGTTGGGTGCATGTAATGTCTACCTACGAACTAGCCGCCAAACGCCTTTCTTATTTCGCTTAGCATTTACAGCACAGACAATTGATAGTGACTTTTAATGAAAACGTTAACAGGAAATTAACCATTTAATGTTTTATTTTTTGTTGTATACAATATTTAAATAATAAAGCAAATGTACCTTGGCATTGTTGTACTGATTCCGTGTTAATTTATTATTAGATTTTAGTATTAAATTTCATTGACCGGTGAATTTCCCTGCTCTGAAAGTATTTTTGACCAAAGAAGAGAAAGCAAAATCTCAGAAGTTAATTAACTGTCAAACACTGG
>Ga0126336_10001477_pt1 | contig 12316 bp, 7 predicted proteins | sample SidCmetagenome_FD_92530 | JGI IMG/M metagenome (GOLD analysis project Ga0126336, IMG submission 92530) | Coral microbial communities from El Islote,Puerto Morelos, Mexico - Siderastrea C C metagenome | ecosystem: Host-associated > Invertebrates > Cnidaria > Coral | place: El Islote,Puerto... | reverse complement strand
TACTCAGCATATTTGTTTTGCCAAAATATTGGCTAAAATAGCTGGCAAAATACCTCTGCAACATCGATAATACACAACATACAACATCATGGTTCACTGTTGGTGAAAATAACGAAGAAACTAAGTGGCACCAAGCGTCCATCGTGAACCTTCGCTGATCAACCAGTTCAACGCTTTTTGCAACCGGATGTGACGTCATATATCGTTGGAACATGGGTATACAAAAATTTGAGAAGTGTTCTGCCCCGCCCCTGGGTACATCTGAGAGATATGTCTGTTATAAATGTAATAAAAACATTTCTTCAGAAACAAGGCAGTGTAGACATAGAGTAGAACTTTTGGCCCGAAATAGGGTATTGATTTTTATCACGTTGCTTTTCAACAGGGAACAGATTTTCTATCGCTTTGGTCTGAAATAGGATATATATTTCGATCGTATTAGTTTTAAACGGAATTTAGTTTTTAACGATTTTGGCCAGAGAAAAAGTTATTTATGTTGATCATATCACTTTCGTCTGAAGTAGGAGATGTTATTCCATCTGGTGTGATGAAGTTTATATCTACCAATGAAAGTCATTCTAATTACTGTAACGAGTACCCGTATGCGTATAACTTCAATAGTGGACGTCTGAAACGGAGATTTTCTTACTCGTGATACTCCGCTGCGCACGCTTCGTGCACGGAAGCTCCGCTAAAAAAAACAAAATTAGAAAAAAAATATCAAGTTTGCAAAAAAAAAAAAATAAATAAATATTCGCACAAAAACTTTTGATCAAAGTCTGAGAATAAGTTAATATCAGTACAAGAAAAGAGGACCACAAGAAGAACCAAACAAAAACCAGTTATCAAAAGATGCAAAACTAGTCCATCAAATCATCTAACCTTTGAAGTGATAACTGGTTGACCCAGTTATCACAACCACCTGTTATCACTTCAAATGGTAGATGTCGCTAAAGTTAACCAGTCTGGGTGCAAAAGGAACTTTTCCGAGGGACTAATGAAGTAAAACGCGTCTGCATGCAGGCTACGACAAGCTCATCTCAACCTTCGCTGGGTGAGTGAGCGTTACGCTTCCCAAGGCTCAATAATCCCGTGCTCAGGTTATCCATGCACAAAGGAAAGCAGAACATGCAAAGTGCCTTTAGCGATATTTCCCCTGTAAAATGAAAACCAGTTGGTAAACCGAACTTGTGTGGCTTCATATCCACACAGATTGTTCAAATTTCTGACACTAATAGTACCGTCCATCGCCACTAAACTTGCCGATTGCATTTATAATCAAAGTAGGCCTGAACGATTCTCGTTCAATATCATTTGAATTAAAACAGTGTCACAAAAAGTAAATTAGTTTGTATTTACAAATTGTTGTTCGAACATTTTCAATCTCCAAAGTTGCATTTAGCGATATCTCCCTTGTAAAGTGATAACCTGTTGGGTAAACCGAACTTGTATGGTTTCGAATCCACTTAAAGTGTTCTAATTTTCTTAAAATTTTAGTACTGGCCATTGGCACTTAACTTGCCGATTGCATTTTTAATCAAAGAACGCCTGAACGATTCTCCTTCATTAGCTTTCATTATCATTTGAATTTGACAGAAGATCACGAAAGGTAAATTAGTTTGCATGGACAACTTGTCGTACGAAAATTCCTCAATCTCCAAAGTTGCACTTGGCGATATCTCCCCTGGAAAGTGATAACAAGTTGGGTAGACCGAACGTGTATGGTTTCATATCCACAGCTGGAGTGTCCAAATTTTCTTAAATTTTATTACTGTCCATTGGCCCAATCTTGCCGATTGCATTTTTAATCAAAGTGCGCCTGAACGATTCTCCTTCATTATCATTTGAATTTAACAATCACGAAAGGTAAATTAGTTTGTATGGACAACTTGTTGTTCGAACATTCTTCAATCTCCAAACTTTCATTTAGCGATATATCTTCCCTGGAAAGTGATAACCAGTTGGGTAGACCGAACGTGTATGGCTTCATATCCACACAGAGTGTCCGAATTTTCTTCCAATTATAGTACTGTCCCTTGGCACTAAACTTGCCGATTGCATTTTTAATCAAGTACGCCTGAACGTTTTTCCTTCATTATCATTTGAATTTGACAAAGGATCACGAAAGGTAAATTACCTTGCATGTACAACTTGTTGTGCGAACATCTTCAAGCCCCAAATTTTCGAAGGTAAGCTGGTTGAAGTTTTGTATGCCTACTTCGATCAATTTGGCAACTGATTTACCCGGCTGATCAAAGCACACTGGAGGACCAACCACGCAGGTAGCTTCTAAATACAGCTTTGTCGACTTGATTACACCGCAACCTGAGCAGCCGATATTTTTACCTTTTCTCGACTATTTACCGTATTCTGTTAGAAATGCGACGTTGGCCGGGAAATATTCGGTATTGCCGAATTCGTTGATTTCTGTTAACGATACGCAGACTCCTCTATCCCGTCGGTTCTGTGTGTTACCATAAATGTTTGTACCGAACTATAGCTTAACAAACTAAGCCGGTGAATCACCCATGCAGGGAAACTAGCTCACGACTGTTTGTAATTTCGCGTTGATTTTCCCTTGAAAAAAAAGAAGAAAAAAACAAAGAATGACGTTTGAGCGTGTCAATTAATTAAACATCAGCTGGAAATACTGTAGCTAGATGCCATTCATCATTTCACTATTCTGCTGTATATGTTGTAGTTCAATTTTATCCTTGGTTCAATTTTATTTTCCTTTTTTTATGTAAATATATGATGATGGTTATAGAACAAAAGAAAATACAAATTGAACCAAGGATAAAATTGAACTACAACATATACATTTCAAGTTTTATGAGTTTCAACGCTTTAAAAGATTGCAAACGACTTAGGTAAGCTTTTGAAGTATAACTACTGCACAACTACGAAACTGGTAGAGTCAAAGTGTAACCAAATAAACGTTTACTAGGGTCATTTTAGAACTGTTCCAGCGGAAATCAGAAGTTACCTTATCCGTGTTATCATTAAAGGATAGTAGCATATTGTCAAGCCATGAACGACGTACAAGCGATTCTATTACGTTTTCTAAGACCTATACAGCGTACACAATATTAGAGATATCCACTGTTAATTTTTCGTTATGGTTGTATTGCAAATTTTTGAGAAGGCCCTTAGTGCTGTAACTCACTGGTCAAAAACTCGTCGATCATCACAAAAGAATTCAAAGCAGTCAGTCAAAATGCGACATCGATATAAATACTTCTTTATTTAAAGGAACAAAGAAGCAGGGTTTTATTGCAGGCAAGAACGTCATGCTAGCCCACATATAAGCACTAATAACAATACAATCCTATATGAATATATACACCAACTGATTAACGCACCTACCTCCACTAACACACACTTTCCTTCACTTGTACTTACTTTCCTTCATTTGTACTCACTTTCCTACATTTGTACTCACTTCCCTTCACTTGTACTCACTTACCTTCACATTAGTGCCTTGAGTAGTTTTGCATCGGCGAACTCACCAGCACAATTGCAGCTATTTCTTGAGGAGAGAAGTGAAACTTTGTTGAGTAGCAGAAAGCAGCTACTTGTTGCTGTTTTGCATGAGTCTACAGTGCGTAGTTATTAGCGGAGCCAGCGCGCTAGCGCGTCAGCGGAGCTCCATTGCTAAAGAAATTTAGTAACCTATCAAGCCAAGAAATTTTGGTAGTAACGTAATAGTCACGTGACCGTCCGTCCGTACATCCGTACGTCCGTCCGTCCGCACCACAGGGATTACCAACGGATATAACCCTGTGCTGAATCCCGTGTGTTTTCCCGAAATCGCATGTTGACCCGCGTTGTAGCAAAACAAGCAAAGACAACAAAAGTCAAAAATAAATTTGTTAATGGTGAAAGGGGAAAAGTTCAATTTAGGCGAAAGAAATTAGGCGGTAATGTTCACGCGAAATTAAAAGTTCAGGTTTGCCTCGTCGGTTCTGTTCAAACTCCGTCGGCACGCCGCTTCAGTTCGCAGCTTTTCGCAGCGGTTTCGACTCCAAATATAGCAGAGCTAGTGCTTTTTGGTTTTTTCTGTCCACAACCATGGTTTTTATGGCGTTCCGAACACATTTTGCCAGGAAAAACGCCAGGATTTTCATGCTGATAGGCAGCTTGTCACGAAGAAAGAAATAAGTATTAAATTTAACCTCAAGAATATCAATAAACGCTCATGGCCTAGTGGAGTAATCACCGGCCTCTCACGAATGAGTGAGAGTATTGAATGAGAGTATTTTCACAAATTAATAACTGCCAGCAAAAACAAAAACAAAAAAACAAAAACAAAAACAAAAAAGCAGACAAAACAAAAAAAAGGGGGGGTCCACTTTTAGGCTTGGCTAAATCTATATATTATGGAGACGAGTTTGTAGTGTATCATCGGATGAGTCACAAAACCGCCGAGCTGTTGACAAAAGATGGGTCACGAGCAAGGAAAACAAAAAAGGGAGCCATTCCGGTAAAAAAGAAAAAAAAAATTAAAGAGCAAAGTCTGCGGCTTTCCTACTTACATTCAACGGCAAAACGACGGAAAAATTTCCCGCCAAACATTTAATGTTTTCTGTCAGTGCGAGCTTCATTAATGGAAATTTTGTGCAAATGGAACGGTAATTTCCGTTGCAACTGGTTGGAGTAGCGACTTGGAGTGACCAGCATCTAAATTCTCCTTAAAATCAAACATAAAGGTCATTAGAACAAATGAAATAATCACCAAGTATAAAAGGTATTGATTGTTAAACGAATTCTCCTCATCAGCACCATAGCTAATGTATGGAGAACAATGTGGAGAATATGCAAGCTGATATCAGTGTTTAAAGAGTAAAACCTATGTTTTAGTATTCGGCCATCAGACTCCATGTTAACCGGCTATCTTAACTCTTGTGTCATCTTGTAGAGACTGGTATAATGGAAATGAATGAAGAAGACGACTTGTTGACAACCAAGACGTGTGATTCCGGACAGGAGGTCAAAACAAGAACAATCGTAGCTTTTTTTGTGGTTGGCTTTCTGGTGGATTTCTTCTACTTACTTGACATAAGTGCCAGTCAAGACATCTTAGAGGCCACAGAGTTTCCAACATCTCTGGTTTTACTAGCCGCAGCTGGCCCGGCCTGTTTGATATCGGTTCTCTATCCGTATTTTTTTCAGAGGATCCCAGTCTTAGTGGCATCGTGCGTGTTTTTTATCCTTTCCGTCACTGGAATGCTTATAACGGCACTCGCTCAAGTGCCTAAGGTGAAGCTTATTGGAGTGTGTATGGTCTCATTAGGAGTCGGCGGCGTAGAGACTGTGTTTTATCCTTTATCAGCTTTTTATGGAGGAAGCATGGTATACAGCTACGCCCTTGGCTCAGGAATTTCATGTCTAGCCGCACCTTTGTCATACTCAGGTAAACAGGACATTCTAATTACTTAAGCTTGGGATCACACAAAAAAGCCTGCATTTAATTCTGGAATCCTTCTCATTTTTGTGGTTTTCTCCAAATCTCGACGTGCGGCCCAAGTGTCATTTATTTTAATGCGGCATATTATCATTAGTGTATCTGGAAAAAATCAAAATAAGATTTAAGAGTTTGTATGGATTTGCATGGGGAACCAACTCTCGTAATCGGAACGCTTGTATAGATTTTAAACTTACAGGTTTTCTATTTATTTGCAGGCTTAACCATGTTAGCTTGTTTCTCGCCAGACATTTCGCTTCTTCTAGTCACAGTGTTATGGGTCTTATTTCCAATTTCCTACATTGCAATGGAGAAACGAAACGACGGATTTAGTCCCAGCTGCCAATCGACGTCATACAAAGAAACTCCTTACAGCCCGGTTGAATCTGATGTTGGTGACGTACCCGAATCAAAACTGTCCTGTAACCAGATGTTGACTCTAGTATGGCACACACTACCGCTTTACATGGGGTTATTTGTGAGCGTTTTTTGCAAACAGATACTTGTAAATGGTGTGGTGACGACCATTGCATTTGCCAACGCTCCTGTTACTCCAAGAAATCAATATTTGCTGTATGTTTTGGCATCTGGTGTTGGTGACGTTCTTGGTAGGCCTTATCTAGGGTATCTTTCTTGGTGTGGGTTACAGGAGAAGTGTATTGTCAGGAAATCGTGGATTCCTGCCTTCTTTAACGTTGCTATTGTAATCTTTATGGTGTTTGCCTCTTGGTTCCGGTTTCTTTCTCATTTTCATGTCGCTGCTGCACTAGTTATGGTCAACACCTCTTTGTCAGGAGTGGCTTACGTTAACAGCTTTCACAACGCAGGTGAAGGCCTCAGTGTGGAAGAAAAAAGGTTTTGTCGTGCATTGATGACGGGGGCGCTGTGGTCACCAAATCTGGCTGTTGCACTGATCGGCTTGCATACGGAGTCTCGCCTGCGCAAACACTGCCTACTTCTGTTTCCTGAGGTCTCTTGTTATACAAGGTCACCAACTGCGTGGACACCATCCACGTCTTGTGTGTTGTAGTAATGACTCTAAACAGAGCTGAGTTTCTAATTTGCTTCGGGACCTTGTTAGAGTGTGTATCTGTCAGGACTCTGAGTTTTTGATTGGCTTTGGGTACTTGCATGGTGACAATAATCAAATCTTTCTTTGCATGCTCCAGAGTTTGGCTGCGTATCAGTTGGGTATTGTCCACACCTAAAACATCAGCGAAAGAATTGAATCAATTGTTAAGTTGAATTTATTGTAGCTGAGACGGATAAAGTACAGGGTGTAATACGAGTTTCGGTAATGAATGAATACGCAAAGGTGGGTCAAAATGGTCGTTTTAGACTACATGATAACTCTTTAAGACTACAATAGCAATAAGGATTACAAGATCTCTTTTCAGTTGTTTATTGAAGGTGATTTGTATCTCACATTGTCGTGCCAGACTTGCTCTGTACGCTGCTATAAAGATTAGCAATGTCGAAAACACTCTGATGGATGCACAGGTACCCCAAGCTCATAAGATGAGCGCAGTGTTACGCAACAGTCGAAATATAAGGATCTGTATGGGAACAGAACGGGTAAATTCTAGGAGCTAAGATTATGAATGGGTTTTGAATAAAAATTGTTTAAAGTTGTTTCTTTGTTTCCTGTGTGGCTTTTAGGCCGATTTAGAGCAGTTCTAATGAAATATAGTTCCACTGGGAAAGGATACGTAGAGAGTGAACAATGGAACTATAACTCACTGGAAACGCTCTAAATTCGGCCTAAAAACCACACAGGAAACAAAGAAACACACAACAGAGGCAAGGTAGGCAATTTTTATTCAAAACCTATTCATATTTTTAGCTCCTAGAATTTACCCATTCTGTCCCCATACAAATCCTTATATATCGACAGTTGCGTATCACTGACGCTCATCTTACGCACTTGGGGTACCTGTGATGAATGCTGAATTAAAGATTAGTAAAAGCATCATTAATCACGCTCAGCCAAACAGCATGAAATGCAAAATATATATGGGAACAGTCATGTGGTGTGGCTTCTCATGGCACAGGGATTGGGATTACTATCAATTCGCAAATGACCAGCTCCCAGTTAACTTGATAACTCACAAGTTAGAGCGCTACACCGGTATCGCAGAGGTCATGGGTTCGAATCCCGTTCAAGCCTGAATTTTTTCAGGTTGTTCTTTTATCAACTGCTTAAGTTGATATCTTTAACTGCGAGGATCATCATCATTTCTTAAGAAAAAAATTGACAAATTTTCAGAAGTGAGCGACGGAAAAGCAAAGTATTCATTTTTCGCGAAAGACAAAATAATGAAAAACGACTGAAATCAAACATATCTACTGGCAGTACTGTTGCTGTCATTATATTTAACCAGTCCACATGTCTGCAGAAAACATACGGTGAAAACTATTTAAACCAAAAAATGTATCTTAACTCTAGTAATATTTAGATTATAATGATTCAAAAAGAAGTTGGAATAAGTGCTAATATCTCGACCCAGTACTGCAAAGTCATCAACAGAATGCTTAGAGAAACTTACAGGTAAGGTGAAAGATTTAAAGGAACCATGAATTAAAAAGGAATCGAGGGAACAAAGAAAAGTTGCAATAAAGTCGAAATACGAACACCTTTCCCATCTTCCTTTTTTACATCGATCATTATAATCTAAATATAAGATTTAAGATGCATTTTTCGCTTTATTTTTCTTAGTCACTAGCTAAGGGGGCCAAAACTCGAAGACAGCAAAAACCAGAGTCCTAAAGGAGTTAGATCTCTAGGGCTTCGTCCTAAAAAATACAGGGCTCTAAAGGGCTCCACGACGAAAAATCCAGGTTCCTTTTAGCCAGTATCAGCGCTTTCGGTCGGGGTCCAAGTCACGAAAGGTTTCGGACTGCGGGCTCCATGCACGACAAATATTTCGGAGGTCCAAGGCTCCAAAGACCCCCTTTTAGACCGTGATAGACCTGCATTGTACGTTGGATCTAAAGAGATCTGATCAGGCAAAATGAAATTGAAAAGACTACTTCAGAGCTGATCAAACAACGTATATATTGGTACAATATTTCTACTGCCCAGTCCAGCCTTCTTCAGGTATAAAATGTTGCAACTGTTAAAGAAAAGGATATTTCAACTGTGGCTCTTTTTTCATGAAATCTGATTAAGGACGGTGCCTCCTAAAACAGAGGTATTTTTGCAAAGGATATGAATATGGGGAAAAAAGCACATCTTAGCAAGGGTTATTGGAATCTAAAAAGAAAAATGTGGGTAACCACGCATTTTTCAGACTGAGATAATTAAACAACCATAATTCTAAAACAGCTTTAAAATACAAAGAATGTATGGCAATTTCTTTCCAAAATTTAAGCTCAATTATCTCTGAAAAATGCGTGGTTACCCCCAATTTTCTTTTTGGATTCTGAAAGCCCTTGCTAAGATCTGCTTTTTACACATAGCCATAAACCACGCAAAAATACCTTTGTATAAGTAGGCAAATTCCTTAAGGAACTCGAATATCTCGGACCATACCCGAGATGCGCAGAACGTATGCGCAGTAACAAAAGGAGGCACCGTCCTTAATCTACCAAAATCAGTCTCAAACGAGTGAAATTTGCCATGATAAACGACTTTAGGTAGTTTGGTTAATGTTATGGTGAGTTAGTCATATTATATAGACAGCGAATGCCAATGAAAGTCCTGGAATTGAGAATGCTCTTTTCGCTCAATACTTGGAAAATGTTCCCTAAAAAGGGGCTTAAGACCCGGAGCGCGTTCTCGAAAACTCCCAATAACTTACCGGACTCAAAAAATAAAACTATTTTATGTGTACAATATTGACAACAGAGACACAGATTGTATATATTTTTATGCTAAACTTTTTAGTCTTCAAAATTTTGTGGAACACATTAGCAAGTTTGCACCAAAAACTACAACCAATGGATAAAACGCATTTGCAAAAATACTTTTCGGGCCTTGGACCCGTTTCTCGAAGCCAACGTACGGTGCAAATAAGTATTTTGTGTGCAAAACATTTTTTAACCGAGGCTCATGATCAGTTATAATTTGTGGAACACATTGGCGAATTTGCACTGTTAATGATCACCAATCAACAAAAAATGTATTTGAAAAAATACTTCTCGAAGCCAGTAAGTTAGTATTGGGAGTTTCAAGAACAGAAACCCTGGTAATTTATCGGGAGTTTCAACAACCGGGCCCATTGATTTCTTTAGTAACACAAGTGTAGTCGTAAGTGTAAGCATAACAGCACTTAGGAGAGCACCCCCCCCCGGGGGGGAGAGGTACTCCCATCTATAGTTGAAGCTCCCGTAAGCGACCGCCCAAAATATCAAGTGGTCGCTAAGGGGAGGTGGTCGCTTACGAGACGTCAGACAACAAGGGTTGAAAAATTGATTCTTTAGTTTAGGTTAGCAAGCTTGACAGGTTTATTAACAAGAACAATCCCAAAGTTTATTTTGTAAAATACTGAAATATAAATAGTACCATGTGAAAGTGCTGCTGAAGAGGAGTCATTTGAATGGTCACAGCATAGGATTTCATCCACAGACTCAGAAGTTAGAATCACCTAAAATTTCTCCATAACTGACTCTGGGAGTGAAAGGGTTAATATACCTTTGATCCACACCCAAACTGACATATAACCCGCAATGAAGTGTAATATCTCTTTAGAAGTCACAAATCAACAGTTTAACGTACTCGACTTTACTCGCGGAAAACGAGTGTCACAAGTACATTAAAAATGAGGCTTAGAAGGGGTGTACAGCCCCACTCTACACAATTTGCACCCGGTGAGATAAGATCAAAGCCAACTAGTCGCATAGCGGAGGATAAAAGCAACAGAAAATTCACACTGTCAGCCCAAAACGTGGTGGTGTACCACTTCCGAGAGGTGGTCGCCTACGAGAGGTTCCAACTTTTAAAGTGATTTGTCTGAGAATATTTTGGTATTTTGGAAAAGTGGTCGCTTACGAGAGGTGGTCGCAGAGCGAGGTTCGACTGAATAAGCGGTATGGGTATGTGCTGCTGTGAAGGGTATGGCTTTTAAACTCCACTTAAGGAGTTATTTTAACTCCGCTTTTAAAGTGACTTTTCATAAGAACATCTTTGATAACTTTAGATGTTCTCCTTTTTTAGCAAGAAATAGAATTACATCATTCTTGTATTGTTTGTTCTGAGTTAATTGTTCATCATTAATAACTCCTTTAATCTCGTTTCCAAGGAAACTGCTCATTAACTAGTAAACAAACCTCCTGTCATCTTTTGGAATCTTTCTTCTTTTGAGTGATCTGTTTTTGTTGGGATACACGCATGGGAATTGAAAGCGAAATGATTCGTTATGTGTATTGTAAAATCCTCTTTTAAGTGAAACCGTCAAGTGGAAAACCGATAACAAGTAAGTCATTTTAGACTAAAGCAGCTTTCACTGTACTCAGTTCACATGCAACAGACGTTGAACGCCTACACAATTTGTGAGTCCTCTACGCCACCGGAACCTAACGCTTTAAGGAATAAGTTTTATCCAATTTTCAACCGAGATCAAACGATTGCACGTGTTTAATTGCTAATAGAATCTCAAGTGCATGCTATAACAAGGTAACGGATCATTTCTTTTATCCAGGTGAGAAAAATTTAATCAGTGAACAGTTCGAAAAGTAACACGCTGATTTTCACGAAAGACGCAAACACAGCTTCAAGCATTTCGCTTTAAAAATGGCAAGTCCAAGCACAGAGACGCTAAAATTATATCGAACGCACAGACGTTTGCAAGAAGTCAACTGAAAATGAAGGATATGCGTGGAGCACAAGGAAAAACAATAATGACCCTCGTCTTTGTGCCCTTGAAAACTTTTTATCCTTCTAATCCCACTTTGCATTTAATTCGTCCATAACAGATTGACTTCTCAGATACAACTATTTAAGCGTCAAACCGAAGAGTGGAAAAGGTTTGTATTAGCGTCTCTGCCGTGAATGAACAGAAATGCTATGTAATCAACAGACTTCTATGGAGCAGTCGACTCTGAACCCGCCAGCGCTGTCACCAGTATCCACACCCGAGGAATCGGAACCTCGTGTGACGTTAAGAGGAGCAACGAAGCGGCGGAATTAGCCCCACCCGTCAATCGACGTCATACAAAGAAATTCCCTACAGCCTGGTTGAATCTTATGTTGGTGACGTACCCGAGTCAAAAGTGTCCTGTAACCAGATGTTGACTCTAGTATGGCACACACTACCCCTTTACCTTTTGCAAACAGTTACTTGTAACCGGTGTGGTGACGACCATTGCGTTTGCCAACGCTCCTTTTACTCCACGAAATCAATATTTGCTGTATGTTTTGGCATCTGGTGTTGGTGACGTTCTTGGTAGGCCTTACCTAGAATATCTTTCTTGGTGCCGGTTACAGGAGGAGTGCATTGTCAGAAAATCGTGGATTCCTGCCTTCTTTAACGTTGTTGTTGTAATCTTTATGGCATTTGCCTCTTGGTTCCGGTTTCTTTCTCATTTTCTTGTCGCTGCTGTACTAGTTATGGTCAACACCTCGTTGTCAGGGGTGGTTTACGTTAACAGCTTTCGCAACGCAGGTGAAGGCCTCAGTGCGGTCACGCCGGGCCAGCATGAGGCCTGAAGCGGCACTCTAGGAATAACTTTTGTGTTTTTAATCCAGTGAAGCTCAAACTTTGCAACATAACAGACTTTTCAATTGCAAATAATCGTATGATTTTTGTTTTTCGATTTTAACGGGTTTTGGCGGGAAAATGACGTCATACAGATGACGTCAAAATTTTATTTTCACCGTATGACTAAACTAGTACACGATTTGGAAAGAATATG
>Ga0126336_10001476_pt1 | contig 12320 bp, 9 predicted proteins | sample SidCmetagenome_FD_92530 | JGI IMG/M metagenome (GOLD analysis project Ga0126336, IMG submission 92530) | Coral microbial communities from El Islote,Puerto Morelos, Mexico - Siderastrea C C metagenome | ecosystem: Host-associated > Invertebrates > Cnidaria > Coral | place: El Islote,Puerto... | reverse complement strand
CAGATCTGAGACTTGATGAAGTTGTTTAGTTGTGTATCCTTTATAACATTACAAATTCTTGGCTTCTTTCATCAATTGGTTTTGATTTTAATATTTTATGGCGTGACAGTGAAAACCAAGAATAGATGAAATGGAAAAGCGTGACGTTTATGCTCTTAAAACGTACTGCCAGATATTCTCTTTGATATAATACAACGTACAGAGCATGTACCTGTATAATCAAATTAATCCATTGATGTTATTAAAGTTAAAGCTTTTCAAGCAAAAAGGATGGTGAAAAACATGCTTCTTTTGAGAGAAACGTAATTTTTTTTGGGGGGGAGGGGGCGATTAATGACTTTTTTTGTGATCGAGGTCCATGTAATGAAACAGTTACGTATTCCAGTAAATTTTGTCATATTGACGTTCATATCCAATTCGGCGCTGAGTTAGGTATGAACGTCAGTGCGACGCGATTTTACTAGAATAATTGTCAAATGAAAGGGCATCTGCTAATGTAAAAAAGAGTGAGTAAAGGGTTTCATTTTCCTTGGCTGACTATAACAAATACCACCCTTAAATAACCGAGAAACCTTAATAACTGTTACATTTGCAACGCGCCACAAAGAAAGACACCACATGAGGTCTTCACATTTCGTGTCTTCGCTAAGTGGCAAAGACTCTAACTAGCATTCTCTTTCAGTGATAATTGCGATGTCAGACTTCTCTTTAGTTGATAAAGCACAGTTGTTTACAGTTTTGCCCTTTTCCAAAATAGGTGCAAAAGCTCGGATGTTATGGCAAGGGGAACAAAGCTTAGCCCATCAGAACATTAATGAAAGATTAATAAATGTTTGTTCGCGCTGTCGAGCAGAAACTCTTTTAACCTCAGCCTCAAACTTGTCCTCGTGGTTGCACCATTGCCCAGGAAACTTCGATTCCTCTTTCTACCAGTTAGGATAAACCAGTATTACTAAAAATTCAGTGATGGTTGGTTTTGCTGAGAAGTTTCATGCATTTTTCTCAGCTCTAATGAATGTCGTGCGGCCAGTATTTGCTCTACCCAAATTTCGTAATTAGACAGTACGCGTCCGTTTTATGCGTGATGGGTCGACATTTGCTCTTGAAAGGGTTCGCTTTCTTTGTGTGTCTGGAAAAAGGACCTGCTTTATTTTTCTCCACCAGAAAGTTTCACTCACTGTATTTTTTTTCTTAGAATGTTGTTATATCTAATTGATTACGATCGAGTCGGGCCATTCGGTCTTAATCATACTCGTGCACTGAAGGGCACCCAACGAGAAACTTCTAGGAAAATACTCGAAATGTCATCTTCTGGTTTCCAAGATTGTTTCCGAGGTTTTTAAGCACATTTTTGTAAGCTTATATGGGTTGATCTGTGGCGTTTTTAGTTGAAAATTAATGGTGCAGAAAATTTTAGGAAACGGAACCCTATCCATGAAATTTCCGAGCTGCTAATGTCTTCCGAAAATGTTAGCTGACCTTATTTTACACTCTAAACGACGTAATTTTCCGAAAATAATAGGAACTAATCAGTCACCTTTTCAGTTACGAAAGTATGAGGTGATATTTCGCCAAAGAAATTTCTAGTTTCCACTGCAATAAAACTTCTCGGGCGATTTGGGCCTGCCGAACGGATATTCCGCCTAAACAAACCGTTGGATCCCCCTGTTGCTCGTATGAGTACGAGTCGAATCGAACCCCACTGCGTTCCATGGCCTCTTTGACTACAATTTATTAGAAATAGGTGGCTTGCAAAAACCTCGCGAGGCTGATGAGCTCATATGCACGTTAAAACTCTTTTCCTCGAAAATGGGTGGAACACTCTATCACGAAGTAGAATGAGAAGCAACAAAACGGTTTTACTGATTGTTAATGCAAGTCAAATTTCAGCCAAACATAACCTTTTTCTGAGAAATGGCGAACTTTTTTTAAACTGACTTAGAGTTTATCGAATTACAATTAATCATACTTGTTCATAAATCTACTTTGATAGTTCACATACATAATAGAAATGCCTAGAAATATTTCTACCCAGGAGGGCTGAACCTCTCTATCTGTTCCTTTTCCGAGAGGGTTTTACCATGTAGGCGATTATTCAACAGTTTGTTAACAACTTTCACGGTGAATGTTTGGCAAGGTGGCAGTGTGTGAGTAATGTTTTACGGCAATCGCATCTCATCAATCTTCATTCTTTCCACTTACATTTTAATTTGCAACTTATTACTTAACAGAAAACTGTAAAACAATCAATAACACCTCATTAAAATATACCACTATCGACCTTACACTTCTCACACTTGATTAATATTGACATTAGACATTTTGCATTTTGATAAGCCAGCATCTTATTTTTTCGGTGAGGGAAGGGGGAAGGGTGCGACTGACCAAATTTACTGAAAACAAGTTTTTTTGGGAGATACTCATAAATCCTCTCTATTTAGAGCCACGAATGAGTGTTGGCTAACGTATCAACTTTTAGCAATCAAACACTGAGTATTTTCCCTCGAAAATGCCACCTTTAACGTGAAGCAAGTAGTCATTCGAAGACACTGGAAGTACATTGATCACGGTTTTCACCCCCCCCCCCCGCGCCAAAAAAAGGAAACAAAAGCTAGTGACATTTCTTGTTTTTAGACTGCATAAACTTGGTGAAGCAAACCCGATTAAGGTGGCTAGAAAGGGTTTTTTAATTGTTATAGACCTTTTCAAACGAGGAAAGATTACAAAGAAATATTTCTGACCATATGGTTAAACTATGAATATCTTGACAACTCTTTTGTCGGGCAATACTTTAAGGCTAGTTGTGACGTCATAGCCGTTACCATGGTAACACTAAAGGTCCACAAAAGGAACCTCCAAATATAAGTTTTGCCAATTATCTGAAAAACTAAGTCGGTGACCTACCCTTTTTATCGCATTTTTGGAAAGCTCCCTAAGTTCTTCAACTTCTCTGGCAGTATGGTAAAAAGTTATTCAGTAGAACTTAAGTTATATCGAGAAAGTCATTTTTATAATTACAAGAAATTCCACTGAATAACTTTCCTCCAAATGCTTCTAATTGAATTGGCGCGCTTGCTGTTACATGCATGCAAAAAATCAGGATGGGTCACCGAGCAAAATTTAGAGATAAAAGCAAATGTTTCATCCACGTTTTATTTCCTGTTCGCACGATTTTACGCCGCATTTTAACTTCCGGTATTTTGCGCGCGCGACTTATAATAGAAATTTGGATTCACTCAGCTGACGCGTGCATTCTAACTATGGCGTGCGTAGGTTACGCGAGTGCGGCTAAAAACCCTTTCCAGCCTCCTTAAAAAAACCTCTCACTGAAACGTTTCTGCACTACTAATACTAATTGGAAAGAACGTCAAACGCAGAGAAACCTCACAAACTGAACTGGTGAGAAACGTCTTTGAAAGCATGTTATTGTCAAAGACAGAGACAACAACTTCTAAATTACATTCATTTATTTCATCTGTATGTTTGAGGCTGAACAGTTGAACATTTACACCGAGTATATCCCACGATTTGAGATCGGGCCTAACGTGAAACAATCGAAGAGAGAAGACTGGATTTCCGTGGTACAATTCCTTCCCCCCAAAGCACTTGGGCATATCTCCCTGCCCCCTTCTTATATGGATAGAGTACATGTATATTGTAGCAGGCAACTACCGACCTCGGCGGAATATACTTAAAACAAAGGCACAAACTCTAAAAACATTTTTTAAGTGAGTAGACTTAGAGACTTAAAAATGGTTCAATTTATTTACAATATTTACATGAGAACATTTTGGCTGGCCATTTCTGTCGACCGAGATAGGTTATTCCTCCAGAAAAAGGGCTGACGTCATTACTCAATGACGTTAATTTTAATAATTGCTTTTATTCCCGCATGCTTTATTACCCTTTTCTCGCATGCCTTTCTTCGACACGCCATTTGAAATAATTCGCATTGGTACACGTACAAAGTTCCTATTTAAGAAAATTATTAACGTACAATGCTGGAATGTCTCTCTCAGATCCTCAGGCAGTCCAAGGTTGGCCGCTCAAAGAGGATAAAAAGTAGACATCGACTTAGTTTGTTTAACGAGGATGACACTAAAACGTTTTACGACTGGCAAACCTGTGACCCTCGGATTTCGGATTGATTTCGAATTTAGAAATGTTGGACGGCCTTGGCGTGCGTTTCTAGAAAGCCCTGAAACTTTTGAGGACACTGTATCTTGAAACGGAGAAGTTTCTAAGCATGAAACTGCGAGAAGTTAAAAATGTCTCCTCATGAAGACATTTCAAAGCAACAGCTTTGTACAATGAGAGGTATATGTTTTTGAACATGTCTTTTCTAAGAGGAAACGTTTCGGGGCTTTCGAGAAACGCGCCACTGGACAGTCTAAACTGATGTTACGTAGAAATGAAATGTCACGTGAGAATGTGTTCTTCAGGCACTAGTGTTTGTTCACTCGGCTGGCTGGTCTCATGCTCAACTGCTGGCTTGGTCTCGCACTGGGGAATCTAGACATAAGATTGGGAAACGTCAAATGAGAAAGGACTATACCACATTTATTGAGTCAAAGAAAAAAAAAGGGAAAGGACTAGGAAGGATGGTGACAACTGAGTATGAGAAATATCACATACCATGGACAGTTTAACGTTTAACTGTTCTGTTTCCAAGAGGATCTTATCATCGGGGCTTCCACTTAACAGCTTTGCGACAATTTTCATAGCAGATGCGTCGCAGGATGGCAGGGTGTAAGTTACTTTCTCTGGCAACCTCATCTCGTCGATTTTTCGTCTCTCAATCTGTGCAGGAATTAGTGACAGTTGTTATTAAAAAAAATTTGATGTATTCATTCTAAACATATAAGGAAAACAACTTTTAAAGACATTCTTTAAAATTTGGATATTAAAGCTTCAGGACCGCAAGACAACAATAGGACTTTGGGAAATGGTCAGTTTATGCAAGATGTACTGCCGCGGTAGATATGTAAACGCCTAACAACTCAGAGTAAGTTACATCGATTCTAAGCGGGCCAAGCTAACACCACTGTTTTGATAGGGTAGTGAAGTTTCATTTTGATAGGGTAGTGTCACATTATAATGGCCTATAAAAAGGAAGGAGGGATGAAGAGAGAAATAAAAGAAGAGCGCGTGTTGAAACTGGTTGCCAGCAGACATTTCAAGTGCTTGTCAAAAAAAGGCAAATGGTTTGGGACTCCAAGAGGTGGTCGTACTAAAGTAGATGAGACACAAGTCGGCATTCCACTGTACATGGACAGGCGTTCCAATGCGTTCCCCTTATTAAGTGTCTTTTGTACGGGAAGGATGTGCAAGTCTCTTGCTTATACCTTTTGTAAACTCTTGCCCTAAACCTTCGTACTCCTTTTACTCTTAAAATGGGAAAATTTAACGAAATACTGCGAGATAACTTATGATGACTTATTAGCCTAAGGAAACATTTATCAAACTGCACGTTTGAGCAATTGTACCTCAGCAATGTTTTCCGTTAGTTTTTCTAAGTATTACCTTTCTAACGGCTTCAAAATCTCCCATTTCCACTTTGGCAATAAGAGTTCCAGCTTCTCGTGTCTTACTCCAGATGAACTTATCAGAGTACACTTTTATCATTCCAAGCCTTGTTTTCTCCTCCTGAAAACAAGAAAAGAGAAAAAAAACTAATTACTGCGTAGCTCACTTTCATGTCAGATTATTGCCATGTTATTATTTAGTCTTGGAGAGACAGAGTAAGTCCAAAATAAACCCGTATTGGGGGGGGGGGAGGGTGACGGGTTTAAGGCCACTCATCCCACCCTGTAAAAATGTCATTATTAAGAACCCCCCTGAAAAAGGTGAAAAACAGGAGCTTTATGTGATGTACCACATAGCGTTACCAGTAGCCAGGTACGTAGCTACTTTATGCCCTGTGGTGTAGGATTCCACGGTTTTCAACTCTCAATTTTTAAGGGAATGGGTAATTAGTCTGATTAGCTTATCGCCCAACCCCCCGACTTAGAGGACCAGGGGCTGCTGTTTGTCAGACCTCCATCCGCCAGTTATTACTCTGGTTACCTAAGAACTTCCAAGGATCAATTTTTTGTCGGCATAGTTCTTCGGATCAACGAAGCACACATGCTTCACAACTGAGACAAGGGAACAGCTTAGGACTGACAGCCACACTGCGGTAACAGGGTTAATTAGTTAAGTAACTTTAAACGAAATCACTCCCTTCGTAAAATATAGGTGAAGGATGACGGGTGGTGGTAGGGGAAGAGCGGTGAAGAAAAAATTATTACAACTGGTTTTCCTATTTCACACCAATTGAAGACTTTGCTAGAATATGTTTTCAGCAGTTCAATACCTGCAGAAATTCTGATCTGTTGTTTTCCACTGCTCTTGTTATAAACACGAATAGCTGTTTCCGTGACTCGTTGTGGCCATGACGCTCTGGCTGCACGTAGCTAAAGATGTCTACAATATAATTCTGATCTTCACAGCCCAAGTCTGTGTATTGTCGTTGTTTCACCAATGCAATGTGGTCCGACATGTCTTAGGAGGAACTGAACAAAATACAACAAGAGATTGTTGGTTGAATTATCGAGATAAACAGAGCACGCCCGTCAGCTAGCAAGTAGCTTGCACTCATGGCTATACTTGGAAATTCTGCCAATTCAGTGAAGCCATAAATCAGTTTTCGCTAAATTAGAGGAGAAGTCTGCTAACTGCAATTTCATAGACCAAGTATCAAAGTGGGCCAATGTGTGGCGTCACGGATGTAAATACGTAAAGGGAAAGTTAACTGCGTCGTTGTACGGAACATTAGAAACGTCTACTTCAAAAGCCCATAATGACTCATTATATACTCCACCCAACCAATGAATAATGAAAATAGCCAAGACTACAATACCGAGGACTACCTGTCCTCCTGGTGGTTTGGGTTCTTTAAAGTCCCATACCAGCTTAGTATGAGTAAGTGCAGAAGACCAGGCCAATGCTTAACGCCATGGCCCAAAGATGAGATCATCTAAACTGAGACAAGACGTGAGACAGGCCCAGCCAGCATGATCGTAACTATGTAAAACTGTGAAAATAGAAAACCCGCTATACATTACCCTGCATAGAATACATTAGATTATTAGTTTCAAAAGTAGCCAAAAAGGTTATCATGTGCATAAAGATTAATCTTGCGTTGATTTACCGTTGGTAATTGTGTTTTCTCTACTTCTATGATGTGTGCGCTCTACATCTAAACATGGCGGCAAGTGCTAAAGCTAGGACCCCTTTCACTGTCGTTCCCAGGGCCTTACCCGCGTTGAAAATGGCGGTCCTGCGCGTAGTAGTTTAATGTTTCCGGGAATGCTCTCCAATCGCACCGAATTTTCACTAAAACTTTGTCAACACAACAACAAAGCCATAGATAGGTACTGCGTGGCAATTTTAAACACGAAGCGGACAGGAATTATATATTTTTCTAGGCCCTGCATATATATTTCTAAGAGAGAGTAATTTTTGTTACAAAAATAAAACCTTCTCTCAGTGTCAATAACAAAAGGTTACTTCCCTTTGGGTATGAATTAAATTGCGATTACCAAGCAACTTTCACGTTCTATTTCTGGTTGTCTTAGCCTGTCCTCAAACCAACTTCTGTTATCTTGGAAACAATTATCAAATTAAAGCATAAACTGACTGTGACAGTCGCATGACTCAAAAGAAACTCGCGTGCTAAAAGAAAAACTCTTTGGAAAACCACGTTGAAGCTTCAAAGGTAAAAGCACGCAACATTTTTTCTGCTGGTCTGTTACACTGTTATTTATAAGGAGATTAATTATAAGGAGATACTTAGATGATGTATTTTTTTCTTCGCGCTGAATAAAATATGTAAAAAAAAAATTACATAAATACTTGTATGTATCGACTTAACAACACGGTCGACAAAAGATGCTTACATCGACGACTGCAGCGACGAATGAAGTTTGTTAACCGAGAAACAGGAATCACTGAAGACCTTAGTACACAAATTGTTTTGTACCTTTGAGGAATCTTTTCCCTTCACCGATTTATCTTTTTTCACCGGCACTCTGTGTTATTTCGATTCTTCGTTTGTAACAACGATTACTTGGCAAAGTATCAAAAAGAAAATTCTGTGCTATAAGTGATCTTTCGACCAGTTGAGCGTAACAACTCAAACTTATCTTTTAAAATTTAATATTGGTATAAATACCTCGTTTTGATTCTAGCAACCAGAAGAACGTAAAGCAGCGAAGTAGACATGTGAACCATTTAAAGCTATTCAAAGTCACCTCGGTCGCCTCAGTTGTGTTTTCCACCGAAAGTGACCGACAAGTTCTCCATCTTTACACCTCTATTTTTGTACTTATTAACAATGCGTAGGCGTCTGATAATTGTCCACACGGCACTCTTTCGAATCTCAAAATTTTGCTACGTTGTGGGAAAAATCCCTACGAATAGTTGAAGTAATTAGGGGATTCCCCGACCTATTTAATTCAAATTGCATAATAGAGCGTGCTCACTTAATCCCACTAAAACATGTTCTTTTAATGAAGTTCTATGCAAGATAAATGAACCTCCTGAGAAATAAAGATCCTTACAATCGCTAAAAACAATCTTTCGTGACCGGCGTCTAAATCGCGTGAGGATCAATATAATGTTAAGATCTTCTGTTGCGCCCGCTGCCAACACATTAAGAGAAATCACGCAAGCGGCAGCTTTTCTCTGGCTATAAATATTTTAAAAACTGAGAAGTAGTCAATTTGAAATACGTCTGATATTGCATTTTTGACATCGATAAAGTCAACCTAATTGTTAACAATAAAAGGATACTCACGCCCCGCGAGCTTCTACTCTAGACGATGGACTCTTCTCAAAGGTATCTTAACGCGTTTTAAATACAAATTTTATACACTTCACCGGTTGCCGGCAACCTGTGTTATTTCGAACTTTCATGTGAAACGAAGAAAAAAATGTTCAAAGACAATAGATTTTCAACGCTGTAAGTTTGCTTTCTTACTCACATTTAACACGCGCGAACCAAGCAAACTTACCTCACAAACATTGAAGTCGTCTTGTTATACCAATTCTTATGAAGACCGTTCTTTCCTTTAAGGTATGACGCAAGACCCTCTATTTAACTGACTGAAGGTCATTGAAGGGTACTCTTTGTTCTCGACGAGGAAAGTGAAAGTTTCTAGATTATTCTCATTATCTTTATTATTGTTATTTTTCATTTTAGGGCTTTAGTGAATTATAAACTGTCACGAGAATGCAATTTTTGCTAGTGTAGCAGATCCCGTGACGGTTGCCCGGGTAAATGCCCTTGAAACAACAAAGAGTTCGAAAGTTATTAGTCTCCGCCACTGGCCAGGGGATTCCCCGGCGGTAGTAGTTAATCAGAATATTTTGCTTACGACAGCGTTTTCAGTTTCGCTGGGAAAAAGCCCTGTTTACACCGACAAAATAAAAAGCAACTGAAAAATGAGTTTCCGTGTTTATTACAGAAGTTGTCTTTCCACTGCTTTCTTCCACTTAACTTTCGAAAGCAAAGAACTGAACTGCATTCCAAATTCCATTTACAACGGAACTCATCGTTTGATCTTTTTAACAAACAAAATGAAGTTCACGTTAGTAGAATTTTATATTTTTCCTCGTATTACTTGCCATTGAAACAAATTTTTATTCTCAGCATCTAAAATTACAACGCGCCTAAGCAAATGATTTTCAAAACACGTTTATCAAGGTTAATGTCAAAATAACACAAATGGACTGGAGTTTGGAATGTGCAACGTTGCCAAAATTTCGAGAAGGGAAAAACCCCGTTAATATTTTGTGCCTTTGTATTGGTCATAAGATTAGAATATAACACCTTCCGTCCAAGCAAGTTTTATTTGAAAAACAATGACCTGAATGTATGGGTCACAGAAAGAGAAAGTGAGCTAGAAAGGTGATGTAATGTTTATCCCGCAAAAAGATCTAAATAATGATGACAGCGTCAGTGACTCACAAACGGATATAAAAAGCGACAAGAAACTAGTTTCTACACAGTACGAATAACATTGTCACCACATAGTGCTGTCACTCAGCGGAGTTAAAAATGGGTAAGTATTGAAGTTTCACGAAATATGTATTTCTTGATTAAAACTATTTTCCACACTTTCTGTGCAAAGAGAATTTCAAAAAGAGAAATGAAATGGAGATTTATTGCATGACATTTCCGTTGGGAATACTTGTATTTAACATTTTTTTGGATGTGTCAGCAGTCAGGTTTTTGCAAGTTAAATTGTGTCGTTTGGATTTTTTTGGACTTTATTCACGAAATTAGAAATTTTTCTCCAATACGTTGATTACTAAAAAAAATCCTTTAGGCGAATTTTTTTAACTGAATAGGAAATAACGTCAGGTCATTTTCAAATGACCTCGCGCCAATTTTAATCTTCCCTTAAGAACGTCAACGTTGAGCACTCTAACGTAAACTGTATATCGAGTTTGTGTTCTTATGAAATCAAAGCACTAAATTCGTTCCTTGTGCCTTCGTTCTTTTTCGATAAAAAAATAAATGCTTTCAGTGTCGTTTGGTGTTTGTCGGTCTACTTTACGGATGGTGGACGCGCATTCACGTAAATCTATAGTTTTGCCTTTCTATGTAAACTTTAATCTCCAACTGTTATGTGCTTTTCGAACCGAATTTTTGATGGAAAAAGAGCTTGTGAAATGAACTCTTTCCCCAGTTTTGGAATCCATTAAAAACTTACGAAATGATCGGAATTTTCTTATCTAAACACATTATTTGTAGATAGAAGGCCAATTTTTGCTTAACTTCAGTCCTAGATCGTCACACCAGCGCGTTTAGATCCATTCTCCATATCTACCAGGAGTGTTGCTATGAGTGTATCCTAACAATCCGAGGATATGATCACCCGGGTGAGAATAGCCCTTCAGAAAGAGAAATGTTCTTGTTGACACTAACTGTGTTTCGAGTGGGTCATCTTCAGCAGCTGAACTCTTTAAGCCGACAATTAACTTGAATATTCTCCTGAACGGTTTTCATATATTTCTTATGGTGCAAGTCAGGGGAATTTTTTTAAACATCAAGGCATTTAAATAAAAAATAATAATAACAATTTCATCTCTGTTGATCATTTTCTGCATTCTCATGACCTGTATGTCTGATCATTATCTTGGAAGGAGAAGTTTGGAGGAGCGGTTAGATGAAAGTCATTGGTGGGGCTTAAAGGGTCCAGAACTTAAACAAACAATCTGGTCTGGTATTTACCGAGCAATCCACCGAGCTTCCACTAATTTTGCTTGTAGAACGACATAGAAATAATACCGTCTGTTGTTGTTTACCTAGGACCAGAGATCGAAGAAGAAGACCATAAGCCAAAATTCTTTCAGGTCAGCGGCTGTTACAAAATCCTCTCAGGTACCTCTTCACCTCCAGTTACTCTGATCGAACACTGCTGTTTGATGACACAAGGTAACAAATGGTACACCGTTATAAAATGCCGACCAATCACACCAGATCAAAGAAGAGGACGTTCTCAACAAAAAGGCGGCTGGAGAAGCGTAAAGGAGGTTTACCCTGATGCTAAAGTACAACAGAAACACAACGACATCGAAGTGACTCTTCCCTCCCTGCAGGAAGACATCGAGATCGCAGCTTTTGGAAGACCAGGAAGAGATGACCAGAAACGAATGCAAATGGCGATCTTTGGCAGACATCCAACTCAAGGACGAGACTGGAAGATTTGGGTTTATATTGTAGATGACACGACAACAGCTTATAAGGTACCCCATCACTACGTTCTTCTTAGGTCCCACTAGAAACGGCCCTCCGAGCTTTCCATGCTGTTTTCTATCCGAGCGTTTGCCCCATTCCAGGTCTGACATAGAGATGCATTACATCACATTTCATCGAAGATTTGATAATCCTTGTTTTAACAATCCATCTCTTGAGAGACTTATTCGTCTTGGTCCAACATAGCGAATTCATTCGATAAAAATCAACCAAAAACTGTCAGGGAAACTTGGAGCTACAGCTGGACCTCGTGATGAGAGGTTATGCAGTCTCTGCAACTGTAACAAAATTGAAGATGAAACTCATTTTTTACTAGATTGCCCGAGCTATTCTTCGATAAGAGACAGGTTCTTTTCTAAAATAGAACCTAAAATTCCATTTCTACGACTACTATCACATGAGACCTTATTGTCACATCTTATGAATTGTACTGATTATTTTATAAATATTCAATTAATTTCATTCATCTCGTCATGCTTTGAACAGAGAGACAAACTAGTTACAATGGCTACCT
>Ga0126336_10001475_pt1 | contig 12325 bp, 7 predicted proteins | sample SidCmetagenome_FD_92530 | JGI IMG/M metagenome (GOLD analysis project Ga0126336, IMG submission 92530) | Coral microbial communities from El Islote,Puerto Morelos, Mexico - Siderastrea C C metagenome | ecosystem: Host-associated > Invertebrates > Cnidaria > Coral | place: El Islote,Puerto... | reverse complement strand
CAAATTGCTATCTTAAACACGTCGCTATAAATTTCAAAAACCATATGTTCCCGTATATGATAAAACCAAGAAAGAAATCATTTCTATGTCGGCTGGAAAATCTGTGGATATGACTGATATAAAACATGGACACAACATCGGAAACTAAAACTTAACCGTATTATGGGAAGAGAAAACAGGTTTAAAAACCTACAGACACGCTTGAATGAACAAACTAATTTATGCAAATTGCAATCTTAAACACGTCGCTATAAATTTCAAATTATCAAACAAAGCTGTTTCAAAAACCTTGCAAAGTACAGTCAAAATTATCCATATCAAGCACAGATACAATCTTTTCAACTAACATCATCCTGAAAGAAACAGCTGTTTCATAACACAAATCATAAAAGAACAAATTAAATTACAGTTTCTCGTCAACAAGTCTATTTTTGGAACGACCGAACGAGGTTGTTTTTGTCACGTTCCACCGTTGGCCACGACAAAGTTCAATTTTACCTGCCCTTACAATAGCTTTTGGAAATTACCATCAATTCCACCACACCAAGCCTTTACGGAAATATAATATTCGAAAGGAAAAAGTAGAAAAGCACATCTGCGCTGATCCTTTCCGTCCCCATCTGTACATTCAACATGGCCGGTAAGCTTAACCTTGTCTGACCTTCAGCTTCAGTAAGCGGATTCTAAACAGCTCTTTCATTGGTAGTGAGAATGTACTCTTAGCTTAGTAGCCTCAATCTGATTGGTGCCACAAAGTGCCACATAAATTCCCCGGGGGTACACTTCCATGTGAAAGGTGCATGGATGCTCGTCGTCTCGCGTTCACCTGTCTGTTTCAGAATAGCTTTAATACAAATTTTCCGACGAGCATTCCTGCCCGTCTCACATGGGACTCCCCCCGGATAAAAAATACATGCATGCATACATACATACATACATACATACATACATACATACATACATACATACATACATACATACATACATACATACATACATACATACATACGTACAAACAGACAAACAAACAAACAAACAAACATAGAAAGCGACAAACCGCAGTCTGGCTAAGACCCTATGTTTTCAACATAGGTCAAAAATAATAAATGAGTAAGCTTTGTTCAGTCACATTTTACTTGCAAATTGGCAGATATTAAAGTCAGCAAGAGAAAGTTCTGCTCAAACGGGTAATTACCATTGTTTGACCTTCACTAAAGTGTCTTATGATTAATCATTCCTCATATGCATGCGCTGTATTTTGACCTAGAAACGCTGAATAAAAAAACGCGCCCTGACCACAAAAACCGTTGATTTAACACGAGAAACTTCTTCTTGGCAAACCACTGATCAGCGAATACTCAAAAAATTTAACCTTTTATTTTCTCTCGAGAATAGCTGTGCACCTTATATTATGAGAGGGATCTAAAACATTTATTCCATCGTAGGGGAGGTGTCAGGAAGGAGGGAAGAGGGGTGGGCTGGGTAAACCTGCTGAACGTGGGCGAAGTGGTGTAGTGTTTGTCATTGGCCGTCCATCCCCAGGGATGAGTTTCTAAAGAAACTGTGGTGCTGCGTCGGTGGGGGCGTGAAACACAAAAATTTTGGATTTATCAACTGAGTTGATAAGGTAAATTGGCCACCGTAAAGAGATTGAAAGCTGACGTTTCGAGCGTTAGCCCTTCGTCAGAGGGAATCAAATTTCCAGGGGTGGCTACGTCAGATACCATGTTGTGAAATTGATTTGTTCTAATGTGCTAAACAAAGCATCTTAATATGTTACACGCGTGCTAACTATGTCGACAGATTTAACAAACTGAGAAAGTACATGGCCAATGAAAGCTAAAAAAGCATCTAAAAATGTAAAACTGTTGTATGTACCATAGTAAAGTAACAAAATACCCTTTCGCTTTCTGACTTGATTCGCGATCTCAAAAAATTGCTCCCTGTAGGTTTTTGTCTTGTGGGTGCTCAATATTGCAACGTTTAACAATAACTCTTGCCGAGTCATATTTTGCCTTAGCCGTAATTCATCTAGATTATTTTTGGGTTTTTTTATTCACAAACAAAAAGACATATCTAACATCTCCACATTTCAGGATCAACTTTGCACGTGGTTTGCGCATTACTATTTATTGGGATCAACTTTGTGGTCTGCGCGTGAGGTAATTACTATATATTCCTTGAATTTGGACTCACTTTCCCTAAGGCATGCCTTCGTGTGCTGCATTTTGACCAAACAACGCTACAAAAATAGTCGCTTTGACCAAAATACCGATTATTTTCCCTGAAAAGCCTCGTTTTTAAGCATATCGTTAAGTGGGTTAGTCTGAACAAATAACTAGAAGAATTATAAAGTTTCTTCTTTTGCTAAAGAAAAGTTGCCAGGCACATTATAACACTGAGGAACCTTGGAGCATTATTCCGAGTGAAAGGAAATGTGGGCAGAAAGGGTGGGGTTGGCAAACCTGCTGAACATTAAAGACGAGGATTAGCAATTGTCATTGGTGGTTGAGGAAGACGTGAGATGCTTGTGCTTCCACTGAACTTTGTAAAATCGCCTGATATGGTAAACAAAGCATCTAAGTATGTCAGTCGCCATGCAAACTGTATTTTGTATCTACCAGTCCGGGTTTAATTTATAAAGCACGAAACTACACTGAACACCCATCTGAAAATTATAAAACTGCCATAGTAAGCTAGCCATGTTCCCTTTGCAGGGCGTATTAATTGGCGATGTCAACAAGTAAATTGCTCTATATCAGTCCTTGCCTCCTAGGTGCTTAATAATGCAACATAAATTAATAGGCTTTGTTGAGTCATATTTTGCCTGAAACAATGCTTACTTTATTTTGTCTGATTTAATGAACTGAGAATATACACGGCCGATGTACAAAGCATCTAAAGTTATATAATTGTTATGTCTGCTAACGTAAATAAAAAACTTTGTTTTCCCTGGTGCATACAGCGAAAATCTTCTTGCACCTTTTTACAAAATTATGACATCACAGTTTTATTCCTGTTCTCGACAATGACTGGACACTGGTTCCAACAGGGTTGATGGTAATGATGATGATGATGATGATAGCTTTTATTTATAAACGATAAAATTTAAAGCTAAATTATAATAATATAATAATAATAATAATAATAATAATAAGTGAACATAAAATTAGAAATGCTACTAGAATAATAATGAAACTTACTTGTCTAATAATAAAACAAATATTTACATTGAGGAATCACTGGCTTGACTTCTTTTTTACCCAGCAAGTAGAGGCTTCTTGGCCGCCTTATGTTCCGGAACGTTTGCGCAAAACCTTCCAATTCTCTGGTCTGCCGCCGTCCAGAATTTGGACGAATTAAGTAAAACACTAATTTCTAACCGGCTCTTGACCGGCTTACAGCTTACATATGCTGAAAATGTTGCCACAAAGTGCGTGCGCTGTGATATTCATTTGCAAACGTGTTTAACGTATTTATAGCTCAGTATAGATGGCATGTCTTCTTTCTATTTTAACCTGACTTAAACGGAGTACGTACATTTCTACTGATTACTGCACCTTATTGTGTAATTTTCAACAGAAGTGATTTCTAAGTTTGCTTTATGTTGGAAAACTTTACCTCAATCACATCGGCACAACGTGAAAACCGGGATAACACCTAACTTCTAACTTTTCAGCTGTCTGACCATTTAAGAAACTTATAACCTGCCTAATTACAGTTATACTTATGGGCCATCATTTAGTGTCTTTCAAACTTTTTCTTTTTTTAACGGCTGATCTAGATCTGTCAGAAACTCTAGATCTCAGCTTCCTACAAGAGAATATTCGATGGCAGTGACATCAATGAAGACATTTCTGTCTTTGCACTTTCTCGTTCGTTGCGTTGGCGAGTGAGTTACACAGCAGTCAAGTTTTGCTCGTCTGTAACTTCGCAAGCGGATTACAGGTTTGCGTCAAAAGTTTCCAAGTTGAAAGCTCGAATTAGATAGTTCAAACTAAATAAATTTCTCACAAAGAGATTTAGCGCTGGAAGTATTTAATATGTTATTTATTGTACACCGTGACTTACGCAAGTTCCGTTTAAGTGTACCGCTGAACTGATATATGTGATAAATAAAAAATACTAGCAAATTTTCTTTTTTATGCCATTTAGGAATTGATAGCATGAGACGACACAGTTATGGCTGTACTGGTCTGTTTGTTTCAAGCCACAGGATTATTTAAAGACAGTTGACTCCCGGTAACTCGAACTCTCCAGTTAACTCGAAGCTTGCGCTATCTAGAACCCTCGATAACTCGAACCTCCGCTAACTCGAACTGAAATCCTATTCCCTTGAGGTTATTTTCTTTATACTTGTACTCTCGATAACTCGAACCTCGTTTGTCCAAGTGTAATGAGTCAAAACATAATCTAGAACACTAAATTTATATTGAATCATTTTTCGAAAAATTGCGAAGCAATGTAGTTTTGAAGTGTCTAATTGTCGTATGTGTAAATTTCTTTTAGTTTCCTGGTGTTTTGGAACACACAACGTGTCAGTTCTTACTGTGAGAATGCATGTGATAAAAGGTGTCAGCAGCAATCCAAATTCCCACAGGCCATGAGTTGCGGCAAAGACATCGATGAAGGTAAATTCAAAAATTCAACTAAGGGAATGCGATTTAAATTTTTTTTATTACCGATAATTCATGATAATTCCATAACATGTGATACAAGATCATCTCGAACCTGATCCCAGTTTTGAGCGATCCGACTTGAGAAAAATTCCTCACACCAATAAGCCTGTGCCGTCTCTGCTGTCCACCTTGCGACTGAAAAACTCTAAGAGGAAACCTTGTCTTAAAGTAGCAAACAGCACATAAAAATGAGAAAAACGTGGTACAAAAGTGCAAAATTCAATCAATTCGTGAATTCTCTAAACGAACAGACAAAACTGAATCCCGCCTTTTGCCGCCACACGTGTCCCCCTGACTTTTATCTCCGAGTTTTCGTTGGGTTAGACTAGACTTGAAGACTAGAACCTCCAAGATTGCTTTGGAAGTTGTGAGCACATCGTTTCGAATCATTTAATCTGTCTAACGTTGAATATAACCCAGCACGTTTGAAACCATGAGAAAAAGTCATTTCAGAAAAGTTCAGTACGTTTGCGGTTCCAAAAGAGGTGGAGGACAGTTTCAGTTTCTCTTTTGCAGAAAGGACATTTTTCTTCGTCACTGAGCCGTTTATAACTAATAAGGTTTTTCGTACATTGCAAGGCCAGCTGAGAAACTGCTTTCCAATTGTTCTTTTCATCACAGTTATAATTATTAAAAAAAACTTTGCATTATCTTCATTTGGAGAATTCGTATTTGCCACGGTTACGTCCTTCTCAATTCCCGTTTGATTTCAAATCACACTTATAAAACGTCCTTCAGGATCAGAGTAACTTAAGTGGATTTGAAACTTAAGATTGTTGTTATAGATAATATAACAACACTTACTTTTAGAGTGACACCTGAATAAGGTTTGATAGCCACACTTAGCTCTCTACTGATCTTTCTCATGTTCTGTACATTGACATTGGTTTTTGGTTTATTGACAACAAATGAAAGTGATTTTATGCTAGCTAAAATAGCTAAGTGCAGTGTGAAAATTCTTACGCATGTACATAAAAATTTTGAAAAGAAGAAAAATTCCCATAATTCCTAAACTAAAATAAAAATAAATGCAATTGTTTAAAGTGGAAGTGCGCTTAGCTAATTCAGCTAGTTCACAGGGAATCCACTGAAATAATCCAGATAAACGCTCTAAACTGGGAGGACAAATTTGCCCCGGGTACTGTTTGCTGTAATAAGCTATTAGCCCTCTTTTATGGCTTCCTTTTGTAAATTTATCTGTGGCGTACTCAAATCAAACAATTCCTTTGGCACATATTCCAAAACGCTGAAATCCTTATCCTTCAAAGTCACCTGGCTGGCTTTGAACGTCTTCGCGGTCGCGATATGTGAGAAATCTTGCATTTGCCCAAGTTGGTGAACTCTCTGAAGCTCAAAACTGTCACGTGCGTTTCAAGTTTGAAACTCCTGATCCATGCTATATCCTCATTGACTAAGTAAGAAAGCCGGACAGGAAAATATTTGACGTGAGATCATAGCGTACGGACCGAGCGGTCAGTGCGACCTAATCGCGAACCAAATATTTCCCGCCTGGCCCGACCTAAATGAACAGATCATGGGTGTGGGGCTGGACGACTTTTTCAGGGCCGGCTCATGTCAACCTGTGCGGCCCTACACACGTCAACTTGTCAATGCATTTTTATAGCGGAGCACCACGGGTAAGAAATTTGGTAACCTATCAATGCGAGAAATTTGGGTTGTGACGTCAGCGTACGCCCGCCCGTAGGTCCCGTACAAACTCTGGGGGAGGGGGAGTGGAGTCCCAAGGCAACCCGACGGGTGGAGGAGAATGCCATCTTTTCTTGGCGGGAAACCACGCGTACTTTAGAGCAAAAATCGTTTTTCTTGGCGGGAAATCGCATGACCATCGTCGCTTTTGAACAAGAAGCTTCTTAAAAAGCTTAAGCTTATTTAGCAAAACGATTGTTCGACAGTACTCAAGTTTTAAACTTGAAAAAATATGTAATATCTATAAGTGTAAAGAAAAAGTTCAAAAGAATACTCAGTTGTCTTTTTGGTGAAAGGCGAAAGTTCAAGTTACGAAATTTGCATTCAAGGACTTCATCTTTATTTACTTCACGGTGGAGAGCTTGTCCTGTTCTGAAACACAGCCGAGTAAGTGAAGTTTTTTAAGGGTTCTTGAAGGTACATGATTTGAGCATTACGGTCAACGAAATTACGTTTTCAAGTGGGAATTTAATTTATGTCATTAATGTTATTAGAAATGTGTCATTTACTTTTTATTTTATCTTGACGTTGACTTTAGGAAAAATATGAGAAAACAGATACAGATTTGACATGGACGGACCCACGACGCAGAAAGTGTAACGCGTATTTCACTCAAGTAGAAACTTATGGCGAGTTATAGGTTTTGGAATAAACTTTTTCACGAATGATCTCTCTGTCCATTATATTTGTGTTCATACATAACAGTTGGTCAAAGCACAATCGTAAGACAACAGCATGTAATTTGCATAAGCATCACTTCAGTGAGATGTCGGCGAATAATTGTTTTCAATTTTGACTTTGGGCAACTGTCGATTTTCTTGTCCTAGAAGTTTTCAATAGTAATAATCTTTTAAGCGAAGCAGTTGTCGGTTTAAAGCTTTTTTATCCGAAAAGCTTCCAAAAAGAATTTTATGCGTTCTCAAAGCGCCCACTAAAAATTTTTGTTCATCGCAGCTGCAAAACGTATGCCACAGTTTAAAGCATGTTTGGTGTTGTTTGGCTTTCGATCTCCATGGTCTCCAGTTAGAGAACGAAATTCCAAATTTATTTTAGAAACTATAAGCGAAGCAGTTGTCGGTTTAAAGCTATTTTATGTGAAAAGCTTCCGAAAAGCGCCCGAATATATGCACTTCAAGACCACAAAACTTATGTTTTAGTTTTCAGCATTTTTTGGTTTGTTTTGTTTTCAGTCTCGATGGTCTCTAGTTAGAGATCGAAAAAAAAATTATTCAAGTAACTATACGTGAAGCAGTTTTTAGTTTAAAGCTAATTTACTCGATAAGCTTCAGAAAACAATTCTGTGTGTCCCGCAGCGCCCGAATTTATATACTTACTTCGCGGCCGCTAAAATTACGCGATATTCATTCGACTAAAACTTCAATAGCCGAACCCACCAGTAAAGGATCCAATCGGGAAAGGTCATTAGTCCCTAACTGCAAAATTACGATATGGGGTGCAAAGGACTCAACCACGGGCAGGTCATCCTGTATCGTGGTAATCCGGAGAGATTGAAAGGCCTTGGCAGTTAAACGACAGGATATGGGAACATTGCAGAAACCAAGCAAGGCAGCTCGTGAGTAAAATATGGGCCGGTTATTTAAAGTTTAGACGAGGTTTAACATCAAAACCACGGTCTAAATCTATTTCAATCAGGGAGACTCAAATATGTTAGCCTTCTTCACCATAATGAATGTCAAGCAGGTATGTAGCAGAGCATACTACAATATTTATTACTCATAAATAACCCACTTGTAAACAGATGTAGAGGGTTATTTGTTTCCTTAAATCACGGTCTAAGTATTACTTCGTTTAATTAATTGGCCCTATGTGTTGAGTTTGATGCCAGAAAAAAATAAAGCCTTGCTCTATAATGACCTTTCGAGCTCAAATTCACACAACAGATCCCAAAAATATTGGAGAACAATTCAGAACACCTTCGGGCTTGTTGAGAAACACTTTGCGACTATTTTTGAGAAACGAACACCAGCTCATTCCTTGGGAGCTCCGCTTTTAGGCTTGGCTCTATCTATATATTATAACTGACATCTTTTGTGAGCTTTTGACTTGAACTCTTGGGAGTACCGCTTTTAAGGTCGGCACACATGAAGGGACTTGTTGCAGTGACTAGTCTTCTGTAGTGTTTACACGATGGGACTAGTTGCGGGGACAACTCCCTTAAAGGGTTTACAGGGGACCTGTTAACAAAAAATAGCAAAATTTACGGCGCTTTTACTGAAATTCGCCGAAACGTGAAGACGAAAATGGAGTGGACTTCAATAGGGAAACCGAATTTAGTAAGTTAAGTGCAAAACATTAAAAAATTAGTGGGCTCAATAAAACAGCACACAGTACATGTGTAAGTCTACGAGGGTTTGTCATTTGGTATTTCGATATCTTTTTTCTCCGGTGTCCCGCTAGATTGCTGATACAGTGACTGTTCGATCAAGATCCCCAATACGGACAAATACAAGACTTATCAGTTCTCCAGGCCAACTGGCAAAAAATAAAAGATCCAATGAAATGTTTTCATTTGGTTGCAGGGACTTGTCCCACGAACAGGGACCAAAAATAATTTTGGTCCCTGCGACTTCATTTTTTGACTAAAATGGGTAGTTTACACAAAGGGACTTGGTCCTTGGGACAAGTCGCACTGACTAGTCCCCTCGTGTGTGCCGACCTTTAGGTTTGGCTAAATCCAAAAATCTATATAATTAGAACTGCGTCAGCGGAGCCGCACTGTGGTATGATAAAGCTTTTTTTTAATATGTACCTACTGACTGAGAATGAGGGCCGGACGGAAAAATATTTGGCTAGAGGTCATGACTGACCGAGAGCCAATATTTTCCCGTCCAGCCCGACCAAACTCAATAAGTATTATATCATATATGACTGCCCCGCTTTTTCTTCTTTTTTTTCCCTCTATAATTTATTTTCGCCCTGGAGTAAGCAGCCTTTACTTTGTTTCGCGCGCATTTTCAGAGAGCCAATAATATCACGCCATTTATTTGGAAAGCCAGTCCTCCTCGTCTGCAGGTTCGATAACACGATGGCAACGTTTCTTCTGAGCTGCTATTTGTGAAACGAAGCTTGTTTGGAGCAAGAGGTTTCGGGAAGGACAAGATTCTGGATGTTTGTCACACCAATGCTTACTCCTGAAAATGTGCCATGTGTTTGGATGTACTCTTGAACAGTGCTTCCGTTGAACTGGTTTTGCAGATTGCTTTGGTTTCGGCTTGGAGTTTTCTTTCCCACTGAGTATTTTAGACATCTGGCGTTGTGTTGTCAAGGCGTAGGTATCCAGACTTTTAAGGCTCTTGTGACCACGCAGTAGTGCCACACTATTGTGGGAAACTCCAGAATCTCCGGAGCGTCCTGCATCAAAACCTCCGCTTTTTGATGCAGGTTTTTCTGGCTGAAATTCTGAAATTCTGAAATTTTTGAGACCTGTCTTCCGGACTGTTGCCACTATCGCTCGATGACTCGGATATTAATGCTTTCTTCGTAAACCTGTACAGAGAGTTTGAAGCTTAAAGATTGCCAAAAAACAGCGGAACACAAAAGTACAGGTCTTACTAACGCGCCATTCTTCCCAGTCTCCTATAAATAAAAGGGTACTTACCTGTTTTTTTTTTTAGTTTTCCCTCACTCATCACAATTTCTTAACATTAAAGGCACTTAAAAACACCTTCGCTTCCACGTAGGTTCGCCTTCTACAAGCTTGCTCTGCCTCAGTTCCCCGTGTTTCGATTTCCAAAGGTACAATCTTGGTCATGAAATGTGGCGATGCGCGAACCGCAGAGTTGAGCCCGAAATGTGGCTATGCGCGTTGAACATAGATGATCCCGAATTCTGACCATGCGTGGACCACAAATTTCATCCCGAAATGTAACGATGCGCAGACCACAAACTTGACTCAGAAATAAGGCGATGCGTGGGCAAAAAGTTGATATTGCAAGCGCCCACAAGGACAGAACCTATAAAAGCAATTTGTTCAAATCGTCGAACGATTCACTGGAGTGGAAAGTCGGTTTATTATGGCAGATATAATCGTTTTACAATGTCTTCAGCTTTTGAAATCTGATTGACAAAGTTACTAATGCATCTTATATATTAAGTTGCTTTGTTTACCACACAAGAAGACATCACTATCGCAACCTATTCTGGTGGATTGCTAATGAAAATCGCTATACGGCAGGTTTACCCAGACCACCTCCTCTTTGTTTGGGTGAAAAACCAGATGAATCAGTGTGCTGCGCATGCAAAATTAAGTCAACGGTTTTTGTGGTCAGAGCGACTTTTTTCATAAAGTTTCTAAGTCGAAATACAGCGCATAACGAATGCTTTAGCGATAAGACGCCTTGCCAAGTTGAAACAATGGTAATTACACTTTTTATGACCCAACAAAGCTTATTCTTTTATTATTTTAGAATATTGAGAACCCATGGAGAAGGAAGCGATACAGAAGCAACTTATTGATGGCCCAAATTAATCCGCCCAGCGAAACGAGAGCCTTACGGCGGTACCTCCTTATTGACTAAAGGTCCTGAGAAAAATCCTCTGATCATATACGCTATAAGAGAACGGGAAGTCCTTAAAAGCCAAAATTATTACAATGCAAAATTAGCAATGTAAGTAAGATGTCCAATCCCGGTAGATTTCATCTTTGATATATCCTTTTATTTGAAAATTTAGAGTCAAAATTTATTCGAATGGGGTATGGATACGGCCCAAATATGACTCAACAAAGCTGATTTATTCATGTTGTAGAATTGATCATTCGAAAAGTGAGCAGTAACCCAGTGTCTCCAGTGTTTAAAAAATTGGAAATTTTCTGGGGCTCTGCCAGGATGCTATAAAATATTGTTTCATAATTAATATTTCTTTTGTCGGGTGGGGGATACCTTCGCCTGGAACAAATTTTGTGTTGTTCCTGTAGTCATAGTCATACAGTTGAACCCCGTTATTTTGAACCGTCAGGGGAAACAAAAAAAGTTTGAAATAGCGCGAGTTCAAAATAACCGATAATAAATGAGTGAAGGGCAAATCCAAGCCGAAGGTAAATTGGTTTAAGTTTGAAATAACGGGAAATTCAAAATAATTGAGTTCGAATAAGCGTAGTCTATTAAACTGTAAATTATTCACACACGACAAGCTCAGGAGCTGAAGCTTGTTACAACGCTCTCGTGGAATAAAAAGGTCATTAATCACTTGTCAGGTAGAAATAAAAAGCAACAAACAATCACACCCAAATTCACTTTCTTTTATTTTCTTGCTGTTAAACATTGACAACAATTTTTAAATTAAATGTTTGCAACGATATCAAATCTTGAATAGCAACGTTTTTTTAATGTGATAATAATACAATTACAATCGGATGCAATATTTAATCTTTTTGCATAAAACTGTTTATATTTCTAATAGGCTTTTATGAAACGAAATTTGGAATTTTTTGTTAATTATTCTCTTTTGCCACTCAGTGAAAGGGTTAAACGCGAACAGCAACTGTCTACAATTTTTAAATAAATATGTACTCAATGATATAAAACTTGAAATAAATATCGGGATGTATTCAATGATATAAAATTTAAAATAAATACATTGTATGTATACAATGATATATAAAATCTTGGAGAGCAATCTATTTTGATATGATAATAATACTATTACAATCAAATATAATTTTAAATTCATTTGCATAGAGCTGTTTATATATTTTTTGTAAATCTTTTACTTTGGCCACTCAAGGAGTGAAAGGGTGAAACATGAACAGCAACTGTCACCTCTCGACTATTAACTATATAAATTCATAACATTACTGTTACAAACACTCCTGCTACAGTTTTGAATTCGCCTTTAATACTTTCGTAAACTTTGCGATTCACTTGGATTACATATAAACAAAGGAAAAACGTAGAATTAGTAAACTAGAACTTGAAACT
>Ga0126336_10001474_pt1 | contig 12327 bp, 4 predicted proteins | sample SidCmetagenome_FD_92530 | JGI IMG/M metagenome (GOLD analysis project Ga0126336, IMG submission 92530) | Coral microbial communities from El Islote,Puerto Morelos, Mexico - Siderastrea C C metagenome | ecosystem: Host-associated > Invertebrates > Cnidaria > Coral | place: El Islote,Puerto... | reverse complement strand
TGCAGGTGCTAGTTACCATGGGGGAGTGGGTGCGGGTTGGCTGGGTCAGGGATGTGCCAGAGCTGGATCATCCCATGGTGAAAGAGGTGGATCACTTGGTCAAGGCTGGGTTGGGGGACGAGCCGGAGCAATGAATAGTGGCTATAACGGAGGGCCAACCCCTGGGGCGGTAGGAGGGTTCGGTGGTGGAGGAGGGGGATCCGAAGATAACGGTGCATCAGGTGGTGGAGGAGGGTACTCTGGGGGAGGAAGTGGTACTCACTCGAATCAAGCTGGAGGGGGAGGGGGCTCTTATTGTAGCGGTGCAAATTGTTCTGGTGTGACTGGGGGTAATTCAAATGACAATGGACTTGTGCAAATTTATGAGTTAGTGTAGAGATGCAGCCTAGTAGCAATGTAACTTGGTAGCCTAGTAGAGATGTAACTTGTAACTTGTTTAACGGATCTACGTCATAGGGATTTTGCCCCTTCGCTCGTTCACTAAATGCTCCTAAAGGAAGATATATATCGCAGGATTTCCTCAAACAGGAAGAAATCATAATGAGATTTTAGGGTCGCCACGAAGCTTGAACAAGGTCCAATGAAATTAGAGGTTCTAAAAGGTTTATTGCATCCTGAGTTTTTAGCGACATCTTCCAAGGCATGAAGGAATAACATAACATATTTGGTGCGTTTTTCACTCTATCCATTTCCACCCTAGCTGACTGTAGCACAGGACATTTGTTTACTATTAACTTTTTTACGTGATACTAAACATAGGCCACATAGCCCCCTGAAGTACTGCCATTTGTTGAGAGTATTTGGCAAGCAAATGTTAAATATGTCTAAGAACGACCTACAGTTACATATGATGTTGTACAGAGACATACACTTTTAAAGTTAAAATGTCCAAGCCTTTCCCCAGAAGCTCAAAATTTTGGTTATAGATGATACAGGGTAATACCTTTTATGCCCTACAGAAAAATTCTAAGCGTTAAGGTGACGACAGCAGCGTTTGCAAGGCCTTGTTGTGACCTATACTGTGCAGCGGTGGCAATTCCCCTAAACATACACAGGAAAAGACTTGTTGCAGAAACAGTTTGAGCAGTTTGTTATAGTTTGGAAATTCCACCGCAAATGGAGGGCCAAGGGGGAGCGGAATCTGCGACAAAGAGTGTGGAAGTTTAATAACTTTTTATATGGCAACCATATCTTGACAGCCAGTCTTTTTTTTTTCCAGATTTTGGAACTTTCTTTTTTTCATAGGGAAGGAAAAACTTTTTTCCTTAGGATAACTTTTACAGTTTCAGACCATTTTTTGTTGCCATAGCCTTAAACATTCTCAGCATAATGGAGGAGTGGCAGAATCCCCCCCCCCTCATTCCCAGTCTCAGAAAACCGAATCAAGGTCGGTCTGAACAGAGTTAAGTCAATATACTGCGAGCTTCTTGCTGGACTCGGGCCATTAAGTCAGTTGTCAAATAAATGGGGAAGATTCTGATCACACGGAGTTTCATTTTAGACCTTGAAACAAGAAGAGATGGGCGAAAGCAACAAAACCTACCTTTCTCAACCCCCCCCCCCACCCCTCCCTGTCAGTCGGGATTTTCTTTCAAAGCGATAACTGATAATTTACACAAGGCTTGCTAGTTGATCAGCTTATCTTCGTTGGCTTCAAATTGCAGCTTCTACTGACGCTCATGCTGATGCTTTGAAAAGAAAAAACCAATTGAAATCAATAAAAGATGAAGATGATACGTTGAACGATTGCGCACCATAGCAATAAATGATTTAATTTATTTAATTTAGAGGGCATAAAGGGGCTTATGCTCTCTTGTTCGCGGTCGAAATATTCCTTTAGTACAAGCTCGAGAGGTTAAATCTAACATTTCTACCTCAAACTTGGCGCTTCATGGGGGTAAGAATTCAGGTCACGCCCGCAAAACGAAATCTTGATCGATACTAATACCTTTAAGGGGTCCTAAAATTCTCCGATGGGCAGCCCCATCACGTTTATATGGGGGAACCCCTATCTCTTTTATATGGGGCACTCCATCACTTTTATGTAGGGATGCCCCATCGATTCTAGATCGAGGAACCTCATCACTGCTTATGGGAGCTCCCCTCCCCCGGTGGCTGTTCAATGTGTTAATTTACCTTTTCCGGTGCAATATAACAAAACTAAATGCAATGCTGGCACTATGGCAAATTGCTGATTTATTTAATGCCCAATATTTCGGCTAACAAAATCAGCCTTTCTCGTGGCCAGAGTTATACTGATGGAAAACACTGTAACGGTCGATAACATTTGAATTAAAAAAAAACATAAGTGGTTAGTGTGCACTAGGATAATGATCTTATTGCAATTCGCTTTCTCAAGTGTGAATCTACGTAGTATAATTAGCATAGACGCCGAACAGGAACCAGAGATATAAAAGGGTGTGGGAAGGCCTGCACGACTCCTACTTCACGTCTTTGTAAGCCGCGCCTTAGATCACTCGGTCTTTCGACCAATTTAGCTTCTTGTATTTTTGTAGTGGGTAAAGTCTGGAGGATTTTTAAATAGAGACTGAATAGAGCCGTTAAAATTAAGGCGTCGCATTTTAAGTTACTGTATAAAGGTCATGTCTGCTATTTGTATGATGGACTCCTACGGCTCTACACCTGTTTGTAATATTTGACCTTTGATCGTCTGTAAAGCGACTTTAAACGCCGCTCTTGGCATATTAGATTGCATTTGGCTCGTTTACGGACATGATAGGTTTTTCAGCCTCTAATGCTTAAATTTCTGACAATAAAGGATCCGAAATATTATCTGCAACTTGACGAGTTTCTTTGTTTGTGGCGCCGGGCCCGGCTAATATTGTCTTAAAAACTCTGTTGCAGGATGTAGGGTTTCGCATCACGGAATGTGATCTGTAGACCCATCTCGTCAAGATATTGAAGTTGTAGCTTCTTTAGAGCTATGCAACGTGTAATAGATGGCTGAACTCGGCTTCAGTCGAATATGTGTGACTAACCGCTCTTGAAACTGTGAGTTTCGTGTCTAGGAGTTAGATATCTTTCCTCCTGTTGCGGTCAGCAATTCCATTGGTTCCTACAAACAGGCGTAGAGCCGTAGGAGTCCATCATACAAATAGCAGACATGACCTTTATACAGTAACAGTCCTTAAAATGCGACGCCTTAATTTTAACGGCTCTATTCAGTCTCTATTTAAAAATCCTCCAGACTTTACCCACTACAAAAATACAAGAAGCTAAATTGGTCGAAAGACCGAGTGATCTAAGGTGCGGCTTACAAAGACGTGAGGTAGGAGTCGTGCAGGCCTTCCCACACCCTTTTATATCAACAGTGGGCAAAACAGTTATATCGGGGGTTGCCATGGAAAAAGGCGAGACCCAAAAAATTAGACTTTTTCCAGAAGTAAAAAGCGTAGGCTAGTTGCTTTTGTAGCTTTTTCTCAGTGAAGTGCAAATTAATGTCCTGAAAATCGTCAAAAATATTAAGTATATTGACTCTGAAGACTGATGAGAAACGAAATGGAGCCACTTTTATCAAATCTACATGATGAAGTAAATCAGTCATAAGGTATAAAACATTGTTAGAAGGAAAGGACAGGAAGGGTTTGGAGGCTTTTTAGTTACCGGAAAATAAAAAAAAAATCGAGAAATCAATCATTTTGTGAAATACTAAGAAGGGATCAACACAATCACAAAGTACTGTTTTTTTTTTCATTTCATCCACGTACTCTGAACTTAGAACCAGATATGTGGCAGAAACCTCGTTTCCATTTCAGGTTAAGTTGAGCCCAAAGTGACATCGCTCACCCTGAGGCGAGGTGAAGACCATTTTTTAAACTACAAACTCTACACTTTTTTCAAAGGTAAGGCAAGGTAAAGTCGCACACGAGCCAAGGACTCAAGGAGGCCCACGCGGCCGGAGCATGAACCAACTGAGGGTATTGCCATTCCCCCCCCCTGGATGGGACGCTAGTCCATCGCAGGGCTCCCCCCCCCCAGCAGTATGTTGCGGGTACCTGTTTATACACCTTTGATGAAGAGAGACAATGTGAAGCAAAGTTTCTTGTTTAAGGAAACAACACGAGGCAGGGAATGGACGTCGAACTACCAACCTTCCGATCTGAAGTCCAACGCGCTAACCACTACACCAACGCACCCCCACAATCCACGGCAAATAATTGACTACCGTTCATTTCTCAGTTGGACTACAGTTTATCAGTTAATTCTTACCTTGCATCTGTTAGTTTATTTCACATTGAATTCGCAAGGGAACTCTCTTGATAGGCAAACAAAAAGTACAGCAGTCGACATTTATACCCTCAATTGAAGCGTTTGATTTAAGTAAACCAACATGGAAAGTGTTTCCTTTCCCTCTTGAATCTATTGTTTATATAGATGTCAGCTGATTAGCCTTAGTCGTTTTAGCACCCCTGTTTCTTTTAGTTCGTAAAATCTCCAGTTGAAGGCTTATCACTTATTTTAATTTTTGACATGTAGTCCAAACAGTTCCAGTTTGTCCACAAAAAAGCAATTACGTGATCTTCGAACTTTGAACAAAGCATGATTCAAGAAGAACGTGTGACTTATAGACCATGCGATGATTATTCAACTGATTTGTTTACTCTACGTAACAATATATGTGAAAAAGATAAGGAAAGAAATGAAATCCAGACCTAGCTAATCAGTGGCTCGACAAGCTTCGCCATGAGAAGCGATCTGGCTTTCCCGAAAAACTGGAAAATGTCTACGTTTTTAGAGAGCGTTTTCATGCTGACTGCTTTGAAACCAACTCCTGGGTGGAAATAGCCGAAGAAGGATTTAAACACACAAGAGAGAAGTCCTCGTATTCTGTGACGCAAGAAATACCTGCATATTTCACCGCAAGTAGTAAATTATAATAAACACAGACAATTCAGATTAAGAGCACAAACCTACTGCGGCTCGATTTAAGCCACATTTTACTTTTGAAAACAATGTACAAGTGAAAACAAATTTCGTCTTTAATAAAATACGACTCTTACTCGTTCGAAGTGTACCTTCTATCTTTGCTTTCCGACTCTGCATCACTTCACATCTTTCACAAGTGCACCAAAATGTACCTTCTATAAACCGTTCCTTCATTTAATGATCTCCACTTTCTTCGTCCTCAGAATTACTGGCACGTTCTGGTTCGAAACAATACGGTTTGAGCGCAGCCATCGTATCGGAATACAAACAAACATCTTGGAGCTGACTAAGTTGGGCGGGTGACAGATTGAACGAGTTGAAACTATCACGAACAAGTTTGAAATATTTGGAAGTCATTTTTAAAGTGACGTTTTCCTTGGCGTTGCCGTCGTGGTTGCTTAAGCTCCCTTTACAGTTCACAACGGCACCGCGAAAAAGAAATGAGAGCAACCGAAAAGCTATGTACTTGAAATTGGCCAGCTGGGTTTGAGCTTCGCGCCAATTTCAATTGGAACAAACTGACGTCACGAATAAGCGGCCAGGCTCCTACGCGCTATCCAAAATGGCGGCGCCCGATGACGAATTTTTTTCCTTCTTTGGAGAGGAATTTCATTGGGATCGGATGCACTATGGAAGCTCAAACAACTGTCAGTAACTCAACTCAGTGTGTTCTTTTCACTAGTGAGTACAAAAAATATATGGTTTCTTGGAATGACCTTCTCCTTTAAAGAGGACGTATGAACCGAGGGAACAGCTTGCGTTACAAATCCACAGTTGGCAATTAAATGCTAATATATTCAAAGTAATGCGCAATGCATTCCTCTGTGATTTTTATGTGGTTTCCTTGTTCTTTATTGCATTGTAGATTACAACGAAAAGTAAAAATCACGGAGGAATGCATTGCGCATTACTTTGAATATATCAGCATTTACTTGCCAACTGTGAATATCTAACGTAAGCTTTTCCCTCGGTTCATACGTCCTCTTTAACGTTAAATCTAAAGTGTTCCAATGAACCAATGTTAACAATGTTCAATAATTAAAATGTTCACATCGTCAAGCACGCGTGATTAATGTTTAAAAAGAATCAAATGAGTAGCCTGAGAAAATAGCCGCCGTCGCGCGAGGTCTCCACTTGAGTCCTCGCAAAACGACGTCTGAGTAACGAGCGCAGAAATTCCATACTGGTGACGCGTCACTACCCAGATAAAGGTAGTGCTTCTGATTGGTTCAAACAAAATTCGCTCGCGTTTGAACCAATCAGAAGCACTACCTAGATCTGGGTAGTGGCGCGTCATTAGTATGGAATTTCTGCAATCGTTACTCAGACGTCGTTTTGCGAGGGCTCAAATGGCCACCTCGCGAGACGGCGGCTGTTTTCTCAGGCTATCTATCGAGCCGTTCTTAACTTTTTCGCAAAAGCACTCAAATTCAAAAATTACCAAAAAATTTTTACACGAATTATCTAAGAAAAACAATTCGTTCTTGAGATCAGGAACACCAGTTTTAACAAAATTTTCTAGGCGTAAAAAAGTAAATAAAAGACATATTTTAACAGTATTTTCTAGCCATTTGATCAAAGCATTGATTATTTTTCGGTGCATTTGCATTTGCAAAAACTAAGGTTGAAAATGTTTTTGCGATTTAATTCAAAACAAAAATACAGATTTTTTTTGTTCTTGTATATTTTGTTTGCCATACACCGCAGTTTAAGATGTTGGTATTTGCTTTTCAAAGTGAAGGCTGGCTCGAGCAAAATTTCAATTTTACTGTTTTCGAGGAGTTTTGTTTATCGGTGTCGAGGAAATATCGATTTTCATAATATGTAAACCACGCTTAAGTTCAATCCAAAACCATTAAGTATTGAAAATGTCACGTTAATCTGACAAGGAGAGCCGATTTTAAAAGTTAGATATGGTCCCAAAAAAACTGTGTCGAAACACCTTAATTAAGCAATATACCACACATTTCTATGGTTTGTTGGCTCAGTTAACCACGCAGGTTGTTGGAGAGCACGTCTGGGCTGGTGACTTACAAGCTTTTCGAAAAGAGTTCAGTTGTCTTCTACTCGACAATATAACGAACATTTTGTGTTACAATGCATCTTTCAATAGCAGGTGGTTACACCACTCTAGTTCCAGTCTAATTTTTCCCTGGTGTAATAGCTAGGGTTTTCATTTACCTGGGTAAGTAAGGTTACATGTAATCATGGAATTCAAGGGGGTAAATTTTCTGGCCTGGTAACTTTAGCGGAAGCAGTCATGGAGGATTGAGCGGGAGAAGATTAGGAAACCGCTCTTGCGGATTCCCTGCCAAATTCTTGGTCTGTTGCATTTCCATAGAAATAAAATAAGCGTGCTGTAAGCCTCAGCATTCCGTTAACAACATCGCTCGACAAGAAGCTGCCTTTATGTTTCAACACGCGGACTCCGATTGCAAATGTAGCTGATCACGCACTGCAGGTGCAGTGTCCAAAACTCGGCTTCTCATTGGAGGGTTTACCGGGGATACTGAACGACCCTTCAATCCACAAAGGTTTTGCTTCAGGCATTTTCTAATGTTCTCAGTCACTCTACAGCGAAAATTCACCTGGGTAAATTTTCCTGTGGTAAAATTGGTTACCTGAAAAAAATGCCACTTTCCCAAGGGAAACCTTAGGTAAAGGTAAATGTAAAGTAACCACGGTTAATGTTGGTCGCTAGAATGTGTTTGTCACGATGGGAATTTGTCTGGCTTTCTAATCTGCCATTTGTGCGAATGAATGTCCCCAAAAAATACATTTGCATTCACCGTGTTACATTTTGTTATATTTTACCTTATAACAAATCACTTAGTGATTGATCCCTTGGGACGTGAACCGGCTGATTTTGGTTAAGATTCTCACGAGTCGCAAAAAGTTTCTATTTCGCTCAGAACCAACAACTACTTGCATAGTATAACTGGCTCAGTAAAGAGTTAAATGAGTTATCGCTAGTCTAATGAGGTGTTGTGATAGTTTCTTTTCGCTGTTTGTTAGTGACCAGGAGCATTTAGTTACGGTCCGGTTCACTGTAACCTATTCCCACCTACTACGTCATAAGCGAATTAAAGAGGGAGGGTGGGGGGCACCACCCTGTTTTGTCGGGAATTTACAAAAACAAACAAACAAACAAAGGAACCAATTCTGTTTTCTGAAGCCTTAAAATTTTGGGTCACAAGTGCTCCCATAATGCAGGAAATACATCTCAGAGAACGTAGATTTTCAAATTTTCCGATTGGAGGAGGGAGGAGAAGAAATTTCCTGACTCCGTCTCTGAAGGTTAGGGTGGTGTTTTCCTTTGCTCCCTTCTGTATTACTAAATATTAAAACACCATTTGCATGTGACAACTGACAGTGTGCTTATCCTTCTTAGTTAGAAAACAGCAATTTCGTATTTCTATTCTAACATATGAATTTTGGTTTCCTTGAAATTAGCTATCACAGCTGGCTCAATCCGTCTAAAGGATGGTACATCATCAATTGGAAGAGTTGAAATCTTCTACAGTGATCAGTGGGGCACAATTTGCGATGATGCTTGGGATATAAACGATGCTAACGTGATCTGCAGACAGCTTGGCTTCCCAAATTTAGCTTCTCAGGCCTTTAGTGGTGCTTATCATGGCCAGGGTTCCGGTCCCATCTGAATGGATGACGTGGCCTGCTCAGGAGGCGAGTCACATATCTACGACTGCAGGCACCGTGGATGGGGAAACCATGACTGTACTCACAGCAGAGATGCCAGTGTACAGTGTTCGCATGGTTCTCCCAACATTCGTTTGGTGGATGGTGGTGCTAACTATGGCCGAGTTGAAGTTTATTACAGCGGGCAATGGGGCACAGTGTGGGATGATGCCTGGGATATTAATGATGCCCCCGTGGCGTGCCGTGAGCTTGGTTTCCCCAGCGCATCCGCCATCGCCTGTTGCGCACGTTACGGTCGCGGTTCTGGTCCTATTTGGTTGGATGCCAATTGTCAAGGAGGAGAGTCTTCGCTCCTTTCTTGTCCCTCATATGGGGGATTTGGAATATCTTACTGTTCTCATAACGAGGACGCAAGTGTGGTTTGCAATACTTAACTGACCGAATAAACAGCTTTGAACAAGTATAGCTGATGGTTACAGCTATATGTAACCTCGGAGATGTTGGTCTTGATAAAAACTGACGAGATAGTGAGAGTAACAACCAATGAGAATGATTTAGTTTAAGCAAACTTATTTTTGTAACATTGTTTTTATGAACCAAACGTAGAGATCAGGTCAACTTTAAGGGGCACCCAACGGTTTGTTTCAGGAAATATCTTTTGGAAGGCCTACAATCGCTTGAGGTATTTGGATTTGATTGCAGTGAAAGCTAGAGATTTCTTTGGCGAAACATCACCTCGGGCTTTCGTAACAAGAGGACTTATTAGTTTCTACTGTTTTCGAAGAGACAAATATGTCTTTCAGAGTACAAAATAAGGCCACCTAGCATTTCCGGAGAGACAACATCAGCTCGGAAATTGGCGGATAGGATTCTGTTTCCTAAAATTTTCTGCAGCCTAAATTTTCCGCTAAAAACGCCGAACAGGTCAATCTGTATTAGCGTACCCTTTAAAAGGCTCTGAAACAAACTAAGAAACCAGAAAATGATATTTCAAGTATTTTGCTAAAATTTTCTCCTTGGGTACGGTGCCCCTGAACTTTACTTAAGTCAACTCGTTGGACAGCCCATTTTACAGTTGTGTGCTTAGAGATCTGACTTTGAGTGGAAGTGAGGCTAGAGATACAAACGTTCCTGATTTTCACATGTGGATCGTGTTGTTCTTATGCTAACGAGTTTGAAATCGTAATCATTCAAAGCAACCAGGTGTGTAACAAATCAAAGTCAACTCCACCCTTGAGCTCGCTGCCACTCAAAGATCATAAAACAGGCTTCTTGAGGTACAATTTTTAGTAAATGTGAATTGAAAAATGATAGCTGTGAAAGGGTTTAATTGGAGGGCTTAGGGTCACAGAAAAACCTTGTGTAGATTGGCCCATGGTCATTCGCTACTCAGTCAAGCGAGAAGTGCCAATAATATTCTTTAATGGAGTAACTTGTTCTTTTAGCTATGCTGGCACAACTTACTCAACTAGCACAACTCACTGACATGCTCTCGCCAACGTCACCATGTACTAAAACTGTAGACATGTTTGCATTTGCTAGTCGCGGCAACCAGGCTCTAACTCCACAAGACAAAGCAATCAGTCAAGAAAACCAAATTTTATCACACACAGACCAAAGGTTCAACAATTTGAACGAACAAATGAAGAACAGCAAAGTTGATTACCCTACTTTTTGGCTTTCACTCTGGTGTGGGTCCACGTAAAGGTTAGTGAGAACTGCGAAACATGTGTACCGTAGGAAGATTGCTCAAAGATCAAAATATAATGCTTATTTAAATAGACTACACAGGCTATAATCTGTGAAAGACATGTGCAGGCTAACATAGACCTTGAATGACCTTGAATCACAAGACCAACATGACGGTCCAAACTATTGAGGAACACAATAAATTGAAAATACCCAACGCTTAAATTACTAAAAACAATATATTCAAGTTCATAACACTTGTTTCAGCTCTCAAAATCAAAATTTAGGACGAATGGTTGTGTGAAATACTGAGAGTATTGGTGAACAGCTGTCATTTGCTATGTTTAAGATCAGATCCACAGACTCTAAAGTTAGAACTCAATTTGTGGCATAGTACGGCAGTACAAATGGAAGACACTACTGGAAAATACTCTTGAAGTTGCACAGGCAGCCCAGGTGTTTGTCATAAGACATTAAAGTTGGATAGAACTTGGATTGCCAGAAGCTAGAAAACTGCTTTTCAACCGGCCTGCAGATCTCACCGAAAGACAAAAAGTATGTTCGATTTTTGTTTCTTTCTCAGTCTATTAAAAATTGTATTACTACAGCAGTTGTAAACAACCACAAACCAGACAACATTCCGAGTGTAAATTAGACTACGAGCAGTCTCTCTTTCCGCTCGGGGATAGTCGAGGGAAACGAACAAGAGAGAGAGCGCGAATCGCCTGCCGCGTTGAAACGTGACGAGCGTGTCGAGCCGCTCTAAGTGAAAATGAAGCGAGGTGACAAATGAATAGGCAATACAGTGAAAATAAATACGCTACCATTTTGAATAATTTTAGATATTTGTACCGCTTTGGACTCCAACTTCAAATCTTCTTAATGAACGCGTCTGATAAACTACGAGTAGCTGTAGGCGGCATGTGGTGGTTCTCACTTGAATGGTTGCATTCAGGTGCCAGGTGTTGGGATGCTGTCACACTTCAGAGTTTCATCCGTAGAATCAAAAGTATACCCACCTTGCAGCACAGACGGCCCACACAATCCGTTTGTGTATTAAAAACCGTTTGTAATTTTACAGTAAATGTATGGGATTTACCTTAAGTTTCATACTATAGCGACGTATCGCTAAATATATGTATGGACTAATGTTAAATAAACGTTGAATTACCCCTGTATTACCTTATCGTCGTTGTATTGTCGTGCTTTTGCCTCAGAAGTGATATTTGCAACTGCGAACTCAAAATTTCTCAATTAACTCTCTCGGACTCTCTTTAAATATCACTTCTGAGGCAAAAGCACGGTAATAAGGTACTATAAGGTTAATTTAGCATTAGTCCATACATATATCTAGCGATACGTCGCTATAGTATGAAACTTACAGTAAATCTGATACATTTACTGTAAAATTACAAACGGTTTTTAATACATAAACAGATTATGTGGGCTCCCTGTGCATGCAGAGCATAATGAACAGCATCACAGGAAAATACTGCTTAGTAGCAAATTTTTAGGGTTTCATCCTGAGACTCAAAAGTTAGAAACATCTTTGTAACATACTACACGAACGAGTCCATGTTTAATGAATCTAACAACAAGACCTGGCCTGGTTACATATGTATGCTGGCCAGGTTACATATGTGACATCCCCTTTTCTTAAAAAAAACAAAAAAAAAACAAGAAACAGTAATGTAAACAGCGCAGCTATACTGAGTGACTAATCACAGTAAAGTTCAAAGGTAGAGAAAAAAACAAACAAACAAATGATTTTAGACTGAGGGTGAGATCTGAATAGATCACGCAAGTCCTATTGCAAAGTAACAGGTTCAATGTCACTGTCAAGGTTCATAGTCATCCAGCCATTTTGGCTTGCTTCGCAGTCTTCCAGAGGTCCGCCTTACGGGAATTTGAGGCATAGACTGCGGGGGCTCCGTAGGTTGAGTGGCTGTTGTCTCAGATGAAACTGCTTCTGGAGTGGGACTTGGTGATGCCGGAGGTGCTGCCTGGACCACCTGATATGGTTGAGACTCA
>Ga0126336_10001473_pt1 | contig 12327 bp, 7 predicted proteins | sample SidCmetagenome_FD_92530 | JGI IMG/M metagenome (GOLD analysis project Ga0126336, IMG submission 92530) | Coral microbial communities from El Islote,Puerto Morelos, Mexico - Siderastrea C C metagenome | ecosystem: Host-associated > Invertebrates > Cnidaria > Coral | place: El Islote,Puerto... | reverse complement strand
TACTGATCCTTAAACGGTACCTTATACATCATGCCACGTCCTTATATCCCCCGTATACAACTATGTATACTGACCGTATAAGAGCTAAATAAGGGACCGTATTCGGATTATTTCATGCAGTGTTACTGAATCAGTGAAGTCACCAAACTTCTTGCTTAATGAATCAACCTCATTGCAAGGGCCCTCTCTCTTCACAGGCCCTGGGAACGAGGTTGTCAAGGAATATCTAAAGATATGAGATTTGTGCGGTAAAATGGGGAATGTCGCTACGACACTCAAACTTGAAACCGTAATTCGGCGTACAGGTCCATATTGTCGTCTCTATAGGTGACGAACGCCGACCGATATTCAACGTTCATTTGTAGGTGGCCTCCACCTTTAATTCGCGTTTAGTCGTTCAGTTGTGTCAGCTTACCAAAGCTGTTTCTCCCATCTTGAGCTCCCAGAAATCCTTCCTGACAGATGCATTGTAATGAATTAGGCGTGATCACACAGTCTGCGTTTGGATCACAGTTGTGGACCCCAGCCAAGCACTCATCAACATCTGTGTGAACCGGAAGAAAATGTAAAATGTAATAATACACTTGACTAGATTACTCAGTTTCTATAGGTTGCAAATCCAAATGTTAGATACAACAAGTGCAAAATGGCCGAAGGAAATAAGAGATAAGGTCTCTAATAGCTCAGAGGGGAAAAGAAGTTTTTTTTTCCGAGAGACTAGTAAGAATAATAAAGGAAGAGAAGGCCTCCGAAGGTAACCTGAAGATCGCCCAAGACGTCGGCTTGAAGACCTTCTAGGTAAACCAACATTCGTCAAAGTTAATTTAATGTGAACACATAGAGAAAGTAAATATATATCTGTTTTCAGTTACATAAAAAACACATTCCGGTTTTGGTCCAATGTGAACACATAGCCCCCGAGTTTTGTTGAAATCTCGTAAAGTGGTTAATTGGAATGACAAAGATTTTGAAGTTACCTGTTTTGTTCTCAGCGTTCCCAGTAGTTTCATTTGAAGCTATACAACGATATCCTTTCCCAGTGAATCCTGTTTGACATCTGTGACCGCGAAGGCATGAGATGTTATCACAGTAGTTCTGTATAGAGCCAATAGGGCATGAGAAAATAATTCGACTAGTTCAGTTTTCCTGTTCTTGAGATCTTGCTCTATCCTTAACCCCTAATTTAGACGCGGGGAGGGGTTGGGAGCGGAATTTACCTGCATGGACTTTGAACGTTTATACACTTTTGAATATACAAGCTACGGCCGCCAGACGTGGAAACAATGTGGTATAGAAAGTCCTCGTTCATCAAATTCAACAGTACCATCGCAACCACATTTCGATGATGCAGTTTGTTCAGATTTTTTAATTGGATTTTCCTCTTTAAATGAAAAACTATAACTTTCTTGAGGTGACGTTGGGCGGAATCTGCCACTTCCTCCTTTTTCTGTCACGAATGAAAACATGGATTACGTGATTTACTATAGGTATCTTAAGTCAAATCAGAGTTCTTGTGTGCAATCGCTTATTATTATAATTAATTGGTTGTGTGAGTATTGGCCTGATTGGTATGTAAATGATGTGTCAGTCCAGAAAAGTGTAATTGTTAATTAGTTCAAAATTTTACTAATACGGGTGCAATTCACAACGGGATTCCCGGAGACTGTTTTTGAGGGCCCTTAAAGTTGTCCGAAGAATTTGGAAGAAAGGCTCTCCTCAGTTACCCATTGGCGAACCACTGGGAGAATTTTACTATTGTTAATCGTGTTTGTACTTAGTCGAATGTCGATGGCTAGGATGGAAATTTATGGATTGCAACTTGAAAAAGATGGCCAGTTTTTTTTCAAATTCTTTCCTTGTATCTTGGAAAAATCGCTTGAAAAACTGGTTTAGCTATACTTACAATGTCGACCTAAGGGAAGTGCCACTTTGATACTCACTCACACAGTTTGTATATAAATTTTCTTGCGATTTTAGTTCTCCAGGATGTAAGGAGGTAACTGTTCAGCTCACATAAATGCTTGCGGTCTTTCAGTGGTCCGAGATTGACGGACATGCAGTTGTCATCTTCGAGGCAGTGCGATTCGCATCCAGTTTCTGACTTCACCAGCAAACTCTTAATCACCTGACCCACCAGTGTGCGGTTATTGGCTGTTTGAATTGCATTACCCGACAGTTTTCAGAGGTTGGATTATCTTGCAGAACTAGAGAGAATGAATCTTTTTTATTAGAATTAACAGAAAACGATGAACGGGAATAGAAACAATAGACCGGATTTTAGCAAATTATCTTGAACTTTTTTTTTTTTACTTTACGTTTGCTACTGCTTTCAAATTGTCTTGGCATGAAGGGGATGTTATGGGTTCCGGTAATGAGTTCTTAAAATTACTACAGTCCTATCAATAAAAATACAGCAGAGAATGCAATGTCTGAAAAACTGTTTATCTTAGTGTTTTTGCTATTACGTTTTGATTCAGATGTTGTCAAATAACGTGCATGTACAGGACAAAGAATTTTGTTAAAGTTTAAGCAAGTTGTTTTATCTTTTCAAAATAGTTTAGCCGGTCTCCGAGGTAACTGGCGTTAATAAGCTAGGAACATTCTTATAAACCGAAGCATAAGTCCAAGTAATTAGGTAAATTTGTCAGACGCCCTCAGAAACTGCGGTGGAAATACGCTCGTGACCTACTGAGCCTTCTTTAACTTTTAATTAAGTTTAATTTTCCTTCGTCATAAAACAATTAAATCAGTGCAAGCAATCAGCCTTATCGGTCAATAACCTTGCTTCCTAATCGTTTTGAATTAGTCAGGGGGCTATTCGGAAATTAAGTGAAAAGTCTGTGGAGCATGCGAAGTTACGCTACCGAAACCTCAGCTTCAGTTTGTTTAATTTAAGTGACACTAGTCCTACAAACAAACGTGGCAATGACATTGGGGATTTTTAGAAAGTCGGTAATGAATATTATATCTCTTGGTATTGTTGGACAATTTCATCTTTTTCAGGTTTTTGAGAACTAACACACCGGGAACAACTGACAAAACAGTTGTCCTTAACTCGTTCGGTGATGGAAGTTGAAATCAATACCCTTAAACGCATCAAATCTCTCTCAGTGTAGCTATGTCACATCTCTGTCATATCACCAGAAGTCAAGTTCAGCCGAGGTAAGGTACTGAAAGTAAGGTCAAATCCTGTATGCTCTGATTCATTCCAGTTCCACTGGTTTTTCATTATCCGTATTCAAGCCAGCGGGTTAAGGAAGACAATGAGCCCAGCATGTGTGAAGTGAAAATTTTTTCAAACAAGAAGGTTAAACTGTCAAGAAGATCAAAAATAACTCTTTAAACATAATTTTGTCGAAACCGAATTTGAGTAGTTTTCTTGGAAAACAAATGTTTCAGATAGTTCGGGATCGGATTCCCATCCTTACATTAATTTGTAAATTTCGTTACCGCTCAAATTTCGTAATGAATCATTCCTTTCTTGTTAGATTACTTGGATCTTTCGCATTATGATTTTTCGCTACTATCAATGGTTTCTTTCTTAATATACTTTAGTGCAGCATTCCAGTTAGTAACTATATATCCAGAAATTTCAGACTATGGCGGATGCTTCAAATTCAGCCATAAAGTCTGGTTGCTATAATATCTTGTAACGTAGACATCTTTTTCTATGGAAAAGCTTAATTTAATCGCCATCTGAATGTACAGGGATTTGTAAACCATTGTATACACGTGCGTCCTTAAAAAGTATACAGCCTTTCTTGTTTTCTACTTCTTTGGGCTAACTTCTCTCTTTTTTTTAAACTGCCATGTCAGTGGACTTTCTGACAAACATTGTTATATATCTTAAGTATTCTAAACTGTAGGAAGGTGTTATGAAGCTTATCGATCAGTTCGTTCGAAATTCGGAACGTGAAGATGAATTTTAATTTGTTTCTACAGAAAAAAGGAAGCTAAATAGAATGAGATAATTGGTAAACGGACTTTTGCTTTGGACATTAGCCCTGAACTTCGCAAACCTTCGTTTATTTGTAAAAATGGTGCTTTTAAGAGGCACTGCATACCATGTAGGTAAAGGCCCAAGTACCAAGTAAACTCTGCCGTTTGCAGTTTGGAAGCAGAAAGAGAAAGAGAAAGATTCCTCGACAGGAGCCTCGAGATAATATCGGTACCGGTTCCATTGCACCCGTCATAGCGGCATAAACGCTCATCAGTGCGGTCAAGCAAGAATGTAAAATTGTTTGTACAGCACTCGGGTAGAAAAACATGCAGAGTAATTAATAATTTAGTTTTAATTTCTCTTACCTAGCCTCTTGCTGCTCTCCAGATTTTTCCCTTATGTAAATTTCTAAAGAAAACACACATGTTTTCAGTAATACGCGTACGCTAAACAGCCTCGCAAAGTTCAAAATTAATCACAACCCTCAAGGTGACCCCAATTTTCTGAAAGAAGATGTATATGAATAGAATAGTAAATTTCAAAAATAATATGTTGGGCAGTTTAAGCCTGAAATAGAGAGTTAAGCGCTCGAAAGTTCGTCTGTTTAACTAATTCTCAGCTGTCGTAGCGATTGTATGCCATTTGCAAATTGAACAGAAAAATATTACAAGAGTGATGACTTTAGTGTGAAATGCCATCAATATCTACTGAGCTTGATTGATTTTGATACGAAACAAACAAAATGCAATATCAATAAAAAAAATTAAGAAGTTTGTAACTCATTCTGCGACCGTTTATCACCATATTCAGCTGCCTGTATGGTACGTCATAACAAGAAAGTTAATAGAAATGACTGTTGCGAATTTTTCTTGGATGTCATTTTTTTCTTGTGGACTCTTTTAGTATCTTTCTTCTTATGACTTGGAGAGGGTTAGCGACCAAACAACTTGTTGAAGCTGAGAGGTAGGTTGGTTTGCTCTTCGACCAAAGGCTGAATGTTCTTGCAAGTTCATCGATCAGTTAGGCTTGAACGGAAACTTTTGGCAATAATTAAAAGTACATCTTTTCTAATTGCTGAGTTTTTAGCGCCAAAATAACCTGTTTAATAAAAAAAAAGATTAATTATATTTTCTTTAGCAAATTACTAGCTTACAATTACTACAAAGTGTTTTGAAAAAATTGTTGTCGCGCTTGAAGCGCTAGCAGGCTTACCCGTTGTCTCTCATAAGGGTTGCTTCTATACGAAAATGAAGAAATATAAACAATTTACATGCAAATTGCAGTGTACCTTGTTAACCACTGAAATATAACTTTTATTAAACAGCTTTGGCTTATTTTTTTTTAAAACAACGTTTTCTCGTGCCTTTTTATTTCCTGATATCCCGCGGGTTGAACCTTTTAAGAATATGACCCTGGCGGTCCTGCGTACTTGTTGATAACGTAATCGCTTTCTAATCCCAATTTAACTTTTACGATTTATTTTCAGAAACGTAATTTTCAAACGAAAAGATGGAAAAAAGGCTGAAAGAGAATTAAGAAAAATGGAAAATGGAGAAGAAGATGATGATGATGAAGAAGAAGAAGAAGAAGAAGAAGAAGAAAACAGAAAGAAGTCGTTTAAAATTCAAACTTCGTTTATCTGCTGCATTTATTTAAACCTCGTGTGCAGTACTATATTTACCTAATTACAAGTCTAGCAAATGACTACGCTCGATATAGCCATGTAACGACGTGCTTTTGACCCAATATCGCATCTCGATTCATGGCGCAAAAAAGAATTGATTTTTAAGGAAACTTCAAGTAACATGCATTATTTATAAGGAAAATTAATTACTCTAAAAGGGGAGATAAGATGTAAAACTAAATTTGAGATACTGCATAATGATATTTTACATTAAAAACAGTGATCGGTTTCTACAATTTCGATATCTTGCTCAGTGAGCTCAATTTGTTATTTATTAATTTTTATTCATTATTGTGGTTTCTAACTGAAGGCGCGTTTTGGGGACTCCTGTCCTAGTATTCTAACAAAAAGATGTGGGGAAAGCCTAGTTTGCTCCCATTTTTCGAGAACGCAACCCCAAAACAACCAAGTAGAAACATCAATTTCTTTTGTCGTTTTGGAATGGAAATGTGTACGAAATTTGACTACCTTGTGAAATAAAGCGGTTTTCAGTTGATCGTCGAAGGTCATTTGAGTTTACTTTGGTTTTGCTCTGCTATGCTCTGTGATAAATAACTTAGTTAAGAAAACTCTTGCCCCATTTTCTCAACCAATTAGAGGGACAACCAAAATCAAGTATGTTTTTGGCGCTCGAGTTTTCCCGCGCTTAACGTGTGTTACCTGTATTAATGCTTGGAGTTGTGATTGGTTCATTGTCTTGCTTTCGTTTGCAGCGATTAGATATATTGGTTAGCGTATGATTTTTTGATGTCGGTGTTACGACACTCAATTGAAAACCGCTGTATGTCTCAATGAAAAGCAACCAGAAATAGTTGTATGCAATAAACACATTCCACTCAATGTTGCTTTGTGCTTTTACATTCCGGTCATAAAAACTCTTCAACCAGTATGTGTTTCTTTTTCACAGAGATAAAAATTTATCTTTTCACAGACCCAGTCGTTCCATTCGGCATCAAAATAATCATCACCCATCATCCCCATTACTACGACCACACAATGCTGACTATCTTCATTATTATTTGGTTCCTTTGGTCCCCAGTTGCTGTACCCCTGTAGACTTGTGCCATCGGACCATTTCCACACTCCTTCTTCCTGTACATCCGTAAGTCCAATCCAGATGCTTTTTCGAGTCGAAAGGAAAGTTGCGTTGATGAACTCCGTCTCATTTTGGGATTCAATCTTCACCAACTCAGCACCAATCGTCCGGCACGAGGCCAAAGCCTCTACCCACTGCTTTTTGTCGTCAAATATAAGATAACTTGAAGAGGAATATGACACGGAGGCTGTCGGTGGAAAGAAATGCGAGAATTATTTTTCTGTTTACTTAAAAGTGGATGGTAGGACGGAAGGAGAGTAAATGTACATATATACGTGGCTTACAAAAGTAGTTTTAAAACTATTTTAGGTATATTTTTTTCAAATCTGAATAATTTTCTGAGAATTATCAAGGAATATTAAGTAATCTCATCGGCAACGAAGACGTCAAAAAACAATATGAATGAACATAATATCGGTTTACCATTTACCATGCCGCAAAACGTTTGAAACTTGTAAGATCGTACGTAGTCCCGTTCCCCGTTTGGGACATTTCGAATACTGAGAAAAATTCGTGTTCTTTTTACGTTTCGTATCGTTAACGCTAGTTCCAAGTTTTATACCACGGGCCATTTCCGAATTGTCTTATGCCTCTTCTTCAAGGCGAGTCTTGGTGACTCATGTAAATGAAAACTCATTTTCATATGAAAGGCTGTGCACCAAGACTCTCTTTGAAAACGAGGCATAAGCCAACTCGGAGATGGCCTATTAAAATGGCACATTATTCGGGTCGTTGATTTGAAAAGGAACATGTTTTCCTTGAACGAAAATTTCCGACTGAAATTTCCGGATTCCGGAATCAGTGAAGCCACCAAACTTCTTGCTTAATGAATCAACCTCACTCCCAGGGCCTTCTCTCTTCACAGGGCAATGGGAACGAGGTTGTCAAGAAATCTCCAGAGACGTGAGATTTGTTCGACAATTAACGGTCTAAATCATACGCATTAGGTTTGAAATGTCGCAATCACACTCAATCTTGTACTTGTACTATGATTATCTTCTCTAGGTGATGAACTCCGGCCGATATGCTTCATTTCCATTTGTGTATGGCCTCCACCTTTAATTCACGTTTAGTCGTTACTAGTGGCAGCTTACCAAAGCAGTTTCTCCCATCTCCCAAAAAACCTTCCTGACAGATGCACTGGAATGAGTCAGGCGTATTCACACAATCTGCGTTTGGATCACAGTCGTGGACTCCAGCCAAGCATTCATCAACATCTGTGCGAGTCAGGAAAAATGGGAAATGTTTTCGAATGTAGCACTATATTTGATAAGATTACTCAGTTTATATTAGTTGAAAAGATTAGGCTTGCAATGCGAGTGTTAGATAGTACAAGTGCAAAATGGCCGGCGAAGAAGATCCGAACAAGTTAAGTCCCTATAGAATAACAAAGAAAGAGAGGGCTTCCGAAGGCAACCTGAAGATCGCCCAAGGCCAATTGAAGACTTTAGGGGTAAACCGACATTCACCGAAGTCTTCTGTTAAGTCTAGTAGATGTTTTCAGCTGCATAAGAAATATGTTCGTTTTGGTCCAAACACATAGCCCCTGAGTTTTCTGGAAATCCCGTAAACTGGCTAATTGGAATCACAAAGAATTTCAAGTTACCTGTTTTGTTCTCAGCGTCCCCAATAGTTTCATTTGAAGCTATACAACGATATCTTTTCCCAGTGAATCCTGTTTGACATCTGTGACCCGGAGGACATGAGCTGTTGTCACAATAGTTCTGTATAGAGACAGTAGAGCATGAGAAAATAATTCAGCTAGTTCAATTTTCCTGTCCTTGGCACTATCCTTAACCCTTAATTCAGACGCGGGGAGTGGTTGGATGCGGAATCCATTTGCCGGTGATATTTGAGCCATTTGTCGGTGATATTAGATAAAGTATTATTATTATTATTATTATTATTATTATTATTATTGTTATTATTGAATCTACCTGCATGGACTTTGAACGTTTATTCGCTTTTGAATATGCACGCTAAGGCCACCAAACTTGGTGGTGACTTTAAATAAAATACATCTGGGAACAATGTGGAATAGCAACTCCTTGTTGATCACATTTGATGTTACCATGGCAACCACATATTGACAGCAGCATATTCCTATTTTTGAATTTTCCATTTATAATTTTTAATGAAAAAACTTTATAACTTTCTTGAGGTAACTTTAGGGCCGTTTCTTTCCCCCTCCCCCCCTTCCCCTTCCTCTCCTCGGTTCCAGCAGACCAAAATGTAAGCCCAGCCGGAATTGGGTTAAGTCACCACCTCCTGCCGTAATGTGCAGATGGTTTCTATCCTGGAGCGATGAAAACATGGATTACCACAGTTTTATTAAGTCATCTTAGAGTTCTTGGTGCAATCGCCTAATTGGTTGTCATTGAGTATTGGTGTGACTGGTATGTCATACGTTTCCGTCCAGAAAAGTGCTGTTAATTACAAATTATATCGGGATGCGAGGGGACAAAGTTTTTTGGAGAATGTGGAAGAAATTAAAGGCTCTCGAAGTTAGCCTCAAGATGGCCTATTCTTGTCGAACCACCAGGATAATTCTAGTGAAGATGGACGAAGATTGTTGTAGAATGACCTGAACCTTTGTGGTTATGAGAGAATGAAGACGGACGAATCATGCTTGAAAAACCCGGGTCGACACATAGCAGTTAGCAGTTGCAAAAGTTTTACACGGCACAAAAGCGTAAAAAACCCGATGACCTAGCTTATCAGTGAACTAAACTTACAACGTAAACTCAAGGAAGTGTCACATACATACTCACCCACACAGGTTTGTATATAAAATTTTCTTGCGATTTTAGATCTCCAGGATGTAAGTTATGATCTGAACTGCTCAGCTCACATAAATGCTTGCGGTCTTTCAGTGGTCCGAGGTTGACGGACATACAGTTGTCATCTTCAAAGCAGTGTGCTTCGCATCCAGTTTCTGATTTCACCTGCAAACTCTTAATCACGTGATTCGCCAGTAAGTGGTTAATTATTGGCTGTTTGAATTCCATTAGCCGACAGTCTTCTGAGGCTGGGTTGTCTTGTAGCACTGAAATGAATTAATTTATTATTAGATTCAACAGAAAATGATGCATCGGAATAGAAACGAAATTTAATTTTAATTACGTTACTACTGCTCTTAATATCTTGTAATAATAATCGCAATGCTATGGGTTTTGGCGACGAGTTCCTAGAATTACTAAATATCCAATTAAATAAAATAAAGCATAGCATGCAATGCCTGAAAAAAAATTTATCTTGGTGTTTTTCTAAAAAAAAGCCAAATGATTTTTCCGAATACGTTCTGACTTAGATGTTGGGAAATAACTTGCATGTACATGTCAAAGAACTTTTAAAGTTTAAACAAGTTGTTATATATCGTCAAAACAGACCAGCCAGTCTCCAAGTTAACTGGCGCTAATAAGCTAGGAACATTCTGATAAACCGTAGATAACTCCAAATAAGGTTAATATGTCAGACACCCTCAGAAACTGCGGGGAAATACGCTTTCCTAATGAGAGCCTTCTTTTAAAAATTTTAATAAGTTTAAGTTACCGTTGTCATGAAACACTCGTACAAATCAATCAATCTGATCGATCAATAATTAAAACTTTCTTGTTAATTGTTTTGAATTAGACAGGGGGCTATACGGAAAGCGCGAAAAATTTGGCGCATTTATGAATTGCATGCTACGTTTTTTTATGAAATTTCAGCTGTAATCATAAATGACACTGAAATTGGAGATATTCTAGCAAGTCGGTAAAGAATATTGTATTTCTTGGTTTTTTTGGACAATTATGTATAGAGGCTTTTCAGGGTTTGTGAAAACACACGGGGAACAACTGGCCTAACCAATAATCTATTTTCGATTCAGCTTAAGTGACTAAAGAAGTGATTTCTTGCGGCAACTGTCCTTAACTGAGTCGTTCGGCGGTGCATATATACGGATTCCAATTCTACTGTACTTAAGTTTTCATCATCCGTACGCAAGTCAGCGGGTGACGGAAGACAATGAGCTCAGCATGGGCGAAGTGAAATTTTTTTCAAACAAGAAGGTTAAACTATCAAGAAGGCCAAAAAATAACTCTTTAAATATTAATTTTGACTTTTGCGAGCAACGAATTTGAGTAGTTTTGAAATACACACGTTTCAGATAGTTTGGGATCGGATTCCTACCTTTACGTTGTTTTGTCTATTTTGCTACCACTCATATTTCGTAATGAATCTTTCCTTTCTTGTCAGATTACTTAGATCTTCCAAATTCCATATGTTCTGTTGCTACTGTGGTTTCTATCTCAGTAAACGTTGGTGTAGCATTCTTAGTTACTATATAGCCACAAATTTGCTACGGATGCTTAGATGAAGTCTCAGCATAAAGAGTGGTTGCTTACCTTCAGTGTAATTTAGCAATTTTTTCCCCGTGAGAACTAAATAGTCGCCGTTTGCATATCAAGTGATTTACAGTTTGGTATCAAGTACCCTTAGCAATGCAAAATTACAAACTTTCATTGTATATTTACAGCCTTTCTCCAAAAAGAAAAGCTATTGATTTCTACTGTGAGCTAATTATTTCTTTCTTCTTTTTACCTATGTCAGTTGACCTTCTAATATGCATTATCTCAATACCCAACCTCTGTTTGAAGGTCTAGTTACGTAACTTATCTGTTTTCACAAACCTCGAAACATGAAGTTGAATTTGGGTATATGTGGAGAAAAGGAAGCTTAAAAGAATAGGACAGTTTGTAAACAGACTTTTACTTTGAAATGTAGCCCTGAACGTCGCAAACCATAGTTCATTTGGCTCCGGTGTTACTTTGGGAAAACAGTGCTTTTGAGCAGCACTGCATACCATGTAGAAAAGGGCTGTGATATCAGTGTATTTTTGGTACCACAAAAAACACCAAACTTACCCAGTAAACTCTGCCCTTTGCAGTTTGATAGCACAAAGAGAAACAGAAAGATTCCTGGAAAGTAACCTAGAGAAAAAATCGATTCCAGTGCACCCGTCATAGCACATTCACTCATCACTGTGGCCAAGCAAAAATGTAGAATTGTATGTACAACACTCGGGTAGACAAACCTGTGGGTAATTAATAATTTGGTTTTAATTTCTCTTACCTAGCCTCCTGCTGCTCTCCAGATTGTTCCCTTCTATACATTTCTAAAGAAAATACACATATTTTTCTTACCTCAAGCCTCCCTAATATGTCCCTGCGTGTCACTATCAATCAAAATTCACGTACATTATGACTCACACAGGACGAAATGGTAGATTTACTTGTCTTTATGAAAAAAATAAAGATCACTTAAAAAATCAAAAAATCTTTAATTTTTCAATTAAAGACTCTTACATTACTTAAAGTTAGTATCATGCTTTAATATGTCTTTAAGAGCATTTAAGATAACTTAAATTTAGTTCACCACCCTACTTGAAAAACTGTGTATTTAAGTCTTCCAGTAAAGTTATTTTAAATCGATCAAAACCATTAATAAGCTTTACTTTGGATAATAAAGCTAGGTAAATGTCTTACCAGAATTAAGAGCCGGCACTTAAATTACTTAAAGAAACATGTTATTATTTTCCCTTGTAAATCCATTTAATAATCCTTT
>Ga0126336_10001472_pt1 | contig 12332 bp, 8 predicted proteins | sample SidCmetagenome_FD_92530 | JGI IMG/M metagenome (GOLD analysis project Ga0126336, IMG submission 92530) | Coral microbial communities from El Islote,Puerto Morelos, Mexico - Siderastrea C C metagenome | ecosystem: Host-associated > Invertebrates > Cnidaria > Coral | place: El Islote,Puerto... | reverse complement strand
GAAAATTAATTCAGAGTTTAAAAGAACGAGGTATTTTACAAATGTCCTGTTTTGTTATTCTTTTGTTGTTCAATAAGATGCAAATGAGTTTGCGGCGTTTTTCTGCAATCCCGCACCTTAGAGTTCTAGAGTACCTACGAATTCCCCAAATTAATACAAAAAATCCTTCCTGATTGGAGCATTCTGATCTTCGTTATTCGAAAGAAACTTCACCCTGATAACACCAGGGTGACAACAGAATCGAAACTCCCGAAGCGTGAACGTTCACGTTCAAGAAATACAACAAGAGATCGAAACACCAGCGAAGCGCAGAGGGAACAGTTCTCGCCCGAATAATGAGTATAGGAATGCTCCAATCAGTACCAACCAGGGTGATACAAATTGTTGTACCAGTAGACCTCATCGCCTGATAAAGACCAGCAGTGAGCATTTATATCTCAAATGACCACACCGTGAGACAAACGATAATGTACTTTAGTATATACCAAACAAGTGGATAGTGTTTTTCGCGCGCTCTGATTGGCTACTCAAACTCACGATAGTATCTGCTATTCACCTCCCGGCATTTTTCTGGATTTCACGTGCGAGTTTTTATCATTTTTTAGGAAAAAGGAACAATCTGGTGTTGGTTATCCACTGGTTTGGCATATACTAAAACAATTATTCACCTCCACTTCGGTGAATAATTGTTAATTACCACACAAATGAAAGTTTTTGAGCAGTACTTACCCCATGGTGTTGTTAATGTGCTGTACATGGTGGCTCTAACTTCTACGTTTGTATATGTAAGTGAAGACGTTCAAATGACAGATGTTGAGCAGAACTTCCCCGTGGCACTGTGTTCGGTTTCTCAACTTTTTCAAAATTGAAATTTTGGAAAGTTGGACAAATTCGTACCATGGCACCTTGGCCAGTTAAAGATTAAAAGAGAAAATTGGCGCCGCTAGGTTAGGCAGTTATGCCAATGACATTTTTTCATGTGAGATGAAGCCTTTCGTTTCGATGCCGAAGAAGAAAGCAGAAGGTTACGTGTAACTTTACACAAGACTGAAAAGGAAGTCGACTTTCTTTGTGAATTTTGAGTGACTAAGAGCAACAAACATAGATTGCCACAGGACGAAAAAGAAGGAAAGCATACCTAACGTTTTAACATCACTGGCGAGCTTCCAAGGACCTGCAAACACTGTGTTTCGACCTCGCACTTTCACTTTAAAAGTTGTGTATTGAGGAAGACTTTCGATCACGACAGAGGTGCTAAAAACAGCTAACGCACGGCATTCACTAAGTGAGCAGTACTGTACTTCGTATGACGCAACTTCTTCCTTCTCACCAAATACTGTCCACGTGACTTGTATTGCGTCCCACCTCAGGGCAAACGCACTGAGATTCCGCGGCACTTCTGCCTCGACAAAAAAAGAGAAGGAATGGAAGTACAATGATCAGCGCCAAATAGGATAGGATTAGTTAGATTACCCAATGCTCAATGCATCGTTCCTAATTATAGGCCTAGCTTAGTTATTCACAAACTGCATTCATACGTGACTTTACACCATTCTCATAACTGAGAATTTCATTTGTGAAAAATAAACGTCAGAAACCTGTTGTTTGATTTGGCGTTTTACAGCAGATGCATGGCAGAATTTCCGTCAACTCTATAGATCAATCAAAATATAAATTCCCTCACCTTTAACAAGGGATCGACTCTTTTGGGAAGTCGTTCGTTGTTGGAAGCTCAAAATAAAACAAAGACGAAGACACAAAAACCCGAAAATGTCTGCTCTTTCCATGATGCAACGTGAAGTTATGGACTTAGATGATGTAAGTCATTTTTCGACGAATAACATTTTGCGGTAGTATGTGGACGAAAAAAAGAACTTGCCTATGTTTCTGCTAGAGAAAGGTGCTCTATATCCCTTGGTTATTATGTCTCGCCTCGCATAATTTATTATCCTAGGGGCAATTCAATAAAATTTCATTACGTGGGTACTCCTGCACGAGATTCAAATCCTTACCTTGTGACTTACTAATTTGATCGAAATGGTAACCCGTTCTCATAATTCTGTTTCCTTTACCTCAAAGATAAGCCGAAACGTACGCCAGCGTTTTTCGCGAACTTTCAGTCGCTCGCAGGCTCCAAGCTTCAGTATATTTTCGCGTTGTTATTTCTGCCAAAAATTTGCAACACTGTTTAATACTTCCATTTAGTTGCTACACCTTTTTCTTTATATATATATATTTTTTGGCGACCTCTAAAAACTAAAATAACAATTTCCCGATCTTTTTGTAAACTGCCAGCATGATAAAGGCACCCCTTTCAGGCAGAGCCTCCCTTGCTTCCTACTATAGGTACAGTATTGGGCATATAAATAGAGGAAATTACACGGCGGTGCGAAGATATGAATTTTATTTTCGAGTGGCAAAATATTGTCTTTTACCACGAGAAATAAAATTCATATCTTCAAGCCGCCGTGTAATATTCTTTTTATTATACAGACAATAGTATTTTCGCACAAACAACAGATTCAAAGCGGGAAATTACGTCATCGATATGCTCACTAGTGAGGACATGGAAAATACGCTACTCGAGTCCCGGATGTAGTTTCGTATGAACTTTACGAGTGGTCTATTTTCCACTAAAACACTCTTATCTATATAATATGGGTAAGTGCTGGCATCATGCATCGGCATACCTGTGATGGTTGGTACTTTATTAGTTCTAGCGACCTTGTACGCTGGTGGCTGAGGACCACTGCCAGCTGCTGTATAGCTCTGCACTTGTATTGCATACATTGTATCAGGCAGCAGCCCAGTTACCAGAAACTGCTGAATGCCTTTTACTCCAATGACCCTGTAGAAGTCGACATTCTCCACAGTCAACTAAAAATGACATTTAAAAAAATAGAATAAACACTAAAGGGAATCTTACGCAAGGTCAATCACGCTTGAGCAACAAAAAAGCACCTTTGATTAATAGCTAAAAATTGGTACATTTGCATAAATGTGATTGTGATAAACCCAATCTTACGTTGTAGCCAAGGAGTATTCCATTTATCTGCGCTGGAGGGAACCATTGCACCAAAAGAGATGTTGAGCTTTGCGCACTGATTCTCAAGTTCTGAACCTTTGTAGGCACTAAAACCAAAGAAACACATGTCAAACATCGAGATAGCCCCTGCATGACCTCCACAGACGTTAGCTTTCCTTATGTCAGTAAATTTGCTTTTACATCAGAAAGAAGGACATTTGCAAACCCTGCACAGCCAAGATATTGGGGAAACTCGAAATCAAGTAAGTAAAAAGTCAGAAACATTTTACCTTCTACCGCTGAGATTTTTCATTTATTCGTTTATCCTTTTATTCGTTTAATGTTTTCTTTTATTCGTCCATTCTTTTGTTCGTTTGATACAGAGAAAATTGGGTCACCAAGAGAAGAAACTCAAATCTGTGCAAAGTTATTTCATCACCTGCCGGCGCTACGTTTATGTAGTAACCCTTGGGTATTATTGTAAACCATCAACGATTTGTTTTCAATTCTACCTTTCCATTATATTTATTGAAGTAGAAATCTTTACACACAGAGATACCCGCATTGTAAAAAGCGTCAAACAAGAATCGTGAGTTCTATAGACAAATAAGACCCATTCCATAACATAAAATCAAATAAGCAAGCAAGGAGAGAGGCAATTTCCGGGGATTCGTGATCAGCGATTTTGTTTTAAAATCTTCTGTTTCTTTGTTTAAAGCAAGTCAACTTTAATGTGATATAGAGAGTTCCACCTTCCTGTGGTAACTGTCAGTCTGTCATGTATCATCACTCGCTCCTTTTTCTATGTAATTCTCTTGAATTCAGAAAAAAATAACTGATTTTGACATATAGAATCTATAATCTCTTTATAAGTTCCAGTTATTTAGATACAGGTCTTCTGATAATAGAAATAATCATCTGCTCAGTCGAGGTATCGTAATTACCTCCTTCTTTCGTGCGGCAAAGTAGAGCTCCAATCCTATTCCTGCCTTTCCAAAGACGGACCTTATATGAAGAATACGGCACTGCAAACAATAGTGAAGAAAATGCTAAGTAATTTGCTTACAAAGGTTAAGCCTTAAAAGAAGAATACCAAATAACATGGGATTACTTATAATTTCTCAACAGGGTAAATACAAGCAAGAACCGAGAGTAAATAAAATCACCAAATGAAATAGATAGACGTCTTTATGTACCACCAAAACAGCCATCATGTCATGACATAACATAACGTTTATTTAAGATGCAATAAAGATGTAAAATACACCTTGAAAAGGAAAAACGTGCGCTTAACCCTCTAACATTTTCTTATAAATAAAAATAGAAATAAAAATAAGCAGATCCTGAAGTAAGATGATCATGCACAAATTTAAATACTTTACACCAAAACTGCTCTCTAGATATCGAAATCTTTTTACCTATTATTATTTCACTTGTTGTTTTTTGATGGAAGAAGCATACTCATTGAAGTTGAAGCCCTATTTGCGATACTGATTTGTGCGAATGAGTGACTTCAAAACAATGATATGGAAATATCTTTACCCAGGTATTTGAGAAAATAATAAGTAGTGGAAGAGTCCAGGTCCACCCTTGCAAACTGTTTTTTATCTTTCCACACTCTAACTGAGTATCCCTGACTGTCTTTTGTAAACACAGTTCGGTTTATCTTCTGCCATGTTATGTTCAGTGTCGTAACAGTTGCCGTGCAATTTATCTCTGAAAGCTCGTCTGGAAGATATAACGAAAATGTAAATATTTAACCAGACTACAAAAACTCAGTTTAAATTGTACAAATTACTTTTTAAAGTTTTACCTTAATTTCGTCTCTGAAGATCTTTTGTCGTGAGGAAATCTTGGGAAGAGATATTTTTATCCATAGGTATTATCAGGGGTATCTATTTATACTGTAGTTTCATTTGCCGCTACTCTGCCTGGACACAGCACTACCTAATAAATGCCTTTCCCATAATAATATCGTTACTGTTAATATACGCATCTGATTGTATATATTATAAACCACTTCTCCTAAATTGCATCGCTAGCTAAGATATAAAGAATCGATTTTCGCACTAAAACAGGAATGCCGCACATATAAGTTTGCTTACTCAGTTGTGACTGGAATAATCTCTTCATTTCAGAATAATCAAGTGCGCTGTTCCACGTCATGACCTCGTCATACAATCCTCCACTCTCCAAGTATAGTGTTGCAGGCCCGTCGTGTCTTGGAAACCTTCCTCTCAACTTCAAAAGCCTCCTTAATTCTGGGTCACTCTCATAGCCACCCCGAGTTGAGTTAATTCTGTTTCTGTTCATATAAACACTCAAGCTACCGACTCTATTGTTCCAACTCAGTGCAATGAAAACCCACATCTCCAGTGAAACTGTTAAGGGTACTTTCCAACTGAATCCATTGACGTACACCTCTGCAAAGAGCCTTCTTTCCGTACGTATGGCTTGTGTTTGGTACACAAATACACCGTGTATGTCAGTCCCATTTCTAGTTGTTCCAACCAACACTTGAGGAGAAGTTGCAGAGGGCTTAACTTGCAGCCAGAACGCCAAAGAAAAACCAGAATTACAGGCTGTCATGTTGCTAAGGCAACCATCTTTAAAGGAACCCAGGATCAAGCAGGAGGCACCAGTTAAACTAAGGTAGTCTGTGGTATTAAGGGGTTCCGTATCACCGACAAACTTCACTTCTTGACCCGTTATGTGATCCTTATATGGATAAGGTTCGTTGAAAGACCAGTGGTGCAACATGGAGCTGTGTATATCTAGCAATTGAAAGGCAATCAATCAGTCAATCGTCAATGAATCAATTAATCAAAGCCAGTCAGTATGTACGGAAATAAATAAATTAATAATATAAATGAAAAAAGTAAGTAATGAGTAAAATGAGTAAAAGTGCGTGAATTTCTATATAACTCAAGTCACCTGTCGGTTGCCACACCTACCTTATTTTAAGAGACTGTGATAAAAAGAGTTTGATCTATCGCACAAAAAAATCATATTGTCCTGTGTGGAGGAAATCAAGGTTTGGAACTGGGATTGACATTTATATCAGCAGCCCTTGAATTGAAGAGAATCGTTGTATTTTGCCCTTTCAGGAAGGGATGTTGCAAAAAATGAGCTTCAATAGTAAACTAATGCTAGCAAGCGCTAACTTAAACAACAGAAGCCTTATTGCTGCAACACAGGTGATAAAAATTTAATTATCGTTAGCAGTTTTTTCTTCTTTTTGCCGAAATTTAAAAAACCTTTGTAAAGAAAATGCTCGTTTTTGTAGAAAGCTAGTGCTAGCACAATCTATCAGTGCCTTTCTGCAGATCATAAGACTGGTGCGGTTTATTTCAAGAGCGACTTTTCAACTAACGATAAAGATGTAAATGGTGGCTACATCCTCCCGACAATACTTTCCAAGGTTTTGGCACAAAAAAATACGAATAGTGTAGTTTTCGATGCAAGTTATTATTATTATTATTATTATTATTATTATTATTATTATTATTATTATTGTTATTATTATTATTATTGTTATCATTATCATTATCATTATCATTATTATTATTAAATAAATGTAAAGAAGATCCTCGCAGTTATTAATCTTCTTTACAATACAGTTATTATCTTCTTTACATTTATTTCTTCATGCCGCAGTTCAAATATATGAATTTCATATATTCATAATTTCATTATTATTATTATTATTATTATTATTATTATTATTAGCTTCCCAATTACACTCTCGTGAGTTGATTAATGAAAGCAGAATTTTGCGAAGAGGAGACGAAAGTTTAATTCCTTCAGTTTCCTATCTTTGTTGGTCACCACTCCAAAGAGAACTTCTTGTGTATTTAATTTGAGGGAGGTGTTATTTGTTTGATTGAACTAAAATTGAGCTTTCTGGAAAACGCCGACTGCTATCCGACAATCTTGAAAAGATTGTAGCACAGAATCATCTTCCCCGTAATCATCTTCCCCGTAGTCATCTTCCCCGTCCGTAGTAATTGCAAATTTTGTTGGCTACGATCCCATACACATGGAGTTCCTTTTTGTTACGACGATACGATGAATAAACTTATAGAAAATTTCTTTTAATTTATTGTCCTTGCAAATAGAGTTTGCCTGCTTAAAAATTTTGCTCACGGGAAAACATACTATTGAAGGACACGCTCCCACTTTCTAGGGCCAGCTGCCGAAGACACGTTAATATTGAGAAAAAGCCAATAATAATCATTGCACTTTAATTTTGCCAAGTCAAACCACAAAGACTGCGACAGTTGGAAGGTGGTGTTCCCCGGAATGAAAAATATTTCAGTGGTCTAAGATTGTTTTGCCTTTTTCAAGAGCTTTTTGGGATTGCCCAGAGGAATTGAAATTAAACCAAAAAGTTTGTCTTTACTGCAAACTTCAAGCAAAAGTTTCGAAAGATAAGTATTTTCTATTTGAATCAAGAACATCACATATTAAGATAATAATATAATTATAATAATATTTCGGCTTTAGGAGCACTTAAACAGAGTCTAAGTGCTCTTACAATTATGCTGATAAAAGAAATCAAATAATACTAATACTAATTACAATAAAAATATATGCTAAATCTATACTAATTTACAATAATTATTCAAGCTAGGAACTAACATAAACAATGTCGAACCAATCTCAATAACAGACCTGATTACCATCGATCAAAATGTCTTTGTTGTTGAAGAGGATCACGTCCTGAACCCCCTCGGAGCCATTAATGTCTTTTAGGTCGAGAAGACGCCTAGTACTTGCTTGTAGATGGAATTTCAATAATTTCTAGGCGTTTTTCATCAAAGTTGCAATGAAGCAAGAGGTATAAACCACTTGAAAAATGAGACGGTGTCACTTTCCAATTTTCCTCATCATTTCTTAGAGGTCTTTAGATCCAGGTTAAACAGAGAGTTTTACACAGAATTCCTACATTTGTTACTCGCAGACCACCTCTGCTATAGACTATAGCAGAGGTGGTCCATAACCTAGCACATAACCTCCCATTTAATTTTGTCCTGCTTTTCCTTCCATCAAGGTTTGAATTTTCACAACATCGTCTTCATGTATGTCTGGCATGGCTGCCGAGTAGACAATTTGTGGTATTCCAAGGCTCTTAACGAGTTAAGAACGCCCGAAAATAGAAAGCGGGCAACACCCCCAAGTACCAAGTTTTGCATCAAACTTTTCAATTTTCTTGGTAACATTTTTCCTCTCGTTACCCGCAGTATCATATGAAATAAATATCCCAGTACCTTTACAGGTTTCTTCGTCCATACTGATAAAGTTTTCAGAAAAAGATAACAAGGAGTTTTTCACTAGACTTAGAAACTGAAGTTTTATCCTTTAAATATGATCATTATGTTATAGATAGCTGGGTCTTTCATCACCTTCCTAAGTTTTGTGAACCAAATAAGTAAGTATGTAGTAGTTTTCGACCAAAATTGCAGCACGAGTTCCATTTTGATTTGTTACTTGCCTACTCATTATTTATCAACCGAAATGCTTCTTACAAAGTGCGATGAAAAAAGGCAACCGGCCATTCAACCATTTCCCTTTTCGTGCCGGAAAAAATTCATTGAGATACGATTTAGCAATATATTTGCCCGGTATAGCTCAAATCGTTGCGTTAAGCGGGCCGAACTTTTAAAGAAAATGTTTTGAGAACGAACAAAAGAAAGGCTGAAATCATCTGTAAATTGGCAGGTTTGCAAACGACCTAAATAGAAGAAATAATTAGAATCATTAAGATTTGTTCCACCATTTTTTAGAGTTAATTAGGACCAAAAAAGACTGAAACAGCGTACATAAAATGAGAACCATTTTGTCGGCCTATTTTGATCCATCAAGAAAATAGGATAAAAAACTTTCTTTGAGAGTATTATTTTTTAAGACGAGATTGAGAAGACAGGGGATTTCAAACTCTGATTTACTATTACAACAGCTTCGCTAAGACAGTTGTCATTGTTTCCCAAATCTACAATGTTTATGATGAGCAAATGTTGACGTTTTTGCAGCTATGCAAATCAAAACTGAAGATTTACTTACTGAACATATCTTACCTGAGTGACAATGAGCGGTGGCGGCCATATTTCATCTTGAAATGAAAGAAATATATATTTTTCTTAGCTTTTGTGCAAATGGTGAGGTTGATTACATGAACAAATGTCAACTCCATGATGAATGGTCCATGTTTCTTTGTAAGGTTTTGAAAACAGTAGAAGCACTTGACTGCAGATATTTTTATTACTTCGCAGGTTTTCAGCGTTTATTTTAAAAAGCGTAGTTTCCATTTACCGACACAAGTACATGCAAGCGCAAGCAGACGCACACTCATCTGAAAGCGGGCTACACCAGCAAGTATTTAGAACCTTGTGCTTGCACTTATGTCGCGGTGATTCCATTCCAAGCGAAGACCAGATGGTTGCGCTGCTGTCGTTTTCTCTACTTCTATAGCCTGTGCTTGAGTTGGCCATATCAACACACTATCACACAAAAAATCTTAAGTGCAACAGAGGTTTAAGCGTGCGGTCTTATATATGTAGTAAGCGTAAATTTTGGCGATTTTGTTTCTTGGTGACTTCTTTAGTTATGGCTTGTTCCGATAAAATATATCAAACATTTGAGCGAGTGTCTACGTGCCGTCTAAGCATTGTTTTGTAAACTCTCTCGTCGACGTTGGATGTCCCATGAAGCGCACTCTCGTGTTTTATTTATTAACTAACATAGTTATGCATTTACACGCGCAACCAATGCGTTGAAACAAGACGAAATTGAGAGCAAACGAAACTTATGCGCAAGTTTAAATGCGGATAAAGATGTTCTTGACAAAGCAAACTAACAAACGACAGGCCGATTGGTGAACTGAATCTGACTAAACACAGAAGCCATTAAACTAACAGGCACAGACTTAGGGGCGCTTTCTTTTTTACGCAGTTGGCTCGAAAGCCTCAGTTGTTTTAAATTTACAATGTCCTTCCACCTTTTCTTGGGCAGAACCCATTCGTTCTACTTCTTTGGGACAATTTCGTGCAAGAAATTTTTCACCTCACAAGTTTGTAGCTCATTTAAAATTAAAATGTATTATGATTTTAGCCGGATTTGCTTTTAGTTTAACGACTGTGAGAACGAGCTATTTTACAACATACAGTGTACACGTTGTTGTCAACATTATCAGAGTAAGCTGTCGAGTTCCCAAAGCTAACAACAACGAAACTTGTAAAGGATGGAAATGTCATACTTACTCGAATAAACTCCTGTCATCCATAAGACAAGAAAAAATACAATCTTCTTGTAAGAATCCATTTAAAAATAACGTCAGTATTCCCAAAAAAAACTTTCGTTTTACCCCGTATAGATACCGAGTATACCGCATCGAGAAGTCGCTTCAGGCAAACTAAGTTGGTTTTTTCATCTGTTAACAGAGTGATCTGCGGTTGTCATTCGTGACCAATAGGGTCAAAATCTTTTTGATAAAATCGGTGAAATGTAAGAGTAGCCGTGTCAGTTGCGTCTGAGTAATAATCAGATCAAAGGAAAACAAAGACGAGTTGACAAATAAGTGAAATTAATCCCACTTACGACAGACAACCTCGGCAAAACATTAATTAAATACATCTTGGAAGAAATTTCCACTAAAACAATTTTCCCGATAAAGGAGGATATTAGAGCGTTATTTATTTAAACAACATATTATAAACTGCTAATAACTTTTTCTTTTCATACAGAAGTAGAGCTAAGGCTGGAAGAGAGTATCATTCTGGATATAAAATGGACGACATAATTAACATCCCGAAAAATATGTGAAAAAGTAAATACTTTTTCCAACAGCAGTAATAATTGAAATCCGAATTATTGCCATGCATGGGAGTGGGAGTAGTAAGTGAGGTCGTTTTTGTCGAAGACATTTGTCACTGTGAGGAATTACTTTCAATGGAACGCCAAACGTAGGAGAAATGAGGCGACATAAATGGAATTTTACTGCGATTAACCATGCTGTTGACGTATGAACAAAATTAGACAACCCAGTCAAAACAACATTGCAAACTTAGCATGCTTTCCTTAAAAAAATCAACGTTGCGGAAATTGATTTCCAAATCGAAATAATGTTCGTCATTTCTTCAATTGAGGGATGGGTGCTGAAAACAACCCCGAAGATCTAAAAATACAGTTTAATCCTCTTTCAGCCCCAAACCTTATGAAATCCTGTTCAAATCAGTCATGCAAGCGACCACCTTTCTTGTTGACCAGCCGGCAAGTACTTACAAGAAGTTCAACTGTAAAACTTCTTTCCCGTGAACGTTTTATAATCCGCAAATCGCTATGGCACGTTAGATGGCGATTCGTGATTAATTAACAGGTTTTTACCGTCGGACTTTAACGACTAAGACGTAGGTACACGTGATTTACTGCCTTTAAGTGCGAATATAGGGATGCTAATTTGTGTTAAATGGTGTTTTACTGAAGAGCCATTTTGTTGATCTCAGCTTTGATAAATGATCTGATGCAGGTGTTTTAGTAAAGATACTCTCCCAGAATATATGCTCATTGGCGGCTTATGATGCCTCATAGGAGCACTTGCTCGGAGTTAAATATATGATCTGCTAAAATTAAACAGAATTCGAAAGATGTAGCAATTTCACGATTTAACGTGATATTGAGTAAATCGACAGTGTTCCACAAAGCAACAGAAAGAATTTGGTTTTATGGAGAGTGTCACTTAATGTTTTTCTATTCAAAACACATAAATTATTCGTGTAAGATTGGGAATTAATTTACCAATCTCAGCGAGATAATGTTCAGCTTTTGCCAAAAAACAAAAAACAGATCCCCATTAATCTTAATGTATTTTTGGTTTCATTGTAATACTCATCTACTAAAAATTCACTTCAAAAATAAATCTTTGCACATGATCTTTGCCGGGTAAAATGAGCGTGTATTTGTAATGCCCAATGTCAATTTTAATTCCTATCTGTACAACAATGTCAACTAGTGGGCGTTATCTTAAACTTGCAAAAACTGACTCGAAATGAATTCTAATGAGATTTGAATGTTATATATCTTTTACTTTATTGGGTTCCATAGGTATTCAGCTTTAATGAGTATGATATATTTTTTTCGTTGCGTGTTACATCAGATCCACTGGCGGATATTTAGGCCAGTCCCCCCCCCCCCCCCCCCCCCCCCCCCGAATGGCACACCACAAAGAATCCCTCTCCCCTACAAATAACAATACACCCTGCCCATCATTCAACAAAGGGTAGAAAAGAAAACTATAGTGAGTTTGGAGAGT
>Ga0126336_10001471_pt1 | contig 12333 bp, 11 predicted proteins | sample SidCmetagenome_FD_92530 | JGI IMG/M metagenome (GOLD analysis project Ga0126336, IMG submission 92530) | Coral microbial communities from El Islote,Puerto Morelos, Mexico - Siderastrea C C metagenome | ecosystem: Host-associated > Invertebrates > Cnidaria > Coral | place: El Islote,Puerto... | reverse complement strand
GTTTGTTTTTGTTTACTCGACAAACCAGTATTGAACAATGAATAAAAATGAACTAACTTTCATCACGCATCCCATTGAAGGCGACATTCATTCAACTGAAAACTCTTCAATAAGGCAATTATATTCCATGATAAACGGACCATACAACTAGCTGCTACTTACACGTCATCCATAGATCAATAGCGTCAAAAGATTGATTTTTCCGTCAACATTTTATAATGTTAAGTAACTTCGATGCACCTTATTCAAATAATCCTACTTCAAGGAAAGAGGATAGATACCTTCCATGAAACCCGTTTAGTTATTTTTCTCTGCTCTCATACTGAAACGTAAACCAGTAATTCCAGTACCTCCCCCTTTGGATCTTTTAGGGTGAGCTGACTTCCAAATCACGTTCCCAGGGGAGGCCTAATGGTTTCTTTTTACCGTCAGCGTGAAAACTGGAGATCACTCAGATAATCCATGTCACAACTGGTGACGACGATGCCAAAAAAAAAACGCGCGCTCTTTGCGACGAATGTAAGCTACTCGTCAAATCTGCAAAGTGATCTGCCACATACACCTCTCTCAACACTTTCTTAAACAGGAACAAAAAGTGTGCAGTTTTACTCCATTAAGGACTATCTGTCCTTTTGAGAAACGTTTTCGTTAAATCAGTACCAGGTAACAACTTCATATAGCCGGGTATATAAACAGCTATCAGGAAACCGCTAGAAATTATGAAAATCCTGGAGGTAGACTCCACTTGCCTCCAGAGGGCAACAAGAGCACTGTCAAATTTGGAAGGAACATGTCAGAAAACTTATCACACTGTAGCTGTGCATGTTATCTTGTTTAAGATTGGACTGAAGACACACGACTGGGACTAGGCCTACAACTACTACCACCACCACCACCACTACTACTACACTACTACTACTACTACTACTACTACTACTACTACTACTACTACTACTACTACTACTACTACTACTACGACAACCACAACCACTACCACTACCACGACTACCACTACCACTACCACTACTACTGATCAAGATATAAACTTACACCGTGTTGTTTTTTTACTTTGTCCATTTCAGTTTGATTTGCTAATTTGGGCCTTCTTAAAGAGTTACAATTGCAGAGCAAAAATTGTCCGCTCGTCATCCAAGTTTAATCAGTGGCTATCCAAATTCAATCACAATCATCATAACTATACACGTTTCTGAGCGCTAACTGTCTCCAGTTATTGAGTCCGTATTGATTGAAGCCTTTAACTAAACGGGTCTCAAGACTGTAGGTTTCTTTAACGTAGGATGACAGTTATTCAGTCATTCAAAGGTGTTCGTACACGTCTGTAAATTCAAAATTATATGAAACACGCTCATCGGCGCTTAGAGTATATAGTACACACTTGTCTTTCTTAACAAAACGCACTGGTACCTGTTAAATCCAGTTATATATCTACGTTTAAAGTCAGAAGTAATCATTGGTGGAGTGTTGGTCTAGTGGCATGATTTTTGCTTTGGGTGTGAGGGGTGACCCCGGGGTTCGACTCCCCGACAGGCCCGGCAACTTTTTTAAGTGCCGCTATGTTATATGATGTGCTTCTGAATTTTCAATATTTTTGTTAACTGTGGGCGAAGCGAAACATCGCAGATATTTTTCTTCTCTAGTAAGGTGTTAAGCCGGAAGTGAATCTAACGGCATTTGACAGATAATTGCCAAATAAACCTCAGGTACTGTGTGCTGACCTAATTGGCAGACCAGCACACAGCAGTTCCTTGTGGATTCCAAGCGATACATCAGGACTAAACGAAGACGTATTTGTCCAGTTCGAATAAACAGACTCATTGAATGCCAAACGGACGTCAATGACGAGCCGTTTGCAAGCTGGTACATAAAAATAATGACGTCCAGTTAATGACGACCAGTTCTCGACGGAAGGGGAGCAGATCAATAGGCCAAAGTATATATAGGGAATTGATGCCAAATACATCCAACATAGAGTGGGTGAAATTAGGGCCGTAATTTATTAAAAGCACAACGGGCGCTTTTTGGCAACGAAAGTTATCTCTTACATACTTTAAACTTTAACTTTATTCACACACAATTCAATTCACAAACATACATAAATTATTAAATAAGAAAAAATATATATAAACAAGACAGGAATGACTAAAGGTTCGGTTCCGCCCGCAAATAGCAGAACATACAGAGTATGAACACATATTTTCCGCAAAATCCAGAGTCAACCTTACAATACTTGGCCCAAAATTCGCCTTGGTGCTTTCTCGTAAATCCATCCAGTAATCTGGAACCATCTTCTCAACAAACTCTTGTATTTAGATATGCTTCTGACAGTGCCCAAAACTCCTACTCAAGCCGCAGAAAGTACAATTTATTAAATTGTTTGTTACTCTCTAACTATTTAATGAGATCAAAATATTATACAGACTCATCTTATCTAATCTGTAGCACTCTTTTACTATAGGGAAACAGATTTCATTTAGTCGCGGGTACGTCTTGCAAGCAAAAATGATGTCAAGAAAAGAAGATAAAAACGAACTATATTCAACAGTGTTCAACATCCTTGCTGGTCCAATCAGCTCTGCGCCTAACCAGTCTGAATAGCGTCAAGGTGCCAGATGTGTGAAATGTGATGGCATACATTAAATTTTTAATAAAATCTTTTCTGCACAACACCTCCGTAATGTTATTAACGTTAATGGTGGGAAACTCGAGCAAATTGTTTGTATTCCCCTGCTTTAAATGCCAACTAGGATGTAAAAGAAATTTGCATGACTGCGGATACTGAATATTACATGTAATAGTACCAAAGTCATTAATGCCCCCGTGGGATCCTTCGAGTTAGTCACTTCCAGGTTAACCCTCTGACGTACAAGTAAACTCGTACCCCCACCCTATTACAATAAAAGGGGGGATTAATGGATTCCCCTCTTGGGTTTATGTTGTGTTGTAGTATTAAAAAAGATTTTACCCTACGTGGCTTGGCATCCAACTCCCTTGAACATCCGAGGGTTAATGCTGGGCACTAAAAAATTAGTCAGGATTAAAGGGCATTCCCTCAGTAATCAAACCTTGCTAAACATACTTCGTACTCGTCTTGTATTATGTGTCAAGCCATGGACAAACATGGGGCATATTACACGAAAAATTATGAGACTCTGCCAATCACTGCCATGCACCTTGAGGAGGCCTTATTTTCTTTTCTAGATGCAGTTGCCGTTTCAAAATAGGATGTGCATCTAAGTTGTACTTGATCAGGAAATCAGAATTACAACTGGCAAGTTGCTCCTGTAAACCTCTTTTAAGGACGGCACATATGTTTCCACTTTCTTCCAAATATTTGGATGCCTCTTTTAGGTTTTTTACTTCTAAATATCGAACGCACAGTTTTTGTAGGGTGGACGCAACCATCGGGTGGTTATCACCAAAACAATTCCGATAGATACTCTCTGCTGTTGTCAGAGATTCCTTTTGTCCACTCATCAATTCTAGTTTTCCCTCAGCATCACCTCTTACCAAAGAAAACTCAGCCTTTAGGTGATGTCCTGATTCAGGCCTTCGGAGGCAAATGTTGACAATTTCGTCAAGAGCAGTACGAATCTCTTTATAAGCACTCTCGTAATTGCCCATAATAATATTCAGTCGTGCTTGCTCCTTCTTTATCAAGGCGTATTGTTGGGAATTGCATCCAAGCGATCTCTTCAAAATTTCCTCTGCTTTAAGGAGGTCAAATTTTGCCGCTGACGTAATTTTTTGAATGCTTTCTTCATCCAAGGGCCAGTTTATCTCAAGGCTATCCAAAACGATTTCGGTTTTCTTTTGAAGGAATGCTGCAAACTCGGGATGGTGAATTTTCTCATTGGGAAAACCAAGTTCAACCTCCTTGAGATATTCTTTTGCTTTCTGGAAAAGACCAATCTTGCAGCATGCGTATGCAACCCTAACTGCAACTTTCCTGACCTGTGAAAGTAACCATTTATCATTTTCAGGTGGACGTTCATTTGAATTGATTATCTTCGGTTGGACGTTTAAATCGGAACAGTAACGTAAAACTTCATGGCAACACTGTGGCGAGAAAACTTTTACAGTTAGTTATTCCAAGTAGTGCACATGGTTGAAGAAGAATCACGTTTGCAATGTCTTCATGGCAACAGGACCTTATTACGTTACGTTATACTTGTTCTTGTATTCTATATCAATAACACAACTTACATCTCTATTCCCCATTGTGTTTTCGTACGTTTTCTTGTAAATTTGCAATGCATGATTTGCTAACTCAGCACTTTTGACGGTCTCTCCAAGGATCAAACAAGCTTTACTCAGCCGTTTCAGCGAATTGGCTTTCTCTGCAAATCAATAAGAACGACTGTTACCAGACTTATCTACTCAACGATGAATGACATCAGTGAGTCATCAGTGACGCAAGTGACGAGTAAAGTGTTACCCAATTATTAAGTGTAGCCAATAAGAAATCAAGGTAGCCTTTCAAAGTTTCATGAACTTGTGTACCACTGCTTTTGAACAATTATTCTGTTCTTGGTAATTATTCTCCATCAAGATAAATATATAGGTATGTAAAAAAGGTAAGAGAGAGGATTACCTGGATGAGAAGGAGGGTAATTCTTGTCCATTATTCCCACAGCTTTTTCCAGCATTTCTTTTCCTTGTTGCACCTTTCCCGACTGTTCATAGGCATACCCTAGGTAATTAAGGGTGGCAGCGACAATTCGATGGTTTTCACCGTGGAGAGCCTCGTAAATTTTGAGTGCTTTCGTTAAGTTCTTCTCTGCATCCTCCACATTCCACACATCACTCTGAGCATGGCCAAGGTTCAAAAGTGCGGTGGCTATAGCTATTCATGATAAAAACAGTAAATGGTGCTTTTTAATTACTGTGAAGACTGATATTTACCAACCTGAGGTAAAATCGATTAAATGGCGAGGGTGAATGGTTAGCGCTTTGGATGTGTTAACTAACAAAAGTTTAAATATTGGTGTAATGGTCTACGTTATTGGCATTCGGCATTTAAGAAATAATTTCCACATGGCTACTGCACCTGCGAGCCATATGAGAGAACTAAGAAAATGCTGGGCGATAACCATGTAACTGCTGGTGGACGACCGTACAATGGACGTAATAAGAATCCTGTATTCCATTCTACCCGAGGGAATAATCCCAAAGGAAGCTAAGCACCGTCTCTAATGAGCCTAAAGGTTCGTTTAATCCCATGGATAAGTCACATACTTGACGTTTAGTGGCATGCTGGGACCTTTTTAAGCAACTAACCTGGGTGTTCTTTTGAACCACGTTGTTTATCTGTAATTTCTGATGCTTTCTCTGCGAAATGTAAACTTCTGGTCGAATCACCTTTGTAACGGTAAACGACACTCAGCTTCGATAAGATAACAGCAGTGTAGAGATCATTGTATCCAAACATATTTTGAGCTTCATCTAAGGTTGCAATGCTCTCGTCCAGCTTGTCCATGTTCCGTTGAACTGAAGCTAGGCGGCTTAATGTGACACCCATCTGAAAACAACACTCGGAATAAATGCACCTTCAGACATTGGATGCGACGAAAACGTTTGACTCAACCCCTTTACGGTCGAAACAGAAGAAGCATTATCTCAAAAGATCACAAGTGAAGACGGCTGTATGGCAATATTAATGCATTATTCGCTTCAGTTGTCCACTTTTCAGAATGACTCCCGAACCGTAGCCAAAGTTTCATTAACTTATGAATGATCTTTTGCGTCAGGCAGTCGGAATTTGACAGGTCTCCTGAATTGCCTTCAGCCGCCTTCGAACGGTTATCTGTTTCTTTCTTTCTTTCTTTCTTAAAGATTCCGATAGCAGTATATTTCTGTTGGGAGACTGGTTAGGCAATTCGAGAAAAGAGGAGGAGAACAAATGCTCGGAATGATGAGAATAATAGTTATACAGAGACGCTTCTCTGTTTTCAATAGTTACCCTTAGCTTGCTTGGCGAATCCACTGATCTGAAAATCTTCAGAGCTTTTTTAAGGTAGTCTTCAGCTTCAATATACCGCCCAAGGTAACGATAAGAGGATCCTAGTTCACTAAGGGTGTAGCCATATTCTTGTTTAAGGGAGGTGTTGTTTACCCAGTCATCGTACATCTCGAGAGCTCTCTTGATGCGTTTACTACAGATAATAAAAAGACGTCAGTAAATCCTGGTTGGTGACAAGGGTTGAATTGTACAATCAACACGAACTTAGCTTTTTCGGGGGAAACATTAATCTTAGACCTCGGTTAAACGGATTTCACATCATCCGACATTGTTGGATAAAGCCTCTGTTGTACAAATTAATGTTTGATGGCAAACTTTGTTCAACACCAATCAACTTCATTTAACAACCTTCACTGAAAATCATTTTAAAAAATCGAATGTTGAATCTTTTTGGCTGGGGCGTTACAGATAAACATCGGAGTACTCACATAGCCTCGGTATGTTTTCCCAGCTCGTTCAGAACATTTCCAAGACTTCTTAGGGTAAAAGCAACTTGTGGGTTAGCTTTGCCATGGTAGAATCGTTCTTTTTCTTCCAATGCCTGACTCAGATGCCTTTCGCCTTTCTTGGGATCACCGAGATAGCTAGAAATACAAATAATTTTATGAAAGCTTCACCATGAAAAAAGTCATCTGACTAACGGTTATTTCACTAATTGCAATTGTTTTGTAACCCTCGGATTTTTCTCCTGTGACGTAGTAATGTACCTGTTACCATAAGCTTCTCCAAGGAAGTGAAGTACGTTGGCCACATCCAGCTGTACATTCGCCGGCCCTTCGTAACCTTTGTATTGGGCCAATGCGATCTCCAGATTATTTCTTGCTTCTTCAGACTCACCAAAGAAGAGCAAAGTTTCTCCCAGGCACGCATGTCCATCAGCCATAACAAGTGGTTCTACATCTTTAACGTTCATTTCCTTGCCTAGCTGTTAAATATAATTGTGGAAGGATAGAGTATTTTGACCCCCTTTTACTATTCACCATGTTGTTATAAAATAATGAACTTTGATTTAACTGATTGGAATTTATTCTCAACTTAAACAGCTGTCAAAACTGTTGAATTTTCTCATGCACGGGAATTATGCATCCACTTTCAGCTGTATTGCCTTAAAATTACCCCCTTCCTTTTACCTATTTGTCACTTGGAAGATAAAGTTTATGTGTGATGGCACTAAAACCGTCTTTCTATTAAACTTGAAATGTGGATTGGTTTAAATAAATAAGTAAATAAATAAATAAATAAATCACTTTATTTAGTAGTCAACGGTATTTAGCACAGAATGCTAAACCGGTGGGAGGCGAGTGCTCTCACCACTGCGCCATGCCTGCTCCCATATACGCCATCCCTGTTCCTCCTCATACTGTATGCCGAGGAAGAAGACATTTATTTCAACAAATAACGTTAAAGCAGTGAACCCAACTGTGAAAACGGCATCTGGATTACGAAACAACTGAGTATGGAGTGAACAAACAAGGGGGTTAGTTTCTAAAGAGACTGTGGTGCTGCGTTGGTGGGGACGTGAAACACGAAACTTTTGATTTATCAACTGAGTTGATAAGATAAATTGGCCACCGTAAAGAGATTGAAAGCGGACGTTTCGAGCGTTAGCCCTTCGTAAAAAACAAGAATTCTCTTTTTTCACGCTGCCATGTTCCTACCAATAGCGTAGCTCCACCACTCTCCATATAAACGAAGTGCAACCCACAATCCCTTGATTCGGTCTGACGAAGGGCCAACGCTCTAAACGTCAACTTTCAATCTCTTTAATTACGGTGGGCAGTTCACCTTATCAACTGTTCACCCAAGTGCACAACAGATACAGTTGTAGATTAGAAACAAAACAATACACACAACTTTCGAAGCTGCTCGCTTACACTCAAAACAAACAATCATTAATTTAACTCAGTTGATAAATCTAAAATTTTGAGTATCGAGTAATAACGTTATTAGGTAAGCACCTGCACAGATTCTTTCAAGTGAGGTAGTATGAAACGTCGCATGGTAAAGTCTTCGTCGCTGCTTCGTTGTAAGGCGGTTTTACAAATACTGGCGAGGCATCCTATGACTTCTGAGACATGGTGCGGCGATAATGTTGGAAGATTGATCCTGTTTGTCTTGTTTCTGTTTGAGCCAAACTGACTGATAAGGTGCATATAAAAGCCAGTGCACCTCTCCTCTGAAATTAATTAACATATATATTTAAAAAAATGTTGAAGAATGAGGAACTTAACTTGAGGTAATGCAATTTATGAATTAAGTTTTCGTCTCTGAAGCAAAATTATACAGGAATCTTGATAATGAGGGCAAATGTTTTCATGCAAAAAATAGATAACTTCGAAACATCATAAATCAGTATCATTACCGAATATTATTTGTACCACGTGTTTCATTTTCGAAACCGAATTCATTGGGTCCACACTACAGACGGGGTTATAAGCGACAGCGTGCGTTGGATAATCAAAACTGGAAAAGGCAATAAAAAGTCATTATAACTTCAAGGGGAGTAAGGAAGGTAAATGACAATATGCCGAACCAACAAACCAACGACAAACACCTACAACAGATTACCTCCTACATAACAAGGTGCATAAAATACAGAGTAATGTAAGTTTGAAATTCAGTTGAATCTCTTTTGGTTTGAAGTGGACCTATTGCGTGATTGTTTTACAATAGAAATTGCCACTCGGTCAAATCATATTGAGTCGTTGGTCGCATGAATGGGACGGACAAATAAAAGGGTTTTTTTTATAAAGAACAATAAGTGACCATCACATTAACAACTGGGCTATTTGTCAGCAATTTAAGTCGTTGTTGGCAGCTCTTGCTTGTGCTTTTATTCTGCTGTTGTTATTCTTATTGTTGATGGCCTACGAAAGGGGCAAAGGTACTCAGCTCCTCAAACTTTTTCCATGGTAATTTTAGCAGCTGTTCTATTGGTTTTCCCTGGTCAGCAAATTAAGTCGTTGTTGGAAGCTCTTGCTTGTGCTTTTATTCTGCTGTTGTTATTCTTATTGGTGATGGGCTATGAAAGGGGCAAATGTACTCAGCTCCTCAAACTTTTTCCATGGTAATTTTAGCAGCTGTTCTCCTGGTTTTCCCTTTGCACCGAACTTGGTGTCACGTTGTTTGCAGCATTATAAGGACTGCCTAGGGCGTCTAGACTTCTGGTAATAAACCCCGTTTTCATTGAATCTTTTGATTATATTACTAGAGTGACTAAGAGATACCTCACTGTAAGTGATGGCGGATTACCCTGGTATGAACACAGTTTTGAATTGTATAATGCACTGATGTTATCAATTATATCTGGGCGTTATTCCTTGTTGTACATTCCTACATCGTAAGTTTGTATATTTTTTCTCCGCTTACCACATGGGGCTGTTTCTTGTCGACTAAGCATTTCTCTCAGTGTGTCGTGGTACCTTGCATGCATCGTCACCACTATCATTCCGTCCCTTTCAGAAATCTCTACAATTCTGCTGTGCCTTACAGCTTCTGTCGCCTCTGAAAAACAGCTCTCTAGAATTTGTAGTGGCAAGTAATCCTCACGAGAACAGCAAGTCAAAAAGTATAGCAGCTGTGGAGAAAAAAAATGTTACCCTTGCGTTTACTGTTTTATGCCGGGTGATGTTTCTCGTACTCGTTACCCTAAATTTTAGACACTCTAGGTGTAAATTCTGTTATGGTTTTTTAGTAGGACTTTTAGGCACCATTGTTTCGATTTAGTACAGCACATTTAACTCTTTCCTTTGGAGGACTGAAATCCTCAGCTTGTAATACTGCTTTAAATGGACTGGCATGTGTAGTTGTAAAACTAACGATCCAATATCAAATTGTCAATAATACTACCCTTGATTGATTTTTGCGGTTCATTTCCAAAAGCATCATGCACTCAGAAGGTGTTGATGTCTCCGTCCCAGCCACTTCTTTGAAAGTAAGTTCCTTTTGTGTGTCCTCCTTATATTCTTTCACGAATGATGCGAAACTGAAAGCAACAAAATAACCACCCGGTTAATGGCTTGCGTTGACATGGCAACATTGCCTTGCAAACCACTAAACGCTTTAGAGAAGCTCGGAAAGTAATATAACAAACATGGATTCTTTTCAAGGCATCAAACTCCGAGAATAGAGTTGAAAACGCTACTCATAGCACAAGTATCCAAAGCGTAATTATGATAGTTTTGTTTGAAGCCACTTGTAGGTACATATAATTAATTAATTAATTTATTTATTTATTTATTTTTGATTTATTTATAGTTCATGTTTTCGTGGTCTGACTTGCTGTTACCCAAATGGTGTTTTAAATTTCATTTCTCAACGGAGCGAATTTATTTCTAGTGTAATGATTTTCGACTTTTCTGCTTAATAAAAAAATTCCAGAAATATATTTGTTTACTCACTCCGCTATATCTTGAGGGATGCACTTTAGCATTTTTACTGCTATATCTTCGGCGTACATCTTGTCACTGCCAGTTGCAACGATGCCACTTTTACTTTCAAGAAATTTAACTGCATCGCTATTGGTCATCTTACCAATGTACACCTTCTCCAGACAAGAGTCACGACCTCCCTTTATCAGCAGACTTGGATCCTTAGTTGTCATTATAACCAGACCATTTCCAAACCTACGATCGCCTGGTTGCGGCAAAACATTTTCAAGAGCAGCCACATTTTCGGCTGGTCCGTCGATCAGAAGCACCCATGAATCCTGATCTCTGAGCTTCTTCATAACCCCTTCGTAAATTTGCTTCAAAGCTTCATCATATGCATCTGTGTGACAGTGATCATGTAGGTACATATGGATTTGCCTCCCCTCCGATGTTCTACTGTGAAGGGAAAGTAACTGATTTGCGATTTTAGCCTCTTCAGTTAACCCGATCTCTTTGGCAAGACTACAATAACTCTCCAGCAGTGTCCTTGCATTTGTTGCATTTACAGTCCACTTAATAGTCGATTTCTCTAGTAAAAACCTTTGCTTGCGTTGTTCAGATCGTAACAAGAAGGAATTGGATATTCGCGAAGTGTAAAGTTGGCTCATTACATTTGCCGCCGAGTATTGTCTTCCGTGTCCTCGAGGTCCATGCAATACTAGAGTCTTGACACTTGAGGAATTTCTGCTTTGGCAAAGATTTTTCAACTTTTCTCTAATTTCTGCATCTTCCTCCCGTGGAAAATATCCACGACAAGGTGGGATCCTTAACGCATGATCCTTCCTTGCAAATGCTTTACCAATTGCTTCCTTACCCAATTTGTAAAGGTTTTGAGCCACTTCGACCAGAGCCACTTCGACCACGTCTGCAATGTTTCGTCGCATGATTTATCAAATGACTGAAATGAAAGGTTTTTTGCTTTTAGTAACAGATCAGACGCAACAAACCTTTTGTTTATTTGACTTCAACTCAATGCCTTCAGTTTAGTGCATGCAACCCGAGGCTTTCCCGTGGAGTAGCCCTGCAGTTAATCGAGATTGTTATTTAATAAATCTTTAATAAAACATCGAACCATTAAACTACAAGTAAGAGGCCAGTTATTATTTATCGCGAGGAGCGGGTGGGGGGGGGGAGGGGGCGGTGGTGTTGGAAGATTTTGGTAGAAAACCAGTTCTTATATACTATGCTTTTTATGTACGTTTCCATGTATATATCTGAAAACGTCTGCAGGTAAATTTAGACACAAATATATGTAAAACTGAAAACAACTCTCCCCCCCTCCCCCAGGTGATACATAATGGCCCGTCCCTAAACTAGATTTTTTGCATGTGCACAAATTAATCAAACGATCGCTTTTTATTCAATCACTCACTTACACACACTTCCTTTTAACGTTTATACTGCTTTTGTAATTCGTTGTTCCGAAAGGATTTAACCTACGCCCAGGCTCTATTTTACAATATTGAGCGACCGACCCAAGTAAGAAATATGTGGGCAATGCCAAAAAATCGGCCTGATTGCAGATCAGCAGGTTTTGGCGGTAAATAAGCTAGGCTGACGTAGTCTGATGTAAATAACAGGCTATTCGTTTTACGTGGTTTCCGTGGATACGTTGTAAATATTTCGAAAGTCAAACACTGGGTTCTACGGTTCATTTCCGCTTTCGAATTATACCTTCCTTGCAATACTTTATAGTTGTGGCTCTGTTTACTACAAACGGTCAACAAGGAAAAAAGTGACTTTTCGTTCTTATATTATAGTTAACCGAGCAGTTTTTGGTGGTAAATAAGCTAGGCTGACGTAGTCTGATGTAAATAACAGGCTATTCGTTTTACGTGGTTTCCGTGGATACGTTGTAAATAT